>Ga0136604_1000511_pt1 | contig 19172 bp, 15 predicted proteins | sample AntRauFillE10628_FD_104928 | JGI IMG/M metagenome (GOLD analysis project Ga0136604, IMG submission 104928) | Saline lake microbial communities from Rauer Islands, Antarctica - Metagenome Filla E10 #628 | ecosystem: Environmental > Aquatic > Non-marine Saline and Alkaline > Saline | place...
CGACGATAAATGGGGGCGTGCCCAGCGCGCTTGCCCAGTCAGGGTAGCGTGCAAAGGCACGCTGCGGCGGGCTTGGCCACTCAAAAAGTAGGAAAGGAAATGTGGGAAGAGCTCGCGCGCATTCTTTTAAGATGCCGCACCTACGGCGCTCGAATATCTTCGGTGTATTGTTTCTACAAAGATATCGCCGCGACGCTATCTCCCATTCATTAAACGAAGTAGAGACGTTGCATGCAACGTCTCTACTTCGTTGCGGTGCGCTGTGGCGAGCGAAGTCGAACTGAGCGCAATCGAACTGCCGAAGTGATCATGGCTCTATAAAAACCAAGCCATCCCAAAATCCTTTACACACCGAACTGCGAATTAAGCTGCAAGGGATTCCTTGTCAAGCGCTCAATTACAATAAGGTCTTAACATTTTCGGGCGGACGGCCGATGATGGATTTTCCGTTGTGAGTCACCACCGGACGTTCAATGAGTTTGGGATTATGAATCATAATAGAAATCCACTCGTGATCTGAAAACTCTTTTCCTTTAAATTCCTCCTTGTACACTTTTTCATTGGTGCGAATCAAGTCTTTTGGTTGAATTTCGAGCTGTTTCAACACGCTGGCCAATTCTCTCTCTGAAGGTGGGTCCTGAAGGTATTTTCTGACATGAGGTATATGGCCGGCATCTTCAATTATCTTCAAAGTCTCCCGACTTTTTTTACATCTTGGATTGTGCCATATAGTTATTTGATCTGTTGATTTTCCCATTGACATAATTTTCTTTCTTTTTTTGTCAGTTACAATACGCTAAAAATGTACTATAAAAAAAGCACTTGCCATAGAGACAAGTGCTTTTTCTGTTCGTGGAGAATATGGGGATTTATCGTATCACCTGAAATACTGATCGCGAGAGTTGGTTTCCACTCTTGATTAATAAAACATAAGTTCCGGAAGTCAGAGAACTCACATTGAGCGCATTGGATTTCAGATTTCCGTTGTGGACCAATCGACCACTCATGTCGTAGATCATCCATTTTGAATGATTAGCTTCGAGTAGGAGTTCCGATGCATTGGAAATATACAGTTGATGAGTCGTAGGGTTGGGATAGATGGAAACATCCTGAATGACAGGTTGAATCGAACTAACGAGTAATTGCCCTTCGACATCGAAAGCATCAACCCCCGCTTCTACAATGTGACCTCCGCCTGCCTCGTAATCACTGGCAACAAACACCATTCTTACACTATCCCTTCTATTGAATTCCAGGCTATCAAATGCAAACCCAAAGGTTCTCCATTCGGAAGCAGAATTTGTAAAAGTTTGAATGTGCTTTTCTTCATCAGGTGTCTGAATGCTTACTCGAAGGGAATCATTGAGTTCGGTATTACCGCCGGCATTAAAAAACCAATAGTCAAAAGAAATGGACACATCGTCCCAATTAGAGAAATCCATCCAGGGGGAAATTAAGCTTACATCTCCGCCATCGACATCGTCAAAACCTGCGTTGCGACTATCATTACCCGTAACGAAGGCCATATCTCCGAAATCATTATTGCTGGATCGGTTGGGGTTGGAAATTGATCCTTCGATCTCCGTCCCCTGAGGAACGACTCGTTCCCATAGTCCTGTTGGGCTAGAATTCATCGTGGTCCATCCAAAGTCCAAATTAAAAAAGTCGCGGTATCCTTTAGAAAGAAATAAGACATCAGCACGATCTTCATTGATGTTGAATTGCGGCTCCCAATTTTCTTTCCAGCCCCATTTTCCATAGAACAAGTTATATTCTCCCTCGGGAATTAGTGGCTGCTGGAGATTCCCAGTAATCTGTGTCTCATATATAAAGTTTTCCTCGTTAACAGAGTCTTGTAGCCGTATAGTGGCTCCACTAATCGGGTTGAGGGAGGTAGAATCTACAACGGTGAGATTCCAGTTAAAGAGTTGAAAGTCGGGGATTAGCTCAACATCCAGGATGAGTGTTTCGCCGGGAACCAGATCTAAAGTGTCCCTGTGCGTTAAGTAATTCGTTCTCTGAAATTGAATCACCACTTGATCGTATTTTGCTGTGCCTGTTTTGTATTCTCCCTGAGTATTTGTACTCGCACTGGTGGATAAAGTATCTTCTATGGAAATATCTACATTGGAAAGCACTTGCTCTGTAATAATATCAGTTACCGTTCCTTCTATTCTGGCTACCGGCTGGATATTGGGCTCAAAAACGTAGAGGCCCGTGTTTATGTCGGAAACCAATATCCGGCCAGAAGGTAGAAAGGGGTACGCTCCCCAGGCTCCGTTAAAGCCCATTTGATTTCCGTCGTAGGTATCGTACCAGGCTGCGGGCACCATATTTGTCGGGTCGGTTACATCTAACACAACTAATCCTACAGTATACCAACTGACAAATAAGAACCCTTCGTGATAATGTGCATTGTGAGGAATGATTCCCTCTTCCAGGGCATTTTCCGGCTGCCAAATATCAGTGCGTTGGATATTACCCAAATCGCGGATGTCGTAAGCATCCACAAAACCACCGGCTATCTCATCGGTCGTAAAAACGTAATCATTATTGGTTGATGACCAGGCATTGTGAGTGAAATTTCCGGTGGTTTGCTGCAAGGCAACGAGATCCACATTTGATTTGTCTGATACGTCTTGAATGGAGAGCTCACCATTGTAAATGTCATTTCCAAACATGAGATTGTCATTCACGTAGACATCATGGGAATAGACTTCGTGGCCAGCTCCGACGAGTACCGGCTCTTCAAGGTTTTGGTTAAGGTCAAAAATAAGAATGCCTCCATTGTAAATATTGCAACCGCTGAGGTACATATATCCTTCATCGGCGTCGACATAAATGTTATGGCACTTGTTGAGTGGCCCCAAATTTCTCCCCTCTAAATCTAAAGTGGGTTTCCAAAAAAAGTGGTCAACACTATCCTGGCTTGCTTCACTCATATCTATGATCAACAGTCCATCTTCTCCGACATCTGTAGTGACATATAAGTGATCTTGAAAGTGCTTCATGTCTCTCCATGTAGACATGGTTCCGGGGATGTAGGCAATTTCTCTGGGTGCATCGGGACCATCGAGTGCTATAATAGCCGTAGCTTTTGTCGTGCCCAGAATGGCGTATTCATCTCCATTCTCGTCAACGTAGCCCCAGATGTCATTGCAGTTCTCGTCATATTCGACCTGCATGAGCAGTTCGAGGTTAAAATCTACCTGAGCTTGCGTTTTTGGAGTCAGAAAAAAAGCGAATAGCAAAGTAAATAGTGTTAGGTATTTGTTCATAGTGTGTGTTTTAGGGGCGGTAAAAATACTTTTTTATTGTGTTCTTACAAAGGGAATGGAAACTTAACTGTTAAATCAATCACCTCTTTCTTGGAACAATCATGCAGGTCAATCTGCTGGTGCAACACAATTGAGCGCGTTCATTTTTGATATTGATGTTCCAAACATGGAGGCTTTTTCCGATTCTTATCGGTGTCACGCAGCCATATACCATGCCCTCAAATGCAGATTTGAGATGGTTGGCGTTGATTTCTATGCCCACGGCCATAAATTGGTTGGGATCTGGGATACATAAATAGGAGGCCACCGACCCTAAAGTCTCTGCTAATGCAACACTGGCACCGCCATGCAAGAGCCCCATGGGTTGACGTGTTCGGTGATCAACGGGCAAGCTCGCCCATAACTGCCGGGGACCTGTGGCAATAAACCGCATTCCTAAGTGTTCGCCTAATGTGTCTTTCCCGAGTTGATTGAGGTGTGTGATATCGGGTGTGTGAGTCCAAAGTGTTGCTTTCATATCTATTTAAACGTGGTAGAGCTTACAATAGTTTGTAAATAATATCCGGAAAGGAAGAACGCGAAAGCCTTTGAGTGGGAGGCAGTATCGTAAATATATTATTGAGCTGAAAAGAGATACTTCTCCAATGATTTCTCAATTTGCATCAGCGCTGTGAGTAGTGCGAGGCCGGCGGCCGAAGCAGTCACCGGCGCCAGGTGATTCTCATGAGTATAGAGAATCGTCTCACTGACGAAAATTTAATAGAATAACTGCACAGCGCCGGGGACCGCGCTACGATCATAGCGACCGGCGCCCGTGGGCGCCGGTGATGCCCTCATTCAAAAGAATAGACTAAATGGACTATGAGCTTTCCCAATTTTCTAATGTGTTTTCAATGATATCGCAGCATTCCTGCAATTGGTTTTCGGTCATGATGAGGGGAGGCGCAAAGCGGATGATATTTCCGTGAGTTGGCTTTGCCAATAAGCCATTTTCTTTCAGGGCGACGCAGATATTCCATGCCGTTTTCGATTCGCTGGAGTCGTTGATAACTATAGCATTGAGAAGGCCCTTTCCACGGACTAAGCTGATGATGTCCAGTCGATCAACTAATTGTTGCATTCTCTCTCTAAAAATAATACCGAGACGCTCAGCATTGGCATCTAATCGTTCATTTTCCACCACCTCAAGGGCTGCTTTAGCGACTGCGCAACCGAGGGGATTACCGCCAAAAGTGCTGCCGTGTTCACCGGGACGAATACACAACATGATGTGGTCGTCTGCCAGTACGGCTGAGACAGGGTATACGCCACCCGAAATCGCTTTTCCTAAAACGAGGATATCGGCGCGTGTCTCGTAGCGATTTTCGCAAAATCCCTGGCAATCACAACGGCCGCAAGTGGCCAGCAATTTACCCGTTCGGGCGATGCCCGTCTGCACCTCATCAGCGATGAAAAGAACATTGTGCTTTTTACAAAGGGCATGAGCTTGGCTGAGATAATCTTCATTGGGAACGACCACACCGGCTTCTCCCTGTATAGGTTCGAACATAAAACCGGCGACATTGGGGTTTTGAAGTGCTTTTTCCAAAGCGGGGATATCGTCGTACGGAATGATGTCATAGCCGGGGACATAAGGTCCAAATTCATCCCGGCTGCTGTCTTCGGTAGAGGCGGAGATAGCGCCTAAGGTGCGTCCGTGAAAATTGCTTTCTACAAAAATAATACGCGCTTTGTTTTCGGGAATATTTTTCTTTTGATAGGCCCATTTTCTGCAGAGTTTAATAGCCGTTTCTACGGCTTCTGCTCCTGTGTTCATGGGTAGGAGCTTATCGTATCCGAAGTACTCAGTAGCGTACTTTTCAAAGGGACCGAGTTGGTCATTGTGAAACGCCCGAGAGGTGAGGGTGAGTTGATCGGCCTGCTGTTTTAAGGCATTGATTATGTGGGGGTGCGCGTGCCCTTGATTGAGAGCGGAATAGGCCGATAGAAAGTCAAAATATTTTTTTCCTTCAACATCCCAGACATACACTCCTTCCCCTTTTTGAAGGACGACGGGCAGTGGATGATAATTATGGGCTCCGTATTGATGCTCAATATTGATAAAATCCTTAGCGTTTAATTTATTTTTTGACATATATATGTTTTGATTTAGAGTGACCAACGGTCTATAATATTTTGAACCTGAAAGATAAGACTATGTTGTCCATCATTCAAAATAATTCCTTTGGAATGCCTGCATTTGAATTCTTGAGGCCATTGCCGGCTCAATCGCTCTATGACTTGCTTTCGGCTGATGCGGTCTCTTTTCATAACGCGCCGAATGAGCATGGGCTGAGGAGCGACGACTGTAATGATGGCGTCAAAATAATTTTCGTGACCCGCTTCGAAGGTCAGCGCAGCTTCCTCAATGGCAGCGGTATGTCCTTTTCGTTGTTGTTTTTCTATCCATTGCTGAAGGTCTTTATGAACGGCGGGATGCACAATGGCATTGAGCTGGTCGAGTTTTTCTCGATCGCCAAACACCCGTTTTGATAAATAGGGACGATTCAGACCATTTTCGTCATAGCTCTCTTCTCCGAAGGTCTGGATGATTTTTTGCCGGACTTCGATTTCTTTTTGCATGAGGAGTTTGGCTTGCTGATCCGCATAATAGACCGGAAAGCCCAGGATTTCAAATATTCTGCAGCAACTTGATTTCCCGCTTCCAATATTCCCGGTAATGGCTATTTTTTTCATAAAGCGGTTCGGTTTTACTCTATGGTCAGAGTGTTAATTTTCATGTTATGGTCTTTTTCCAAATTATTTCGCGAGGCAGAGTGTCCCACAAAATGAGTCGCAATGCGATTCCAACTGCTTTCCACTTGAGAGAGAGGCAAAGCGATGAGAAATTCGGGTGTTGAGCTGAATTCTTTTTGGAGAATGTCAATTTGTGCAAATTTGAACGCCTCCATGATGTGAGGCATTTGGGCATAAGAGCATTCGATGCAAAAGGTTTCTTTTACTTCCTTCTGAATGATTTTTGCATCTTGTATCGCTGCGGCTGTACTTTCTCTATAGGCTTCAATGAGTCCCGAGACGCCGAGTTTTGTTCCACCAAAATAACGAACGACGACGGCTCCGACTCTCAGAAGATTCGCACTGTGTAATTGGCCCAAAATCGGTCGTCCGGCTGAACCTGAGGGTTCTCCATCATCATTGAATCGCTCCATCGGAGATAGGGGCCCCAGGCGAAAAGCGGTACAAAAGTGTCGGGCTTTGATATGTTGCTCGCGGATATCGGACAATTCCCGTTCAAATTGCTCTTCGTCTTCCATCGGAAATACTGAGGCAATAAACTTGGAGCCCTTATCCTTAAATAATCCTATCCCCGGGGTTTTTAGCGTGAGATAAGAATCTTTTGTTGAGATCATAGTGATTAGGAGATTAAAGCGATGGCCACAATGGCAATCCCAAATCCCAGCCATTTCATTGGGCTGAGTGATTCTTTAAAAAAGATTTGCCCCAAAAGGGCGGTGCAACCAATAATACCGACATTCACGATGGGATAGAATGTGCTGCCTTCCCATCCGCTATTCAAAGATAAAAGTATAAAATATATGGAACCGTAGTTAATGACTCCAAGGAGAAGCCCGGCTTTTAATTCCCTCTGCGTCGGTGCTGACTTTTTGTGAAAGATTCTCCAGGCTAAAATGCCGGCACCAACTAGAGCTGCAACAAAAAAGATGTATGTTACTAACCGTAGGTCCGTTCCGTCGTACAAGTCTAATGCATCCATAGATAGAAAAGTGCTGTCGATTAGGGCATTTACCATAAGAGTCAGAAAGGGGAGTGCCAAAACAAACCAGGGCATTTTTTTTACTTCGGGTAAGGGTGTTCCTTTTTGTGGCTTATAATTTAGCAAGTAAATGGAGGGGATGGCAAGAGCTATTCCTATCCATTTTGCCAGGGAGGAGGATTCGTTGAATACAAGAATGCCAAAAATAGCTGTGACGATCAAGGACATTTTTTGCATGAGTGTGGTAAAGGTCATGCCGTAAAATTGAACAGTAATTGCAATGACATTGAAACCGATGATAAATATGACACCAATACTCAGGACAAAGGGCCACCAGGGGGCATTGAGCAAGTCTGATTGCCAGAGTTGTGTGCCATAAATGGCAAGTCCAATCAGGACACAAACCCAGTAGTTTATTACAATAGCGGAAAAGGTATCTACCCCCCATCGACCAAAGTATCTAAAGGTAAGCCCAATGAGTGCATTGCAGAGAATGGCAAGGGTGATAAAAACCACGCGATTGAGTTTTCTTTGTTATCTTGAAGGCGAGTGCCCAATAATGCAAATTAATGGATAATTTTTAAGAAATTTGCGAAAAATGAAGGAAGGTGCAAAAAACACTTGAACAGTATCAAAATGCCATGGCTACTTGCAAAAAAGTTTTCATGACAAAAAATGAGGATTACGGAAAGGCATGGAGGATTCTTCGCTTGAGTTCGCTGACCGATCAAATGTACATCAAAGCCCGTCGTATTCGGAGTATCGAGGAGCAGGGCGAGCAGAAAATCGAGGAAGGAGTGATTCCTGAATTTATCGGCCTGGTGAATTACGGAATTATGGCCCTGATGAAGCTCGTCCGGAGTGAACAAGAGTTGGAGCAATTGGACACGGCTCAACTTGCGCATGCTTATGATGAGTTAGCCGACAGCTCTTATTCACTAATGCAAAAAAAGAATCACGATTACGGCGAGGCTTGGCGCAATATGCGCGTCTCTTCTCTTACTGACCTTATTTTGATGAAATTGTTACGCATTCGACAGATAGAAGATAATGAGGGGCAAACGCTGGATTCTGAGGGTTTGGATGCCAATTATATAGATATCATAAATTATTCGATATTTGCGTTAATTCGTTTAGAAGAATAAACCAATAATATGACCCTAACCACATTGATACTATACGTCGCTTTAGGCGCTGTTGCCCTCACTGCACTTTTTGGCCTGGGGCTAAAAAAGGTAAAGAGCTATCCCATTAGTCTTTTACAAAATTTTGCCGGCATCCTATTTATGGTCTCCGGTTGGGTGAAAGTAGTGGATCCATTGGGTACGGCTTACAAAATGCAGGACTATTTTGAGCAGTTTGAATTGACCTTTGCTGAGACATGGCTCTCCTTTCTTGCCCCTTTATTTCCTTTTCTGTCTGAATATGCGTCCACTTTTGCTCTAATCGTGATCGTTTTTGAAATCGTATTGGGTGTCATGTTGGTTTTGGGGTTCCGACGGCAATGGGTTTCCTGGCTTTTTTTCCTGTTGGTTTTATTCTTTACCTTTCTCACCGGCTTTACTTTTCTTACCGGTTATGTACCTACCGATGCCAATTTCTTTGATTTTTCATCCTGGCAGTCTTATGATGCCAGGAACATGAGAGTTACAGATTGTGGTTGTTTTGGGGATTTTATTAAGATTGAGCCCCGCGTATCCTTTCTTAAGGATGTTTTCCTTCTCATTCCGGCCTTGTTATTTCTCTTTTTTTGGAACCAACAACACCAAGTTTTATCCTCCCGTTGGCGATTGGCTACAACTATAGTATTCACAGCGTTCTTCTTGTATTACGGCATGAGTAACTACGTTTGGAATATCCCCGATTTTGATTTCCGACCATTTAAGGAAAACACGAATATCTATGAGAAGAAAATGGCCGAAGAAGAGGCGACCAACAATGTCAAAATTCAAAACGTAAAATTGAAGGAGATCTCGTCCGGAAAAGTTGTCGAACTCAGCTATGAGGATTATATGGATGTGTATAAAGAATACCCAACCGAAGAATATGAATTGAGTTATGATTATTCAGAGCCGGAAATTGAACCGACCAAGTTGAGTGATTTTGTGGTGTTTGACGAGTCAGGTAATGATGTGGCCAATGAATTGCTTACTAGAGAAGGTTATAGTTTTATGGTCGTGGCTGATGCCCTGAAGGGCGAGGTGAAATACGAAACAGTCACCGTTCCCGATACTACTTTTGTACAGGACACCATTCGCTTCCCCGATATTGACTCGATAGCAGTTGTGGAACGGGTGAAAGACATTAGCTCACGAGAAGAAAGCGTAATCAAGGCCAACTGGGATGAGCAGTACACTGATCGATTCACTTCGATTTTCAGTCCGGTGATGAAAAATGCCTTAGATGCAGGACACCATGCGTATGTGTTGGCTGGAAAAGTGAGTTATGATGCTATGGAGAACTTTATGAAACAAAATGACATTCCGGGCAATGTATTCGAGGCAGACAATATTTTACTAAAAACAATGGTCCGATCCAATCCGGGCTTGATCTTACTAAAGGATGGAGAAATCCTCAAAAAGTGGCATTGGAGACAAATGGAGGATTTTCAGACGATTAAAGAAAAGTATATCCATGATTAAGAGCTATGAGAATATATTTTCGGTCAATTTGCGGTTAGCCATTCCCGAAAAAGCCCCCAACTTATGTTAAGCAGGAGAAACATTAGAATTAAAGTCATGCAATCATTGTATGCCTATTCACTGGATGATGAGATGAGTTTGGCCGATGCCCAAAATCTTTACAGAAAGCGAGTAGATAAGAGCTATGATTTATTCTTGTTTTCTCTTCATGTGATCATGCAGATCTGTCAGTTCGCTGAGAAGGATGAGAAGATGAGGAGTGAAAAATATTTACCCAAAGCAGAGGATAAGGAATTCAAAGGAGTGCTAACCAAAAATCCACTTACTCAGTCTATTATCCGAGATCCATTTTTGCGCAAGCGCGTGGAAGATGGGAAATTCGAGGAGTGGATTGACGAAGATTTATTGAAGAATCTTTACAAGGAGTTCTCTCAGGAGGAAGATTATCAGTCCTATGCGGTCCGAGGAGAATGGAAAGAAGAAGAGCACATAGAGATGCTTCATACACTTCTTCGCTTTTTAAAGAAAAAGGAATCATTTAATGAGATTCTGGAAGATGCCTTGCCCAATTGGGTTGATGATAAATCATTGGTTGTTGGGGCCCTCAAAAAGACATTCAAAACGCTACCTTTGGAAGAAGGTTGGCTGCGCGACTTTTATCCCGATGCGGAGAAAGTGCAGGAATTTGGAGAGGAATTATTTATTAAAGTAATATCAAAGAAGGAGGAAGTCGAAGACATTATTCGGCCTAAATTGGAGAATTGGGATATTTCCCGATTGGCTCTGGTTGACACAATTTCTTTGCAAATGGCCATAGTGGAATTCTTATACTTTCCCACCATTCCGGTTAAAGTGACAATTAATGAATACGTAGATATTTCAAAAAGGTACAGTACGGATAAATCTAAAGAGTTTATCAACGGCTTGCTGGATAAAATCAAAAATGACTTAGTAGAGCGGGGCAAGATTGTAAAAGAAGGACGAGGTTTGCGCCAATAATATTTAAGAAGCAATATATGAATCAAAGAGTTATCATACTTGATTTTGGGTCGCAATACACACAACTCATTGCTCGCAGAGTAAGGGAGCACAATATCTATTGTGAGATTCATCCTTACAATAAAAAGATGGAATACGATGAGAGCATAGCCGCTGTTATTTTATCCGGAAGCCCATTCTCCGTGCGCTCTGAAAATGCTCTGACTTTTGAATTAGATGCCATTTGGGGAAAATATCCAACATTGGCTATATGTTATGGTGCTCAATATATTGTACACAATAAAGGAGGTAGGGTAGAGGCCTCCCACCAAAGAGAGTATGGTAAATCAAATCTATTGCTCTCCGAAAAAATTGATCCTATTTTCCAAGGTATTCCTAACCAATCCACCGCCTGGATGTCCCATGCAGATACTATTGCCCAGCTACCGGATGGCGTGGAGGTGTTAGCTCGAACAGCGGGAATTCCCGTTGCGGCATTTAAAGCGAATACCTCGGGTCCGCCCGTTTATGGATTGCAATTTCATCCTGAGGTCACCCATTCAGAACACGGGTCTCGTGTATTATCCAACTTTCTTTTTGAGGTTGCCGAATGCGAGAAAAACTGGACCCCGGATATTTTTATAGATGAGACCGTTGCAAAATTAAAAGAGCAAGTTGGTGATGATAAAGTGCTCATGGCCTTGAGCGGAGGCGTAGACTCTTCTGTAGGCGCCATGTTGTTACATCGTGCCATTGGTGCTAAGCTGCATTGCTTTTTTATCAATAACGGACTATTGCGAAAGAACGAGTTTGACGAGGTCTTAGCTTCTTATAAAGATTGGGGACTCAATATTACTGGAATGGATAAAGCAGACTATTTTTTAGAAGGTTTGCGCAACATCAGTGATCCGGAGGAAAAGAGAAAAATCATCGGCCGATCTTTTATAGAAATTTTCGATGAAGCGGCCAATCAAATTCCAGGCGTTCAATGGCTCGGACAAGGTACAATATACCCTGATGTCATAGAGTCTGTTTCAGTACACGGCCCTTCCGTAACGATAAAAAGCCATCACAATGTGGGGGGCTTACCGGACCATATGAACCTGAAGGTTGTAGAACCTTTGCGCATGTTGTTTAAGGATGAAGTGAGAAGAGTCGGCGCTGCCATGGGGCTTCCGGATACTATTATCAACCGGCATCCATTTCCCGGCCCGGGATTGGCAATTAGAATCTTGGGGGAAATCACACCAGAACGAGTTAGATTACTTCAAGAAGCAGACCATATTTATATCCAAAAATTACGCGAATATGGCTGGTATGATAAAGTCTGGCAGGCTGGAGTTATTCTTCTTCCCATTCAAAGTGTTGGTGTGATGGGAGACGAACGAACTTATGAGTCTGTCGTGGCGCTCAGAGCAGTGAACTCATTGGACGGAATGACCGCCGAGTGGAGTCGCCTCCCTCAAGAATTACTTGCTGATATTTCTTCGACAATCATTAACTCCATAAAAGGGATTAATCGAGTCGTTTATGATATTTCTACAAAGCCGCCGGCAACAATTGAATGGGAATAAGCAAAGATGAAGCAGATACTTATATTTCTAATTTTGGGAACCTTTTTTACGAGCTGCGGAATATTTAAGTCGGCCCCGGAAAGACCTACTCATAGGGCAGAAAAGGAAAGGACCACACCCCGTCCCAAGGAACCCGTTGAGGAGCGAGAAGTGGAAATAATAATACCCCCAATAGAGGAAGATGAAAAGACGGATACTCTTGGTTCTACCCCCGCTGATGAAGTCCTCTCATTTCCCAGAAAGGATCAGTATTCTTTTGAGTTGATCCTTCCGTTGGTTGCCATGGATAATGGCGGGCTAATTACCATTCCCGAAGAAGAAGAGTCCGAATATGACCTCTCTGGTTATTCAGAGGATAATGAAACTTTACTCCCCTTTAACCAACATTTTATCAATTACATGTCCGGGTTTCTAATGGCCCTGCAAAAATTAGATGGTGAATTACCACAGTTCTCCTATAAAATAAATGTCAGAAGCTCGGGGGATTTTGACTCCTTATTAGTAAATGAAAAGGATTGGTCTCTGTCCGGCAATCCCGATATTATTATCGGGGGTGTATCGAGTGCTGGAGTAGAGCAACTTTCTTCTCTGTCAGCTCAGAATAACCTCTTTTACATTTCTCCCTGGATCACGCATCAACCCTTTTCTGATAATCCCTTAATGATGCAACTCACGCCAGGCATGGAAGAATATTGTCGTTACATTGTCGACTTTTTAGTGGAGAACAGTCAGTCACCAGCTTTTACAGTTATGACCTCGAAATCCTTCGATAATAGGCTCAATTATTTTGAAGATGAGGTCAACGAACTTGACTCTGCATTGATGCTGCAAACTTTTATTGTCGATGCGTTTCGATCTGACAGTGAACCCATCGATTTGCCAGAATGGTTTTCAAAGGACAAGCCCAATGATATTGTGATCGCTATGGATAGAGATGAGTCTTTTCTTTACGATGCTCTTTCCTATCTACAAAAATGGAAAGACTATGAATTCAATATTTATGGGTTTTCAAGTTGGAAAAATTATGACCTTCTCCATGAATTTTTTGATGAAGGAAATATTTACTTGATTTCTCATAGCCATCGCAGGTCAAATGACTCAAGCTACTTTTCGTTTGAATCAGATTATTACGATCGGTTTTCATCCTTGCCTTCAGAATGGGCCATAAAGGGTTACGACCATGGTATGTTCATTGGTTTGGGAGTCTCTACATTTGGACTTGACTTTTATGCTTTCCTGGACCAAACACCTTATCACGGCCTGCAATTGTTTTTTGACTTTCCCACAACTGCGGATGAACATATAGAGGGACTTTCGCCTTTACATACAAATCAGGGAGTGCAATTATTGGAATACCGTGATAAAATGTTCGTTCCCGTAAAAGACTAAGTACATATGCCTTTTCTTTCACAAAATCCCTTTACGGGAGAAACCTATTTTTCGCGCGAAGAACTTTCCTCAGAGCAGATTAATGTCCATCTCAATGGGGCAGAGCAACTTTTCAATAAATGGCGAAAATTGTCAGTGCAGGAGAGATGCAACCGCTTGAAGCCCATCGCCGATCATTTGAGATCAAATACTAAGGAATTCGCTGAAATCATGACCAGGGAAATGGGCAAACCCATTACAGAAAGTATTGCAGAAATTGAAAAGTGCGCCTTGCTCATTGACTATTATACACGGGAAGCACCCAATATTCTGGCGCCAGAGGTCAAGGTCTTAGACGGCGAAAAACAAGGAGTGCGAAGAGATCCTATTGGGGCCGTTTTAGGTGTGATGCCCTGGAACTTCCCGTTCTGGCAGGTTTTTCGCTTCGCTGTGCCGTCAATTCTCGCTGGGAATATTGCACTGCTCAAACACGCCCCCAATATGCCGGCGGTAGCTGAAAAAATTGAAGAGTTATTTTTGTCAGTGACTGGCGAGAGAGTTTTAACACAACTTATGGTTAAAGTTGAGGATATCCCTCAGATTTTGGATCATCCAATCGTTCGGGGAGCTTGTCTTACCGGCAGTGTAGACGCCGGAAAATCCTATGCCCGGGAAGCTGCTGAGCGTCTGATACCCACCGTTCTCGAGTTGGGGAGCAGTGATCCCTTTATTATTCTGGAAGATGCTGATGTGACTGTTGCATGCGAGGCATTTATGGACTCTAGATTCGGAAATACCGGACAGACCTGCATAGCATCTAAAAGGCTTATCGTTCATGCCTCAGTTGCGGAAGAAGTCCAGAAATTCATTCAATCGAGAATTGAAGGTCTCTCGATAGGTAACCCAATGGACGAGAATACTGATATTTCTTGTATGGCCAGAGAGGATTTAGCTCAAAAACTAGAGGAGCAATGGGAAAAGTCAGTTAGAGCTGGGGCTGAAGTTCTCATTTCTCCCAGTAGAGAAGGTGCAAAATTCTCTCCCGCTTTTCTGAAAAACCCTGCAAAAGATTCACCAGCCTGGCGAGAGGAGTTGTTTGGCCCCGTCGCCGTTATGGTAGAAGCCAGCGATCAGCAAGACGCCATTTCGCTAGCCAATGATACGATATTTGGCCTCGGCGCCTCTGTTTGGACACAGTCTCGGGAGTCCGCAGAGGAATGCATTCGACAATTGGATTTTGGCACGGTAGTCATTAATCAAAAAACTTCCAGCGATCCCCGTTGGCCCTTTGGTGGTTTCAAGGAATCTGGCTATGGCCGCGAGTTGGGTCGCGAAGGCATGCTTGAGTTTGTCAATCTCAAGACCTTTAAAATTAATCTGTAATTCTGTTTTAATTTTAATGTTTTGGGCGTGCCCCCTCGTCGAGATCTTACTCGCCTCGGGGTCGGTCCCTTCCGGGGTTCGCTATTCCCTTCGTGCTCTATGCGAGGCCTACCCATCTGCTTGGGTATGCCTCTACCTCTACCTTCGCACTGCTGGACGCCTTCGGGTCCAGCACCCTCCAGGCACCTCACGCAAATATGTTGTTTACAGCTAACTCGCATTTTACGATTCGGACATTGGATACCCTGTACCTTCTATGAATATTTCCCAAAGATAATTATTGAAGGAGTTGCACAGCCTTCTCAATTTGTTGAAGGGCAGTCCTGATATCCTCATCTGATGCAGCATAAGATATTCTGATGCAGTCATCATTTCCGAAGGCACTGCCTGCTACAGTGGCTACTTTTGCTTCTTGCAGCAAAAAGGCAGCGAACTCCTCTGAGTTTCCAATCGTTTGGCCATCATATGACTTTCCAAAATAATGGGAAATATTGGGGAAAATGTAAAATGCACCCTGGGGGTGATTAGCCTCAATTCCTGGGATCTGTTGCAATAATTCTACTATTAAATCCCTTCGGTGCTGAAAGGTCTCTTTCATTTCACTGGGCGCGGAAAGCGACTCATTCAGTGCGTACGCACCGGCCATTTGAGAGAAGGTGCTAGCTCCCGAAGTGAACTGCCCCTGAATCTTTGTGCACGCTTGTGCTATGGCTTTTGGCGCTCCCATATATCCCAATCTCCATCCAGTCATTGCAAATCCTTTTGAAAATCCATTCACTGTGACGACCTGCTCTTTCATTCCGGGAAACTGAGCCAGGCTGACATGTTCTCCCTGAAAATTGATGTACTCGTAAATTTCATCTGAGACCACGACCACATCCGGGTATTTTCGAATGACCTTTGCCAATGCCGACAAATCCTCTTTTGAGTAGACGGAACCCGTGGGATTGCATGGTGATGAATATATAATCATTTTTGTTTTCTCTGACATATGGCGCTCTAAGGTATTCGCATCTACCTTGAAGTCTTGCTCGATACCTGCGTGTACTAAAGTAATTTTGGCCCCGGTTAAATAAACAATATCCTTATAGCTCACCCAATAGGGAGCGAATAATAAAACTTCATCTTCTGGGTTGAGTAGTGAAAAGCATAAATTAGCAATACTTTGTTTTGCTCCATTAGAAACTACGATTTCGTCAGGACTATATTCAATGTTATTTTCTCTTTTGAATTTGTCACTGATGGCTTCTCTAAGGGCCTGCATCCCGGGCACAGGTGAATACTTCGTGTATCCATCATTCAAAGCGCGATACGCGGCTTCTTTTATGGCTTTTGGAGTATCAAAATCCGGCTCTCCCAGTGATAAACTGATTATGTTTTCTCCCTGGGCTACCAGGTCCCTGGCTATCTGCGCCATGCGTAGAGTTGCGGATTCCGTCATGCCCTCTACGAGTCTTGATAATTTGTTTTTCATACTCTATTTTTTCGCTTATCACCAAATGTAAGAGTTTTAGAGTCCAAATGCCATAGGTGAATGGAAATTATGAAGCAAATTTAAAAATCTTCTTTTGGTCATACCCCTTCGATGAAACGCTTAATGTTTCTACAAATGTCGGCGAATCTATCAATAGCAAGGTGCCTGGCAGTAAAGTTGAATTTTGGAAAAACCTTTTTTTCGTACGAAGCCGCCGGGATGACAATATTTGCGCTTTGCCATCGATATCTTACTTCTGTAACCAGACCTCTGACACAGCGATGTGATTCTTGCTAGTATATATCCTAAATGAAATATTTTTTCCTTTCCTTTATGGTTGTTATATTGAACTCATGAAAAAAGCAAAAACTAGAAACAATAAAAAGAAGGGAGGCAATGGGATTTGGGAGGTTCTATCCACGACCACGCATTCTCTAGAGACTGCCATATCCTGGAAACGCTTGTTTTGGATTCTTGCTGCAGTTGCATTGATCACCTTTGTTGCCGGTTCATTTCAGGCTGGAGTTAGTGGAGATGAAGATGTTCAGGTGCCTTATGGGCAGAAGGCCTTAGACTTTTATTCTAGTTGGGGAGAAGATACTTCAGTTTTTAAGAGTAAGAAAGGCGATGCTATTCGTTATTATGGGGGCGGATTCGAAATTCAAGCTACGGTTTTATCCCAAGTCCTTGGAATCGACATGGAAAGTCGTTCATATTTTTATCTTCGCCATCTTTTATTAGCCCTCCTGGGGTGGCTATCAGTTCTGGCTTCAGCTGGCATTGCGAGGATGTTGGGGGGCTGGAGAACAGCGGTCATTGCCTTGGTTCTTCTGTGGTTATCACCTCGGTTTTTCGGCCATTCCATGATGAATCCTAAGGATATTCCATTTGCCGCGGGATATATAGGGAGTATTTTTTTTATGTTTCGAATTTTTAAAAGTTTACCAAATTTCTCTCGATGGGATGTTGTAGGCTTATTGGTGGCATTGGGATTTAGTTTATCAGTTCGAGTGGGGGCGATACTGATTTTTATTTACTTCATCGCCTTTTTCTGCTCTTTTATTTTGGCTAAAAATTGGGCCAATAAAGGAAAAGAATATCCTTTAGCGAAGATATGGCCGGCCTTTGCTTCACCGCTTATAGGAGGCTTTATTTTGGGTGTCTTATTTTGGCCTTATGGTTTATTGAGTCCCATTGCACATACCGTCGAAAGTTTGACCACCTTTACTGAGTTTCCCATCAGTGTAAATGTCCTTTTTAGAGGAAATATGATTTGGTCCAGTGATATTCCATTTGAATATTTATTCGTTTGGATCGGATCTACCGTTCCTATTACTTTTCTCTTAGGAATCCTTCTATTTTTGATATCTAGCGTTTACATTTTTAAGAAGGGACCAACCTTTTTAGTGCTTTGCAATATATTTGTCGTTTTATTCCCGTTGTTTTACGTAGTGTATAAGGATTCTCCTTTATACGATGGGTGGAGACACTTCAATTTTATATACGTAGCAGCAGTGCCACTCATTGCATTGGCCTGGGATGTTTTTGGACAGTGGATGAATCGTCAGTGGAAAGGTCAATATCTAGCTTATTCTTTGTTTTTCTTATTATCCCTGGAGCCTGCCTATCACATCGCCAGTAATTTTTCTATTCCTTATGTATATTTCAACCCGATCGTTGGTGGAACGGCTGGGGCTTTCGGTGAGTTTGAAATGGACTATTGGGGCATAAGCACTAAAAATGCGGTTGAAGCGATGGAGGATCGGGGAATACTTCATAAGGATATGGAAGAAATAGTCCTGGGAGTCAATTTTAGCTATGGGGTTAGACATTGGTTAGATTCAGAATATGCAGATAAAGTACAACTAAAATATACTAGATATAGAGAGCGATACAATTCGGAATGGGATTATGCCATTTTTGTTGGTCGATTTATGGATGGAGCACACATGAAAGCGATTGACTGGCCGGGATCTGTAAGAGTAGTCGAATCTATCAAAGTCAATGACGAGCCGGTTTGTGCTATTTTTGCTCGGGGTGAGGAATTTGCTTTTAAAGGAATTCAAGCCTTTCGAGCAGGGAAAAATGAGGTAGCTAAAGACCTACTTCAAAAGGAAATAAATTACGACCCCAAAAACGAATTGGCTTACTTTACATTGGGAGAAGTGTACTTTCAAGAAGGTCAATATAAAAAGGCAATCTCTTATTTTGAAGAGTCTTTAAAATTGAACCCCCATAGTCAACAGTTGATTATGCGCTTGGCAGTGACTTATCTGAATGAAGGACAAGTCAATAAGGCAGAACGCCTTTTGAAAGAAAATGTGCAAAGGAACAGAAAAGATTATGCGAGCTATTATTATTTAGCCTTAATACATGCCCAAACTCAGCGATTAAATACGGCCGCAGACTACATCGAGAAATCTATTGATGCCAACCCGAATTTCAGAGAAGCTTACGGTCTGGGTGCTCAAATTTACCGAGGGTTGGGAGACAATTCCAAAGCTTCTTATTACGAAACACTATCAAAGCAATAGACAATGAATAATGATGCTATAGAACGATTGAATAAAAAGGAACGAGAAGCGCGTTTAGGCGGTGGGGAAAAGAGAATTCAAAAACAACATGAAAAGGGGAAATTAACCGCTAGGGAGCGAATCGAACTTTTACTGGATCCCGGCTCCTTTGAAGAGATTGGAATGA
>Ga0136604_1000512_pt1 | contig 19124 bp, 24 predicted proteins | sample AntRauFillE10628_FD_104928 | JGI IMG/M metagenome (GOLD analysis project Ga0136604, IMG submission 104928) | Saline lake microbial communities from Rauer Islands, Antarctica - Metagenome Filla E10 #628 | ecosystem: Environmental > Aquatic > Non-marine Saline and Alkaline > Saline | place...
ACTGCCCGCCGTTAAAGGACCCCGAATATGCTCTGCTGTTCCTGTGGGGCAAGTGTTGAGTGCAGTTCAGCCATCTGTGCACTTGCGCTTGACTCACAGCGGAAAACGAAGACTTTGCGCAGCATGGCAGAAAAAGATGAAAAATGGCCGGAAAACGTAAAGGGCAAGTTCTATGTCGATGAGCAATGCATCGACTGCGACCTGTGCCGTGAAACTGCACCCGATTTCTTCAGCCGCAATGAAGACGGAGGCTACTCCTTCGTCCACAAGCAGCCGGAGACCCCAGAGGACGAGGAACTCTGCATGGAAGCACTTGAAGGCTGCCCGGTCGAAGCGATTGGCGACGACGGGGAAGACTAGTGGGCTGTAACAAGTTTTCTTTCGTAGCGTGCGGCTTTAGCAAACGTCCCCGTAAGGTTTTTAGACCCTAAACCCGGCGTTTGCTAAAGCTGCACGCTACATTAATTTCCGAAAATTTTAATGTGACAACCTACTAGAAGATCTGGGAGCGGCCAGCCGCGACCGCCAGCCCCATAAGAGTGAGGTTTTCCACGAACTCGCTCTTCTCAGCCCAGTCCCGAGTAAGATTGGCGATACTACCTCCCGTGGATAACACCACCGGCTCAGGCTCGCCCTTGGATTGAAGCTCTTCCCGCACGCGCTTCAGGAGCGCTTCGATCATACCGGAAAACCCTATTGCCACACCGAGCTGCATGGCCTGCAAAGTGGACTTCCCGATCGCACCCTCGACGGCCACTAAATCTTCTTCGGACAGTTCGGGCAACAAGGCGGTTTGATCGTGGAGATAGTTCCTCATAATCGCCAGGCCCGGCGCGATGATCCCGCCCTCGTAGCCTTTGCTGGAGACGATATCAAAAGTCACCGCCGTGCCCATATCAATCACCACAGCGGGCGTGCCATAATATTCCTGCGCGGCGATGGCATTCGCAATCCGGTCCTGTCCGATCTCCTCCGGCTTCGGATAGACCAAATCCAGTCCTTTGCAGTTCTCGTGAGTGAGTTGAAAAATGGGTCGTTTCGTATCCGCAAGACTCGCCCGTAGATTGGCATTGATCGCAGGCACAACCGAGCAAAAGGCGATACCAGTCGCATCGGAACAATGGGGTGCCAGCGTCTCAAAAAATGATCGGGATGGACCGTCGAGCAGACCTGCCGTGGGGAAATGACCCACCTGAGTGACCGCACGCCCGTCCACCACGCCGTAGTGAGTGCTGGTGTTTCCTACGTCGATACAAAGCGTCTTCATTTCTTTAATGTCACATCTCCAGCGCGGATCGCCTCTTTGCGACCGTCGGGCATTAGTAGAAGTAGGGCACCGCCTTCGTCAATCCCGACCGCGATGCCAGTGATCTCCGAACCTTTAAGAATCGCCGTCACCTGTTGGCCGGCGAGTGCATCGAGCGGGCTCCAAGCTTCGGAGAGGGTTTGCTGCCCATCGGAACTCCCGATACAAATACCATAAGCCTCCTCGACCGCGCGAATCACGGCAGCGGCCACATCATTCAAGCGCAGCGGTTCACCATAAATCGCGTGCAAGCTGGTGGCCAGTGAGCGAATTTCCTCGGGAAATTCATTGGGGTTGCTGTTGATGTTCAGGCCCAATCCGAAAACGATGCTACGGATACCGTCGGCATCAATTTTTGCCTCAGTCAACATACCGGCAAACTTCCGCCCCTTACAGTGCAAGTCGTTCGGCCATTTTATTTTCAAGGGCGCATTCGGCACGAAGCTCTGAAGCTGCCGGCAAATGCAAATGCCCGCCCAGAGGGTGAAATGCTGGAGCTGCTGAGGCGGAATATTCGGCTCGAAGAGGACGGAGAGGTAGAGATTTTCCGCGGAACTGCTCTGCCAGACGCGGCCCAGTCGTCCACGCCCGTTGGTCTGGCGACTGGAGACGATGGCGAAGGGGCTGGGCTCGCCTGAAGCAATGCGTCGCTCAGCTTCGCTGTTGGTGCTGTCGACAACCGGGAAATAGAGCAGTCCGATCTGGCTACCGATCCGGTCCAGCGCACAGCGGAGCAGGGCAGGGTGGAGCACATCCGGCAATTTGCTGATCCGGTAGCCTCGGTTACGCACCGCTTCCACCTCGAAACCCTCGTCCCGCAGTTTGTCGAGCTTGCCGTGCACTGCGGGGCGGGAGACTCCCAGTTGCTCCGCCAGCAAGCTCCCCGAGACGAAGGCCTCGCCCGCCTCCAGCAAGGCCTTCAAAATCAGAACGCTGTCCCGGTCCACCGCGCGCGGCACAAATCTCAAGGTCTCGTCGCTCATCCCCAATCCAGTCCAATGTCCTTCCATTTACTTTGGTGCACCGGTGCGCCCGTTGAGATAAAATCCAGCCCGAGCTGCCCAAGCGCTGGCAGGGCGTCGAGTTGAATGCCACCACTGGCCTCGGTGCAAGCGGCACCATCGATCAACTCGACGGCCAACTTCAGTTCGTCCGTAGAAAAATTATCGAGTAGAATAATATCCGCACCCGCTTCGAGCACCGGCCCGATCTGATCCATCCGGTCAACCTCGACTTCGATGGGTAAGTCCTCGCAGGTTTTCCGTGCCAGCGCGACCGCTTCAGCCAAGCGCTCGCCCCCGGTCGCGCCAGCGACTTCGAGGTGGTTATCCTTAAGCATCACGCGGTCGAAGAGTCCGATCCGGTGGTTCACGCCGCCAGCACAGGCGAAGGCATATTTCTGGAGCACCCGGTAGCCGGGCAGGGTCTTCCGCGTATCGAGTAGGGCGGTTGGGCTGTCGCGCAGTGCCTCGACATAAGCCCGCGTCTCCGAGGCGATGCCGGAGAGGTGTTGCAGGAAATTCAACAACACCCGCTCGGCCTGAAGCATGGTGCCCGCATCACCCTGGAGGATGCCGAGCACGTCGCCCGGCTGAAGCAAGTCCCCGTCGTGGCATGAGGCCCGCATCTCACAGTCTGCGGAATAAGCGTTGAGTGTCATCGCCACGAGCCCAAGCCCGCAGACCACCAAAGGCTCACGCGCGACCAACCGGGCATGCCCACGGGCCCCTTCCGGCATAAGGGCGGTGGTGACATCGCCGAGTCGTTCCGGGCGTTTCCTTAGCCCCGCTCCGGCGAGGTCCTCAATTTTGGCCAGCCCAATGAGCTGGCGCAAGTAGTCCGGGTCCAGGTCTTCCCAGCCCAGGCGGGTGGAGAGATCGTCTCGTGTGTAGCGGCGGTTACTCATCATGTGTCTAGTCATACGATTCCACTTTGCTGACCTCGCCGGTCTGCCGGTCGAAGACGATGCGCTTGAGCAACTTGGTCTTGTTTGGACTCACCCCCACGCCGGTCCCAACGCCCACGCCGCTGCCGCGCGTGCCAATTCCGCCGCCGACCGAGAGGCCCAGCGAGGGCTTGAGTTCGCGGTATTCCCAGACGATCTGCTTGCCGGCGGCGGTATCGACCGTTGCCTCACGACTCGGCTCCCCCAGCGCCATGCGGACCTGATCCTGGTCGAAACCGACGGTAATTTGCCCGGTGCGGATCATCAGTCTCTCGGCAGGGGTGTAGGTGTTGAAGGCGGCTTCGTTTTGGCTGATGCGTTGGTTCTTGGTCGTGCCGCAGCCGGTCAAGAAGAGTGCGAGCAGAATGAGGGTGGTGAGTGTTTTCATTTTATAATTCCTTAATCCAAAAGGTGGGCGTATGAGAAGACTCTAGGGATTATCCAACCTCTCTCCAGTCAAATATTGCTTTCCGTTTGGGGGTGCTTCGCCTGTAGATCGTCGCGAGATCTTCCAGCATCACGCTGGAAGCGACGCCTGATTAAAAGTAGCATCGGTCGGTAACGCCGATAATCCACCACCCCAAAGTAGCATCGGTCGGTAACGCCGATGACCCACCAACCTAAAGTAGTATCGGTCGGTAACGCCGATGACCCACCAACCTAAAGTAGTATCGGCCGGTAACGCCGATGACCCACCAACCTAAAATCAGTTTTTACGCTGTTCACGAGTTAGAATAGGCTCTAAACTCCGTTGAACACTCTTACTTCTGCTCCATTCCGACAGGATCCAATCCCGATTTCCCTAAATATTATGAAAAATAAGATAAAATCATTCGTCTATAGTGTGACCCTGCTGTCCGTCCTCACCTTCATGCAGCCACTTGGCGCACGAGATGGTGGCACCAGCCAAATTGCGGTGACCGATGGTCAGAAAATCGCCTTCCTTGGTGACTCGATCACCGCCGCCGGCGCTAAACCGGGCGGGTATTGCCGACTTGTCCTCGATGGCTTAAAAAAGCAAGGCATCGAGACGACCGGTGTCTTTGCCGGGATTTCCGGTCACAAATCCAACCAGATGCTAGCCCGACTGGAAAAAGATGTGTTGAGCAAGAAGCCCGACTGGATGACGCTCAGCTGTGGCGTCAACGACGTCTGGCACGGTGCCCGGGGGGTCAACCTTGAGGACTACAAAAAGAATATCACCGCCATTGTCGATCAAGCCCAGGCCGCCGGCATCAAGGTGATGATTCTGACCTCCACCATGATTAAAGAGGAACAGGAAAATGACCTCAACGGGAAACTCCTTCCCTACAATGCCTTTCTCAAGGACTTGGCAAAAAGCAAAGGTTGCCTGTTTGCTGACCTCAACACTCAGATGCAGGTGGCCCTCAAGACCTTCCCCAAGGACGCGCCCAAAGGCACCCAACTCACCCGCGACGGCGTCCACATGAACGCCTACGGCAACATCATGATGGCCAAGGGTGTGCTCAAAGCATTCGGACTGTCGGCCGAAGCGCTGTCAGACATCGAACAAAACTGGAAAAACGCCCCCGACAGCCACTCCATCCGCTTGAATATCTCGATGTCACTCAACGAATACGAACAACTCCAGAAGAAGCTCGATCAACCCGTCCAGCAGGAATTCCTAAATTTCGTGGAGAAAAAGAAAGCGGATCTCTTGAAATAGGTTTTATATGCCAGCCATGCCACGGCATGACGTGACGTAAAAATACCTGCCCTCCGTTTAGGAAAAATGCTCGTCTGGCTTTTCAGTAAAAACAACTTTTGCAATTACACTCTTTAACAAAGGGTCGACTATTTTGAGGTTTTCACTCGCTGGATTTATAGTATGATTCTCATATGTCTCGCCCAAAACTATATCTACCATGTTTAGCAGCGCTAGCGTTGCTCGTTTGCTTTTTTGTTGTTCATCTGAGTGATATTGAGAAATCCAAAGCCACCGACCAGCAGCTAGATGCGAGTTTGGTGAATGCGGCAAGGGGGCTGGTTGAGGAGATGCCAACTGCGAAAGTCGACTGGAGTCAGTGGCTTCCGGCCTATCAAGAGGCGACTGAGGTGGATAGTGCCACTCGGCTGATCATACGTGATAAAACTCCAGTTCCGGCAGGAAGTCCTCGATTTGCTCGTATCGTTTTAAAGTCGCCTGAGTGATTTCTAGGCTCAATATCCACTAGTGGTAGGTGGGTTCCATCACCTGTTTCATGAAAACCCCCTCCTCAGTCTGGCAGCATTCCCTGCTGATCATTGGAATACTATTGATCGCGATGAACCTGCGCCCTGCGATCACTGCTTTGGCACCTCTGGTTGAACGAATGCAAACGGGCGGGGTGGACGTCCAAGTGATCGGGTTACTCACAACCCTGCCGCTGGTGCTGTTCGGTCTTGCAGGATTGTTCGTGGGAGCCATTGGTAACCGCTTCGGCTTTGCGCGGGCGCTCGGTGCTGGGCTGATGATTCTATCGATCGGTTGTTTCCTTCGCTCATGGGACTTCAGTGGAACAAATTTCGAACGGCTCGCCGGGTCTTTTCTGATCGGAACCGGCATCGCGTTTGGCAACGTCCTCCTTCCCGGAGTCGTCAAGAGCCGCTACCCCAACCACGTCGGTCTGATGACCAGCCTCTATTCCACGGCCATGAATCTGGGAGGAACTCTCGGAATCGCCCTGGCGGTGCCACTTGCCAATTGGCTTAACGGTGGCTGGAACTCCTCGCTCAATGCCTGGGGCTATGTTGCGCTGATTCCCCTCCTCATCTGGTTGCCTCAATTGATGCATAAACCAACAATTCGGCAGCGCACCCATCCTTTCGCCGGAATCATTCAACTCCTTGGCCGTGGACGCGCATGGCAAGTGACCGCGCAGATGGGGCTTCAGTCTCTGCTCTTCTATTCAAGTGTCGCTTGGCTACCGACGATGCTGCAGCTGCGGGGAATGAGCGAATCCCAATCCTACGGTTGGCCGACCGCCATGCTGATCTGCGGGTGCGTCGCGAGCCTCATCATTCCGACACTCGCCGGCAAAGCCCGATCACAAAGTTACTGGACGCTCACCTGTGCGACCATGACCACACTCGGACTCTGCGGTATTCTCTGGCTCCCCCTTGCTTGGTTGGGACCTGCGACGCTCATTCTTGGTCTGGGGCTGAACGGGGGATTCAGCATGTCCCTCCTCCTCATCGCAATGCGTAGTCGGGATAGTGAAACTGCAGGTAATCTCTCCTCCATGGCGCAAGCTATTGGATATTTAGCCGCCGCTCCTTTCCCATGGTTTATTGGCTGGCTGCACACCACGACTGACAGCTGGCCCATCGCCTATGGGTTCCTCTTGATCCCTGCACTTGGCCTCGCAATAGCCGGAATGCTCGCAGGTCGACCTGGTTTTGTGAAGTGAGGGCGCGACTCAAAGTGGCGCGAAACTCGACCTCCTCCTCTTTGAAAATGGGAAACGGATCGGCTTTGAATCGATTACCTGAATCAATCCAGCAAGCATGGAACGCTCGTGCTCCGGTGGCGGCACTCACCACGGTGAACTCGGAAGGTGTGCCGAATACGATCTACGTGAGCTGTTGCGCTTTGGCGAACGGCCCACGTGTTTTGATCGGCGATAGTCATTTCGGGAAGACAGGTGAAAATCTGCGGGAAGGGTGCTGAGAAGTTGACAGCGAATGCGGAAGGGAAGAAACTCGACTCATATTCAGCGCTTCGCAATCCAACGATCAGGAGCTTAACCCTCACCCTCGGCTGGCTGAGGCCGCCAAAAAAGTAAAATCCTATCAGTTCACCCAAATACCTCTAAAGAATTAATGAAAGCGGAAACTCTCTGGCTCCTTCACTTTTGCCTCGAAAGCAAACTACTCAAACAAGGCCAAGTTGATGGACTACTTGCGAATCTAAACCCGGGAACCGAGGTAGAGAGTTGCGTTAAGATGTTAACACAAGCCGGTTGGGTCACAGATAAAGCATTTCTGAAGGAAGCACAGGCAATCGCGAAAGATAATGCAGCGAATGGTTTTAAGCCACCAATCGAAGCCAATGGATCTCCGAGTGCTTCCGCTCAAAATTCAAATGGATCATACGCGGTTGAAGTTTTTGCAGAAATCTCACTACCCGATTACGAAACGTTGAGCACAATGTCTGAAGACGCACTTTTGGAAGTTATGCGCACACTGATTCGGGACTGCCAATCGATTGGTGCCAGTGATTTGCACATTATGAGCGGAGCGCGCCCCATTGCTCGCTACAATAAAGAAATAAAGTATCTGAACGCTCAGCCCATGCCCGATTCAATCGCGCGAGGCCTTAATTTTTCGGTGATGCCAAAAGCTAAGCGAGAAATATATGATGCAGAGAATGACTTAAACTATGGCCTTACTCTGGAGCAAACGGACTCGGGCATGAGCCAACGATTTCGAGCCAATATTTTCGAGCATATGGGGGGAATTTCAGGCACCTACCGAATTATATTACCAGGCGTGAAGAGTCTTGAAGAGCTCGGCTTTCCAAATGCTGATGTGATGCGCAAGTTACTCAGCTACCACAACGGATTAGTTCTGGTGACCGGGCCATCGGGCAATGGCAAGACCACCACCCTGGCAAGCATGGTCAGAGAACTCAATTTGACGCGCCGTGAGCATATCATCTCTATCGAAGACCCGATCGAAGTGATGCAGGACTCCGAAAAATCCATCATCTCCCAACGCGAGGTCGGGCGGGACACACAATCATTCCAGGCGGCATTACGCTCAGCCCTGCGTGAAGACCCCGATATTATTGTGGTCGGAGAACTACGTAATCTCGACACAATCGAAATGGCATTAACCGCTGCTGAAACCGGGCACTTGGTCATCGCGACACTAGACACCGGTGACGCGGCGACTACCTTGAATCGTATTTTGGACGTTTTCCCTGCCTCTCAGCAAAACCAAATTCGAGCGATGGCTGCAGGCACTTTGCGCGGCATTGTTTGCCAGCGATTAGTCCCTTCAATCAAAGGCAATCTCGTTTTAGCCTGCGAATTGTTGGTCAATACGCCAGCTGTCGCCAATATCATACGAGACGCCAAAGAAACCGGACTTGAAAGTGCGATGCAAACCGGACGCAAACTAGGGATGCGCACATTGAGCGAGTCGCTAACTCAATTAGTCGATGAGCAAGTTATCTCCAAAGAAGTTGCCGACGCCTCCCTATCATCGATGGTTGATTAGCCCCTGGTTGGTAAGATTAGATATCATGAATACTTTAGACGATTTACTTTTGGAAATGCTACGCCGTAGTGGTTCGGACTTGCACCTCACAGTCGGTGCATCGGCAAAAATACGCGTGGATGGGCACATTGAGCGGTTGGATGATGCAAAGATTTCAGCGGAGGAGATGGATGCGCTTTTGCGACCAGTGGTTCCAGACTATAACTGGAAACGCTTTCAGGAGTCTGGAGATTGCGATTTAGCCTATGCCATTCCGGATGTCTCCCGTTTCCGCATGAATCTGTTTAAGAATTCACATGGGATCGCCACAGTGCTTCGGCAAATTCCAACACGTATCAATAGCTTGGAGGAAATGGGACTGCCGGATGTGCTTTCCAAGATTACTAAATATCGCGGCGGATTAGTCTTGGTGACCGGCCCTACTGGTAGCGGAAAGTCGACCACGCTGGCTGCGATGATCAATCAAATTAATACTACTCTAACAAATAAAATCGTTACACTGGAAGATCCTGTTGAGTTTACCCACACAAATAAACTCAGCACAATTCTGCATCGTGAAGTCGGTAAGCATACGGAAAGCTTCGAAACCGGCCTCCGTGGCATCATGAAGTCAGACCCGGACGTTGTGCTTATAGGTGAGCTTCGTGACAAAGAAACCATGCGCTTAGCCATGAATTGCGCCTCCATGGGCACCTTGGTTTTTGCAACTTTACATACGAATAGTGCGACCAAAACAATTGATCGAATAATCGATGCTTTTCCAGCAGCTGAACAGAATCAGGCCAGAATTATGTTGGCCACATCCATACGCGCTATTGTTTCCCAGTTACTCTGTAACTGCAAGGATGGTGGACGTGTCGCGGCTCACGAAATCCTACTCTATCACAACTCACTTCCAGTTTCTATCCGAACAAATGCACTGGCGAGTATTCAAACACTCATCCAACAAAGCGGGAATTTAGGCATGATTTCGATGGATGCGTCAATTCGTAAGCTGCTAGATGAAGAAATCATTACCCCTCAAGAGGCCTACATGAAAGCGCAAGACAAGACACAATTCGCAGTCAAGTGAGTCAGCGATAGTTCACCTGCATGGCTTCGAATAAGCAGATAAAAACGGCTCGTTCGAAGCACAAACACACCAAATTAACATACTGGAAAATAGAGCAAAAATTTCTTAGCCGCCGCGCGATTCACCTCCCCAAGGATTCACCACAGCCACGCCCGTTCCCGCAAAGTCCGCAGTGTTTCGTGTCGCCACGCAAAGCCTATGCAAATCCGCAGCAGCCGCGATAAACAAATCCGGCTGACTGTAGGTGTGACCACGCTTACGTCCAACTTCTACCATCTCACGCCAGCGGAGAATCACCGCTTCGTCGATCTCGATCACACGCTCTCGAAACCAAGGGCGAAGGTCCGAATCCAACCAATGATTCAATTGGTGTCGCCGCTCCGCATCTTTGATTCGTCCGATGCCAAAACGAATCTCCGCAAAAGTCACGCTGCTCACATAGAGTTCGATGCTGCGCCGCTTGACGATAAATTCTTTAACCTCAGGATTGCATTTCGGCTTACGAAGCTCGGAGAGCACGTTCGTATCGATCAGCCAGCCGCTCACAGTTCGACCTCTCGCGCTGGCATCGCCATGCCCCGTTCACCAAATTCAAGATCATCCAGCGGTGCATTCGCCATTAGCTCGGCTAGCCCGGCCCCTGATTTCGGCAACATATTCTCAAAATACTCCGCCGAAACCACCACGACCGAAGGCTTGCCGCGCACAGTCACTCGCTGTGGCCGGTCTTTGGCACAACGTACGACTTCACTGAAGCAGGCCTTCGCCTCCTGCAGTTGCCATTCAGCGTCAGTTGCATCGGATTGTTGATACGGATTCTTTTTCACACTGACTAGACTAGTCAGCGCGGAGCTTGCGTCAAGCCGCAATCGCTCCCCTAGAGGAAGAAGGAAGAGGTTCCGCAGACAGGTTCTAAGAAGTGCCTGTCCCTGTTTTAGTCTCGGAGCACTACGGCAGGAATTCGACGCGGAAGGCGCCTCTGAGGTCGCCGAGTTCGAAGCCGGTGGCTGCGTCGTCAGGGTAGAGCTGCTGGAGTGCTTGCGTGACTTCTGGGGCAAAGGTATCCGGATTTCCGTGACACATTAGGCAGGCGGCGTCCTGCATTATGATCGGGTGGTGGACGATGACGGATTTGCCTTCGCGCGTCACGATGGGTGCGGGTGCGGAGCCGCCTGTTTCGACATGGCGAGTCCACTCTTCCAGGATCGTGGTGGAGATTTCGTCGGGTGCATTTGCGGGATTGCGGTAGCGGAGCGCGGTGCGGGCGATTGTTATGTTTGGATTAGCGCAGAAGGTCAGGCCACACATGCCAAATGATGCCTCTTGAGCGCATCTGCTATGCGGCGCGTTTCTTCTCCGGATAACGGCGTCTTGCGACGTATTTTTGCCTGAAGCGTCTGCACGTTGATGTTTGCCTCTCTGGCGAGCGCGGACAAGTTCAGGATTCTGGATAGCTCTATCAAGCGGTGTGTGGTTAAAACGGCATCGATTTCGAAATAGTCGAGGATGTCCTCTCCATCATCAAAGCGGGCTTCTAGGTTATGCTGGTTGGTTTTGCTCATATAATTTTCTTTCGTTCTGGCGGCTTCTTCGAACGCTGATTAAGCGAACGCGTTCGCCTCGCTCAGTAAAGACAGCTGTCCAATGTTTGCCCTCAATCCGACCGATTGCCAGATAGCGGCACTCGTCAGGGAAGCGAGATACCAGAGTGATGAGGCCCGAATCCTCCCATAGCGTCTGGCTGCACGTAAAATCGATTCCGTGCTTCTCCTTGTTCTTATAAGATTTTTCCGAGTCATATTCAAACTCCATTAAAAGTAAGCAAGCATAAATATTTATGCATGTCAAGATTGGGGGGTATCTAAGCGTGAAATGGTTTCGCCGCACGGGCCCCTCTTGCCCGCTCCCCTTTTAGAGGTGACCATGAGCTTAACCAAGGGCGTTCCATAGTAAATACTTCCCGCTCTGAGAAATCCTTGACCGAGAACTTTCCGATATACCTAGGTGACTTCATATCTCTTAAAGGCTCCTGAGCAGATGTCCGCTTTTCGATATTGGTGTCCGAGGTCATGCAAAAGATAGCGTTAACCTATTTAGCCGAAGTTTATGCATGACGCAGCCAGTAGAGCTGTTTACAAATAAAGGTATGTTTGATGCCAGACTATTTCGACCAACGCATGTCACCACAAATGAGTCTCTTCAGTATCGAGCCTAGCTCCAACGCTCGGAGCGATATTTCGGACCTAAAAATTATAGTAAGGAAAAAACGCAAAGAACAACATGCACGCATACCTCCATTCGTTTAGTGTATTCGCATATACACTCTTCGCTTCATTAGATTCATGGCCAGTGGACTTCGGGTGAGTATGAGAACAAAATTATTAATAGCATATTGTATGGCTACAATGTCTCGATGAAACCCACAGAAAAGAAACAGATATTAGTTCTCGCAAATTCGAGCAAACGGTTAGGACGATGCGTGGCTGGAATCGAAATTCTATCGCGCGATGGTGAGCGTTTCGAATTCGGGAAGTTTATTCGACCGATCGATGCGACACAGAACGAGGGAGCGCTACGACACTACACGACAACGATCGATGGGCGGGGCGTAAAACCACTAGATGTGGTGGAAATGGATCTGCGCAAACATGCGGAGGACCCGAACCACCCGGAGGACTGGATCATCTATCAAGGTTCGCACTGGAAGCTGCTGGATAGCTTGAGCTCTAAGGTGCTAGAGGCTGTTCCGCAGAGCGAGGGTGACGCCTGGGGTAAAACTAAAGGCATCGAGCCGCCTCAATGCCTGCTACGATTCAGGTAATCAAGACGGCCAAGCCGCTTCAGGTCAGGGCCTTTTGGGACTGCTCATATGGCAATCCTTACCTGAAAATGAAACTAGTTTATAATCGCCTAGCAATTAGTATCACAGATACGTCTTTTCAAGCTACTCATGGGGAGAAGCTTACCCCAAGCAAAGATGTGACAATTTACGAGCTGGCATCTGGAAGCTTTTTGGTGCTGAGCCTGACGCCGCCATTTGAACCTCATAATTGTGGAACGGAGTATCAATACCGAGTCGTGGCTGCTATATTCGAAAATGAAGTATAAACTTTATACAGTCGGTCATTCTACCCAGGAATTTGAGTCTTTCTTAAATCTACTGAGGCAGCATGAGATAAAAGCGGTCGCTGATGTCCGCTCAGGCCCCTATAGCCAGCGATTTCCTTGGTTTAATCGGGAAAGGCTGAGGGACGGACTTGGGGCACATGGGATACAGTATGTCTTCCTAGGAGAGGAACTGGGTGCGAGGCGCGATGAGCCCTGCTGCTATGTGGGCACCCGGGCAGACTATGATCTGATCTCGCAGACCCCACTCTTTAAGGAGGGCTTAAATCGAATCGAGCAAGGATTGGCAAATATGCGCATTTCCCTGATGTGCGCTGAAAAAGACCCGATTGATTGCCACCGGACGATACTTGTGGCGCGACACGCGCAGGCATTTACAGAAGTAAAGCACATCCTAAATGATGGCAGGCTGGAAACGCATTCAGAGTTGGAAGAGCGCTTGATGCGGCGGATGGGGCTGAGTGACAATGATCTATTTTTATCCCGCGAGAGCCAGTTGGCCCTTGCCTACAAGCGGCGGGGCGAGGAGATAGCATATAGGAAAAACGAAGAGGAAGCGGTTCAGCATGAGCATTGAGATTAATACGATAGGATTTACAAAAAAAACGGCTGAGCAGTTCTTCGAGCTAGTCCGAGGGTCGGGAGCCAAGCGCGTGGTCGATGTGAGGCTGAACAATGTCTCTCAGCTCGCGGGCTTTGCTAAGAAGAAAGATCTGCAGTTCTTCCTAAAGGAGATATTGGATGTGGACTATGTTCATTTGCCGGAACTAGCGCCTACTCAGGATATCCTGGATGCTTACAAGAAACACAAAGGCGACTGGGGCGTGTATGAGCCGGCTTTTATTGAGCTCATGAAGAAGAGAGAAATAGAAAAACGCATCGACCCTGAGATTATGGCTGGGGGGTGTTTACTTTGCAGCGAGGACAAACCGCACCAATGCCACCGACGCTTAGTGGCTGAATACCTTCAAGGAAAATGGGCGAAGTGAGTATACACCATCTGACGTAAAGTAAGCATTATGAGTATATGGGATAAAGTCACCTCGCTGGCCAAGGAACTTCTTGGAGAGGAACCAAAGCCCCGGGTAAATTTATCCGAAGTGAGTGAGCAAGTGAACCGACCGCGCAAGAGCACAGGACAGCTGGGGAATAAACCGCAAAAGCCTAAGGCTGTTGATGTATCAGACATCGAAGTAATCCCAGAGTATCTCTTCATCCTTGAAGCGGTAAAGGAAGGCTGCCCAGCCCTCTTTGTGACGGGTAAGGCGGGGACGGGCAAATCCACAATGATCCGCTATCTTACGGCAAAGATGAAAAAATGCGCGGTGGTCGCGCCGACTGCGATAGCTGCGATTAATGTGGGCGGTTCGACGATCCACTCCTTTTTCGGGATACCGCCGCGCACTCTGAATCCTGACGAGGCCTTTAATCCGAATCGGCACATGCGGCCAGTCCTGGAGAATCTAGAGGTGCTGATTGTAGATGAGGTATCGATGGTCAGCCCGGACCTGATTGACTGTATGAACAACTGCCTGAAGCAGGTAAAGGGCAGCAAGGAGTCTTTTGGCGGTGTGCCGATCATCTTCGTCGGCGATATTTTGCAGCTGCCGCCTGTAGTCAGCCAGGAAGCGGAGGGTGTGTATTACACTCACCGCTACAGTAGCCCATATTTTTACTCGGCTGATGTATTTAAGGATATCGAGATCATGCCACTGGAGCTAAAGAAGGTATTTCGGCAGCAAGATGACTTGTTCATCTCCGCGCTGGACCAAGTCCGCTGCAACCGCAACTTGCGGGATGCGCTCCAGTTACTAAATGAAAATTGCCTGATAACATCTGAATCGGATGAAGCGATTTGCCTAGTGCCAACGAACGCTGGCTCTTAAAATACACAGGCTATTTAAAAATATCCGCAGCGAGACGGAGACTGATCTCCCTGCGTAGTCATTCATAGTCATCGTCACTTGACTTTGTATGCGTATGCAAACAACGTATGCGTATGAAATCTCGACTTACTTTAACTGTAGACCCACAGGTGACGCACTCGGCGAAGCGCGCCGCGCGGCTTCGCAATAAGAGTTTGTCCGCCCTGGTGGAGGACTTGCTGCGAGAAGTTTCTATGGCCGATTCAGGTGACACGCCTGAGCCGAAGCAGTCTTTTTCAGAGCGCTGGGCGGGGAAACTAAAACTAGAACGTAGAGAAGGTGACGGTCGTTTTCAGACGCTTGCTGAGAAATACGATCTGTGATGAAGGTTTTTTTCGATTGCGATGTATTGTTAGATGTGGGGCTGCGGCGCGAGCCGCACTTCGATGCGAGTGCGGGTCTGCTCGATTGGGCGGAGAGGCACCCTGGGCGTTCAGCACTTGCTTGGCACAGTGTCGCCAATCTCGATTATTTGATTCGCGGCGGCGCCCATGAGTTTATCGAAAGCCTAGCTGAGTTTATGGTGGTTCCTGAGACTGGCAGCCGCTCGCTAGAGTTTGCGCTGAGCCTAAAAATGCCCGACTTCGAGGATGCCTTGCAAGTGGCGGCAGCGGAGCAGTTTGGCGCTCAGGTAGTGGCGACTCGAAATTTAAAGCACTACAAGCAATCACCGATTCGCCCAATGGCACCTGCAGAACTGCTGGACTTGCTTCGTTACCCTAGCGTATAAATTCGACGCGGAAGGCTCCTCTTAGGTCTCCGATCGCGAAGCCGGTGGCGGTGTCGTCGGGGTAGAGTGTCTGCAGTGCTTGGGTGACTTCGGGGGCAAAGGTATTGGGATCACCATGACACATGAGGCAGGCAGCCTCTTGCAGCACGATCGGGTGGTGGACGATGACGGATCTACCATCACGGGTCACGATCGGGGCAGGTGCGGAGCCGTCTGTTTCGACACTGCGAGTCCAGTCTTTCAAGATCGCGGCAGAGGTTTCGTCGGGCGTATTTGCCGGATTGCGGAAGCGTAGCGCGGTGCGGGCGATTTTTGTTTTCGGGTCTCCGGCTGTCACGCCATCGGTGATGGGTAAGGCTACTGATTGACAGACTTGAATCGCTGCCGGGACGCCCTTGGTCTGGATCGCAATGCGAAGCTCTTGGGAGAGTGTTTCCTTGAGCGCCATAACGGTGGCGCGGCTTTCGTTGATATAAGCTTCGTCACTGGTTTGGTCGTCGACGGGGGCGGTCGGCGCTTGCTCGCTGCAGGCACTGAGCAGTGCGATGCAGGCGGTTGCGCCGATTAAGTTTAGGCTTTTCATTAGATGAAGAGGTTGGCGTGGGTTTCGGAAGCGGCACCGAGGTATTCGGCGACGCCGCCGAGCTCGACACCGTCGATGAGTTCTTCTTCGCGGATGCCCATGGCTTCCATCGACATGGTGCAGGCGACCAGGCGGATGCCGGATTTGCGGGCTTCTTCCATCAGGCCGGGGAGGTTGGGGAGCTTTTTACCGGCCATGCGGTCTTTCATCATCCAAGTGCCGAGGCCGCCCATGTGCATTTGGGAGAGGGGCAGCTTGTTAGCGCCGCGTGGAAGCATCCAGCCGAACATTTTATCCATAAAGCTTTTATTGCCGACTTTAGGGGCGGGGTCTTTGCGAAGGACATTTAGTCCCCAAAAGGTAAAGAAGAGGGTGGCTTTTCCACCCATGGCGACGGCGCCGTTAGCGATGACGTAGGCGGCCATGGCCTTGTCCAGTTCGCCGGAAAAGACGACGATGGTGGCACCCTTGGCGGTGCTGGCCGGCGTGGCCGCAACGGGGCAGGCGGCGCCCCGGCTGAGGCGGCCGGTGACGATGCCTTTGTCCTTTTCGACGCTAAGGCATTCGTAGCCGTTGGCCTTGCAGAAGGCGGGCAGGTCGTTTTTGAAACCCGCATCGGAGGCGCGGACTTCGAGGACTTGGCCTGCGGCCAGCATCGCGGCGGCTTCTTTGACCCGGAGAATAGGGCCGGGGCAGGCCATGCCCGTGCAATCGAGCTGGATGGTTTCGCCGACGGGGGCCGGTGCTTTATCTTGGGATTGGGTGGTGTCGTTCATAGTGGTTTCTTTGGAAGTGGGGGGCTGAGGGCGTTGTTCGGTTTTCCAGCCGCCGACGTGCGCCTGCACCTCGAAGCCGTGTTGGGAGAGGATGCGAGCGGCGAAATAACTCATCTTGCCGAGTGCGCAGATCGTAGTGACGGGTTTAGTTGTATCCAATTCATGGATACGCGAACGCAACTCGGGGTAGGGGATGTTGATCGCGCCGGGGATCGGTTTGAGTTTGGCCATTTCAGCGGGGCGGGTATCGACGAGCTGGGTGCCCTCGGCTTCGGCCATGGTGTAAATAGGGCGCAGCTTGCCGCTGCGGATATTGTTGGCGGAAAATCCTGCGGTGTTGAGCGGGTCTTTGGCCGCGCCGAAGGGCGGTGCGTAGGCCAGCTCAAGGTGCTCGAGTTCGTCGACGGTGAGCCGACCCTTGATCGCGGTGGCGAGCACGTCGAGGCGCTTATCGACGCCTTCGATGCCATTGGCCTGGCCACCGAGAATGCGACCCGTGGATTTTTCCCAAAGTAATTTGATCGTGAGGTGGGTGGCTCCGGGGAAGTAGCTGGCGTGGTTGAAATCGATAACGATAGTTTTTTCGTATTCGATCTCCATCTGTTGCAGGCGTTTCTCGCTGTGGCCGGTGACGCCGGCGGCGACGTCGAAGACCCGCACGATGGAGGTGCCGATGGAGCCGGGGTAGGGCTTAGCTTGATCGCCAAGGATAATGTGGTCGGCGGCGGTGCGGCCTTGACGGTTGGCCGGGCCGCCGAGTGCGATCGCGGTGGGGCCGCCGAGGATGGGGTCGATGGTTTCGCTGGCATCGCCGACCGCGTAGATGTCGGGGTCGGAAGTTTGCATGTGGGCGTTGGCCTTGATGTGGCCACGCGCACCGAGTTCGAGGCCGGCGTCTTTGGCCAGCTGGCTTTCGGGGCGCACGCCGATGGAGAGGATGACCATGTCGGCGGAGAGCGTTTTGCCCGACTTGAGCTTGGCGTTTAGTGCCGTGCCCTCGCCTTGGCTGAAGCCAGAGATGCCGTCGCCGAGGAGGAGGTTGACGCCGTTGTCCATCAGCTCCTGCTCCACCGCGCGCACCATTTCGGGATCCATCTGCGGGAGGACTTGCTCGACCAGTTCGATGAGAGTAACCTCTTTTTCTAATTGGATGAGCTGCTCGGCCATTTCGAGGCCGATGAAGCCCGCGCCGATGACGAGGACGCTCTTGGACGACTCGGCGGCGGCCTTGATCCGATCCATGTCCTGCAGATTGCGCAGGGTGTAGATACCGGGCAGGTCGATGCCTTCCAGGGGCGGCTTGAGTGCGGAGGCTCCGGGAGAGAGGATCAGCTTGTCGTAGGCAATGTCTTCTTCGGTGCCTGTATCCAGTCTTCGGATACGCAGAGTCTTTGCATTGCGGTCGATGGAGATGGCTTCGGTGCGGGCTTGCACATCGATGGCGAGTTGCGCCTTTAGCGTCTCCGGAGTTTGCAGGGAGAGCTTGCTGCGATCTTCGATCTCGCCGCCGATATGGTAGGGGAGGCCGCAGTTGGCAAAAGAGACATCGGAGCCGCGCTCGATCAGGGTGATCGAGGCGTGCTCATCTAATCGGCGCAGGCGAGCTGCGGCCGATGCGCCGCCGGCTACGCCGCCGACGATGACGATGCGCGGGGAGTTGGAATCTGGGGTGGGTGTGGATTGTGTATTCATATAAATAGTGGGTAATTAGGCGTCCTGATCGGTGCCGAGCGTGCACTGGAAGCTGTGGCAGAAGCTGCGTAAGGCCTCGCAATTGAGCGAGTAGCAGACCTTCGGACCCGATTGGCGGTGGTGGAGCAAGCCGACCTTTTGCAAAGCTTGCAGATGCTGGGAGACGGTGGCTTGAGCCAGCGGCAACTCCCGCACGATCTCGCCGCAGTAGGCTTCCTCCCGGTCTTGTAGAAAGCCGATGATGGCGATGCGCGCCGGATGAGCGAGCGCACCGGCAAACGCAGCCAGCGCGACTTGTTCTGCGGGAAAGAGAGATTTCTTGGACGTTGCCATTTACATATAACGCATATCGACGATATACGATATGTCAAGATAAGTTCGAAGATTTTCTATAGTTCGTCTCAGTTTGCCGTGCAAGTGTGGCGGAGACCTTGCTAGCGCAAGTTCGCTACAGTTGTGGTAGCGATGCGACGCTAGTCGCGTCTCAATTTGTCGGGCATATGCGGCGGAGACCTTGCTGGCGCAAGTTCGCTACAGTTGTGTAGCGATGCGACGCTAGTCGCGTCTCAGTTTGCCGGGCTTACTTGCATCGATTCGCCGGACATGGTTGCCGATTCATCTTTCTCTTGCTGTTGCCTCTGCCCTTACCTTGGCCGCCTCTTTGACCGGAAAAGGCTGCCAAGTGGCGTTCGGAACCGACTCGGAGGCGCTTATAGATGGCTTGGAGGGTTTCATCTTCTGTGATG
>Ga0136604_1000516_pt1 | contig 19002 bp, 21 predicted proteins | sample AntRauFillE10628_FD_104928 | JGI IMG/M metagenome (GOLD analysis project Ga0136604, IMG submission 104928) | Saline lake microbial communities from Rauer Islands, Antarctica - Metagenome Filla E10 #628 | ecosystem: Environmental > Aquatic > Non-marine Saline and Alkaline > Saline | place...
AGCTGTACGCCAATATCTCCCGCCGTGATGTTTATCTCGGTGCCGGACGCCCCTACGATTTCCACCGGAAGCCCAACGGTGTTGGTCGAGTCGGAGGTGTCTTTTTCAACATTAGTAAGCACGGCATCTTTTTTAAAAGCCACCGGACCAGAGTTGATACTTAGCTGGACAGGAGGAAATACAAATAAAGACATCTTATGCCCCCTTCGTCGTCATAACCATTGATGCTGTCATTTCTCCAGAACCGGAGCTTGCAACGTACTTAAGACGCACATATTTATGAGCAATGGTGTTGATTAATATTTGATGTTGCTTTGGATTTATAATGGGATCGATCGGAACGACCTCGCCAAAGTCCAGCTCATGAGTGGTCTTCTTGTCATTGCTGACTTCAACTTTTATTTCTCCGTCAGCCGTATTTGTCCAGTCGACTAAAAACATAATAGCATCGTACTGGGTAACCTCCGCCCACACGCTCTCTTGGCTCGTTGACAAGTCAATGCCGTCAAAAATATTCCATGGTTTTGTAAAATGTCGTCTTCCCATTAGTCCCCCTGGTAGGTATGGATTTTTGCCCTGGAACTCGGTAACTAATGAGTTTAATTATGACTTTCTTAAGCTCTTATCGACATTCGTAGCGAATCTGTCGGCCTGACTTACTTTGCGAAGGCCTGTGACTCTTAACTCGTTGACGTTTTTTTTGTTGTCTTGAATTTGCTCCTCGTCCTGCTGCAATTGCCCTTGAAGCATCTTTAGGTTTTTAGGGATAAGGCTCGCCTCTCCTACGATGCTCAACAACTTATAAAGGTTTCTTTTTTGCGGGTATGAAAACTCTTTCTCCTCACCTACTCGGCTGGTGGTTTCGTTGTAGAGTTCCTCATATATTCTCGGATAAAGACTTCTTAAAGTTTCGACGCCCTCTGGATTGACAAAACCACCCTTTAAGTCTTCGAGGACCCGATAAGGGTTGTTGGCATAATTGTAATATCGCATAAATTTAGACTTTGCCGACTTACTTGGCTCGTACTTTCTGAAGTAGCTCATTCCATCATAGGTATTTGGTGTTTTCTCTTTTAAAAACTGGTAAACTTGCATCATTTTCCCGCTCATCGCCTCGCTTGTCCTGGGGGCGTTATCGAAAATGATCTTGTTTTTTTCTGTCACCTTATCAAGCGTGCCGTCGGGATCGCTTTCAAACTCCGTCATATACTCAAGTGCTTTCTGAAAATCACTAGATTCCCCAGCGTTCAAAGTAGCGACCGTTACGCTTGGACGGGCCTTACCAAGGAAGTCCTCCACTGACTCGCTCAGAAGCCTTTTCGTTGAGTTGTTTGATTTTTCTATCTGTTTAAACACATCTAGAGTTTCGTTTAAATACTTATTGATACCTTTCTCGCCTTTTTTATAAAGGAGCCACCTAATCCCGTCCCTCGTCTGTGTAGTAACCGAAAATAAATTGAACAGGTCTAAGGCCTGGGCAGTCCCAGAGGGGCCAACTTTGTCGGGCATAGAGTTGATCAGAACCTCTAAGGCATCTAATGACTCTCGCTTATCCGCGCCAAAGATCATGTCGGTCTCTTCTTTGCCAAGCTTTTTAAGATTGTTTATGAATTTTTTTACACTTATGTCCCCACCTGTCTGGGACTTCTCCCATATCTCAGCAAGCTTAACCTTTCTTGCGGTTTCGAATGACTCTGGGAAGAGTTCTTTCAAGCGCTGGTTATTGGCAAAATTCTTCTTAGAGAAAAATCTTTCAGCTATTTTTTCGCTTTCCATGTCATTCAAAGATCGGGAAAGTTGGTCTACATTTCTCACCTTGCCGATTTTTAGTGCGTTACTAACGTCTTGAAAGTCGTTGAACACGCTTGCGTAGGTTTTGTTTGCCTCTTTAAGACCCTTAATGATGCTCGCAGCCTCACTTCCTGCGTTCTCAACAATAGACTTTTCACGCAATCTTGTAATTGTTTTGTAAGCATCATCCAAGATATCCACGCGGTTGTAATCTCCCGCACGGTAGGCGGTACTAAGTTCCTTCCCTATAAATGTCCGAATTTTCTGTGCATCGTTCACGGTGCCGATGGCGTCAATCATTTCCCCAATACGGTCAACTTCTTTCGACTTAAAGAGCCTTGCCGAGTCAGACTTGGTTAAGCGGGTCTTAAGAAGGTTTTTAATTCTGTCGGAAACCTGAGCATCACCAAACTTGTCTGCAAGCTCCTCGTAAAATACACGAGCCTGCCCGACTCTTTCTCCAATGTCCGCGACAATATTGGTTTTGATGGCCTCTCCGGCCTCGAATCTGGATAGATTGGTCTTCCTTAATATTGACGAATCGTTGGTAGAGAATATCCCTTTTGTCGCCTGCTCTAGGCTGTCATAAACGGCATCGACTTCTTTCTTTACTTGTTGACCCGCCAGTGTTGGGGCCTGGGATAGAGAGGACTCAAGTTCTTGGATAAGTTTATTGTCACTTGTCATGCCTGCGGTTGGTGTGACTCCAAGCTTTTCCGCCGCTTTTTTTATTTCGGGATAGTTTTTCTTTTTAACTTCTTCAGTGATCTCTTGCAAAAACTCGTCACTTGCCTGTTTGTTTAAAACGTCGTCCGCTTGTTTTTGATTAAGCCCAAATTGGCGTAAGATGCTTTTGTCGAGCCTTTTCTTTAAAGGGGCCACTGTCCGCCTTCCAATCTCTCCGACTAGAGGGATTGCCCCGCCGGTGATGCCACCAATGGCAGCACCCTTTGCTGTGTATGCGATCAGATTTTCCGCATTAAACTCAGCGTCTCCTAGAGCTTCTTCACTTATAAGCTGGCCCCCGCCATATAGCGCTCCCTCGACTGCAGACCCCGCCGCTGCTTTAGATGCGTTTTCAACTATTTTTGAAACCGTCTTGTTTGCGATTTTTCCTGTTATTTTTTTCCCAACTGCCTCGCCTGACTTAACACCTGCTTTCATGGCAATGCTTGGCAAGGTCTTTGCTGCCCCTCTGGCTAACAGAGAACTCCCGCCAGATAGCAAAGCAGGGCTGACTGTCCCCCCGATCTCACCCAAAAGAGATGAGGTTGGGTTTAAGTCCCTATAAAGTTTTAGTGACTCGGGCTTCATGGCGCCAAGTCTGGTTAGTGCTTGATCAGAAAGACCAAATGTCAAACCCCTTGCAGCTCCAAGAGCTCCCGCCGTGGCTTCCGCAGCTATTCCCTCTCCAAACTCTTTTTCCTTCTCCTCCTGAGCAATCTTTCTTGGCGAAACGAATGAAAACCCTTGGGAGAAAGCCTTTGCAGCGTCTTCCGCAGGGATAAGCCCCCTTTTCCCGTCTGGACTTGTAACTGGAACCTCAACACCTTTCTCAAAGGCGTACTCACCACTGGCAACCCTCGCCTCCAGACCTTCAAGGTTGGGATCGACAAGGTTGTTGTCTTTTACGTTTAGGACTCTCATTCGGCTTTAAACCTCACGCCTTCGTACTTCTCTAGTCCAAGGTTTTTAGCCGTTTCGGCGGTCTTTTGCTCCAAAGTTTTCATAAGGGTTTTTAGTTTTACCTTGTTATTTGAGTCGAGCGAGAATATGTCTGTAGGATTCGCCACAAGTTTATCCAAAATGTTGAGCTCAGCCTCACTCAAGGCACCAGGTCCCACGATCGGAACTCTTAAGGCCCCGATAAGCATCCGTTGAATAGTTTCAGCCTCCGCTTTCAGATTCAAGTTTAACGATTTCCCCGTTTGATCCCCAATCTCAAGGAGCCTGTTAATAGACGCCTTGGCAGATGAGAGGTTGTTCATAGCGTCTCTAAAATCTTTTGCTTCCTGAACGTTATCTATGGTCCCCTTGTAACCTCCAATATTAATTTGGTTTTTTGCGATCTCCTCGTCAAACTCCTGCTTGGTCTTAGCGAGTTCCATTTCCGCTTGCGACACAGCTTGCTGAGTTTTTGCCTGCATGGTCTTGGACTTGGTTTGTGCCCCGATCATTTCCATTTTAAGTTTTGCTTTCTCAAGAGCTGCCATCTTTGCGGCTTTCTCAGATGCGTCGAGGTTTTGTAGTTTCCTGTCGAATTGAGCGACAAGACCTTTGGCGCCTTGAACTTGGTCTTTCTTTTTTACTATCTCTAGCCTTTGCGCTTGGATATCTCGATCAATGGCCCTGCTGATAGATCCCAGGGCCACCTTCATCGCTTGAGGGTTTAGGGACGCAAGAGCAAGCCCGATTCCTGCCATTATCTTTTGTCCGGTGCTTTGATTGTCCCAATATCGCCCTTGATCAACCTCTTTCGAATTATAATACTCGTTAGATATTTCCCGATAAGATTGTTCGGCTTCGAGCTTATTCTCTTCCGTTGCATTTCTTTCTTGATCAAATTGGCGCTCAATTTGGGAGGTCTCATTAAGGTTTTCTTTGTAAACATCTGATTGCCCCTTCATACCCTGTGCATTTGCCTCGCCCTCTTGCACTAGGGCACTCTTGTATTTTTCCGCAAAAGATTCCTGCTCTATCGGCGAGCCCTGCTTTTGTGGGATGGCAAAGTCACCCGAGCTAGGCCCCTGTGGGTCGAGGTCAACACTCCCTGGCACTATCGCGACATCCTGGCCAAGATCAGCGACCAATGGCGTTTGCGGTGGGAGCTGTGCTTGATTATTCTGGAGGACTTGTCCAGTTTTAGGCTCCACCGTTTCCGGCATGTTAGCCACTGACTCGGAATTTATAGAGCTAGGCCGGGCTTCCCCTGGTAAGCCAGAGAAATACTCTGCTCGCCCGGGACTAAGACCCTTCTTTGCGACATCAACGACCTGCCCATCGTCCCTCATAACTTTAAAATAATTTTCATCTTGCCCAACCAGTCTTGCCATAAGTTAGGCCTTTCTTTTGTTTTTCAATTTGTCGAGTTCGTCTTTTAATTCAGCTTGAGCGGCCAGGATTGCGGCGAATCCTTGGCCGAAGTCCACCATTTTTCCGTCTGGGGTGTCGCGTACCATTTGTTCTCCAAGGCTGCTTTTCTCAAGGTCTTGCGCCATGACGCCGACCTTCTCTCCTTGCCCATGTTTTTCGTCTTTGTACTCAAAAGAGTATGAGTCGAGTGCATCCAAAAACTCTCCAATCCTCTCACTTGCCTCTTCGTCAGCTTTCTTTATGTTCTTTTTTTGATTTTTATCAGATAGTGACGCCAGAGCCGCTCCACCAGAAGAAATAATCCCGGCGGTCCTGTCGTTTGCTGCTGTCGTCGCTTGGTTTTGCATCTTAGCATTATTAAGGGCAACACCTTGTTTAGCGGCCAGGTATTGATTCATGCTGTCTAGTGCTGCCTGTCTCTCTTGCATCCGCATAAGGGCAGACTGCTGGGCAAGTTCTTGGCCTTGGTTGTCGGAGGCCGCGGCCACATTTCTAGAAAGAAGTGCAGGGTTAGACACACCTTTAACAGATCCTTGCAGTGCCATGGAACTTTTTAAAGCGTCCTCTTGTGCGGCCTTATACTGCTCTATGGCCAAAGACTTACCCTCACCTTTAATGTCATTTTCAAATTGGCCAGTAAGCATGGCATCTCGACCTAAATCAGCTTGAGATAGCTCGCCCTTAGCAAGACCTGGCTGTTCGAGCCCGATGCCCTGAGCGACTGACCCAGATCCCGTTCCTAGAGGTTTATTTATAATACTGTTTTTTCCCCCGCCGACATCTCCTACGGCCCCAGCGACGGCACCAACTGGCCCCATTACAGCAGCACCAATTCCACTTTTAACAGCAGACTTGCCGATGTCGCCCAAGGGGTTCTTAAAAAAACTATTCTCGCCACCCATTATATTTCCTTTTTTAAAATTATAAAATCCTCGTGCGCCGAATGGAGTTCAAATCCATAGGCTAACTGGCTTATCAAGGAGATTGTCGCCCCTTTTAGACTTGGTGCGACTGTGGCAATCAGAAAATTGCACCCCGCTTCCCTTGCCATTTTTACTATCTCGTCTACAAAATCTGAAGCGATTCCCGCCTTTCTAAACTCTGGTTTTATGTAAACATCGCCAACGTGGCATTCTTGCCCGATGATTTTGTACGAAGCAAAACCATGACCACTTTCAACGATCTCTTTTCCTTCGCGCTCTTTTATATAATCGCCATAAAGTGACATTAAAACCTCTTCGAACTTCCGAGCTTAGCGGTGCCCTTCTTAACTCCAACTTCTAGCGTCAAGGTATTAAGTTCCATAGACTCTCCTCCGCTTGTTGGATTATCGAAAATTTCAAACATTATGGCAGAGCATTTCTGCTTACCGATGTGCGCCATTAAAGAATATGGACCTGGACTGTCCACGCTAATTGTATGAGACTCATAACTTGACTCGTTATAATCAGTATAGATGCGCAAATTAAGTGTGTGAGGGCTTTTGTACTCACCCGAGACGACTGCTCGCCAAATGCGCTGAAATCCCTGCATGGTATTAAGCTTAAGCCAAGGCGTCTTTACCCTCATGGGATAAAAAGATCCGTTAAACTTAAAGGACTCGCCGTTTTTATATACAACCCCTGACTGGATAAAGTAGGTTTCCCCTCCAACGCCCAGAGCTGCGTCTGCATGATAGGTAAAAACGTCCCACTCCTTCAAGAGGTAGTGAAAGACAAGAGTGTGTCCGGACGCGAGGAAAAATCTCGCCTCATTAGCCCCCTCAATAAGAAGTGAACTCGTGACCTTCACCTCGTCAAAGCCGTGGACACTATTACCTACATATTGAATATTTAAAGACCTATCAAGGAAGTAAAATCCCTTTGCAGACTTGAAAAGCACCCCACCCGGCAAATTAAGGATTGATTGTTTCTCCTCACACCCGATGTCGCTCGACAGACTTTGGGGGGGACTAAAATTGTCATTAATTCCGTTGTTATTAGGCCCATCGCCCACGATATAATATATTGATGTACCTTTGAAAATTATTATCTTGTCGTCCAAGAAGGAACAGGCATTCACAGCACCCGAGTCGCCAAACTTTGCGGTGTCAACGCTAATTCGGTAAAAGTCAGAGAAGCTAGCACTGAGGCCAAACCTATAGGTTTTTGAATAAGCGATCTCGGCTGATTCTTTAAGGTCACTCAATACTGCCCGGCCATTGCCCACCGCAAGTGACCCAGCTTGCGGGGCAGCGTCGTTTTCGATCTCGCCCCCGCTTGTGTAAAGAATTTCGTTGCTGTCAATGTCCCCATCAACCACATCGTCGACAATTTGGATAGCGGTTGAATACGGGTTTTTATCACGCCACTTTTCGAACTCCTTTGTCCTGTAATAAACCGTCCCGGCTGCTTTAGTTCTGTACAAAACAATCTTTGCTTTGTTATACATTTTTTCCCCAAATGGAGGGATTAAAAACATGACTTGATTCTTTTCAGATGCCCCATTAGTGACTGAGATGCTTTTACTAGGAGCTGATCGAGTGAGGTCCCCTTTTGAATTGTAATACTCAAAAACAAGCTTGTACCCTCGCGTCCCAGCACTCAGGCTCCCGCCTGAGGTTGTGCTAACTGCAAGGGTTTCTGGGTTGAGCACAAAGCCAGACTCCAACACCTCCACGCCGTCAGTGTCGAGAACAATCCCAGAGGCTAACAGTGCCCCCTTTCCGTACTCGGAAGCCTGAATTTCAAAGTCGTCGACATCGACTTGAATAACCTCGATTGCTGACGAATCAAACAGAGAGTCGTCTCCATTTGAATATTTCCTTGTCTTTTCCGCAGGCATATAGAAAACGCCTGAGTGATAGCTTAACTTCGGAGGCACATAATTGGAGTCGAACCCTGATCCAAGACCTTTAGTCGTTTTTGCAAGGACGTGCGGCCTGATCCGATTGGCACCCTCGTAATTAATAAGCTCCAGCTCGCAAAAATAGTTTGTTTTCTGGAGATCTGAGTGAAAACCCAAGAGAGCATAGTTCTTCCCATCCAACCTCATTATTTCCGATTTAAAGAAAAAGTTGTAGGCATTCCAACTCCCAACAAGTGTGACGAGTTCATAGTCGTCGTAAGTGAGTTCAATCATTCTGATATAACGTTGAGGTACCCCCAGACCAGAGGTGAATTCAATTTCTGAAAAAAACTGGATAGAGTCTCCCTTGTGGATGAAATCGGTCTTGATGATAGTCCCAAGGGCCGTAGAGGATACAACTTTCTCATAAAGAATTATCGTCCCCAGCGCTCCACTGAGCCCAAAGGCAATGACCTTTTGTGCGGTCGAAATCCAACTAAAATAAATATTCCCGCCGTAGACTTTAACTGCCAGACCATAGTCTGGATCGCAAGCATTTGTTGGTGTGAAGTCTGTGTTAAACAGCGTCAAGGAAAAGTCAAAGAACCCCGCTCCAAGCTTATTGTCGTGTTCTTGGCAAAAATAAACAACCTTGTTGCCCTCTTGGGTGGAGGTAAGCCTTGACCCAAGAGGTACGAGCCTTGCCGGGCCAGAAGCAAGGCTAGTAAGTTGGATATCGAAGGCTTCATAGTTTATAAAAGTATACCGCTTGTAAATAACCAACACCTTCACAGTGGCGCCGTCATCAAGTATGTGCACTCGTGGCAACTCAGATTGATCATCTAGGATCGTGGTTATGACGTTGTTTTTAGTGTGGTCGTATAAACTAAGTACTACATTCGAGCTAGAACTTTCCGTCTCCTCATAGACATGGGCGGACAAATTTAATCGCGGACTAAATGCCATATCTGGGTTGTTCTGGGTCGACCCTCTGTAGTTCAAGTCAAATCCTTTAAGTTTTGCGGGGAATTTAGCACCCACAAGCTCTCGCCAATTATTTGCCGGACTATAGAATGAATAAAATTTTCTCTCGCCACTGATGGCCATTAGGGTTTTGCCAACTTTAAAAATGTTTTTCACGTTCCCAGACAGGCTCCCCCCTCCCTCAATCTCATGGGGTATCTCTTCGTACCCTTTACATTTCTGCAAGGCCTGGAACTTGTTGAATGTTGCATTTTCAACAACTAAATTTTTGGTTGACAAAACCTTTGCATCTACTTGCGTTTCGATCCCTTGTGCCAGATTGATGTCGATAAGTTGTTTTTGTAGTGCCATTTAAAAAATCCATAGACTTGCGGTGCAAGCCCCACTTGCCGTCAGTGTTATTTGTGCCTGATCTTTGTCGTTGCTATATATTGTCGCGTTTGTGTTTCTGTCAATCACCAAGAACCCAATGGGTGCAACCCCAATAGAGTGGTTTATTTTCCTGGGAGTCGTACCAAGACTGACATCGCTAACTAGCTGCCCCCTCAAAAGCGGGTTATGTGTAAGTTGGAAAAAATAGCGCTCAAGATTTAGCTGGAGCCTTGCTAGAAGTTGCTCTTTAATGTTTATTTTAGTAAATTTCTCTAAAACCATGATTGCCACTACCCTCCACGTCGTTAATTCTTTCCGGTCGCGCTATATCTTTTGGGGAGCTCGAAGCTATTCTAGCCTCATGTCTGATCAGCGCCCTCTCTAAATGTCTCGTGTCGCTCTCTTCTTCTTCAAGCAAGGCCTTTGCACAGTCGTCGATGACGTACCTTTCCCACCCATTATAAAAGTCTGCGGTGTCATCGTCCCCAGAAAGTTCTGGCGCTAAAGGTATGTAATAAAGGGTTAAAGTTTGAGAAGCCCCGTCGTGGTTGGTTTGAAGCTTATTGTTTGAAATCCGATAGCGCAAAAAACCGTCTCTATGGTTCGCGTCCCTTCGATCAAAGGTGCCGAGAGGATATCCATTACTGTCGACAACGCTGATTAATTTATAAAAGTCGTCTGGAAGGTCGTACTCGCTAGAGCCGTTAGAGAGTTGAACCGGTTTTTTACTTTCAAAGTACTCCTCACCTCTGTGTTGGATTATTAAATCATACAAAGAGGCAATGGAGTCGTTGATTAGGCTTTTCAGCTCCGGGTCACTCACAAATGAAGAGTTTTCCATCTTGGCCCTGTCTCTTACCCTACTTATTAATGTCGATAGCTTGACAGTTCCACCCATGGGCTACCCTTTTATTATGATTTCGTTCTCTGTTTTGTAGTCGTCTTTTTGAGAGATGATTTCAGCAAATGACTCTAGTGCGTTCGCAAGAGAAGCCGCGTTCTCTTCCTTGATAGCGGCTATCATTTCTCTTGCGGCGGCCTCAATCCCTGGCCTAGGAGAATATTCAAGGTCATTAACCTTGCTCTCCTTGAGTCTTTGGTTAAAAATCACGTTTGCAATTTTCTTTTTGTCTGCGGCCATCATGGTTACGCCACACTTGATTTTGTAACAATCAAAGTCACATGCACCTTTTGAGCAACAGCAGTGTCCGCGATTGTATTAACAGCAGGGGAACCGTCAGTTGCACTTACTGTGTTGTAAGTTACGACAGAGAAAGTCTTTGCTGTGACAACTTCATTGTCTAGTTGACAAGCAATATCAGTCGCACTTGCGGCCTCACTTGCAAAGCTCACACTTAAGAGCTTATTGTAGTTGTCCTTTAAGATGACATCATATTTACCAGTGCCGTTTTTAGTCACACTAACAACACCCTTTCCAACAAAAGAAACAACACTTGCATCCGCCGCCAGGGATATCTTTAATGGAACTATGGCCACCTTTTGCTCGATAGCTCCGTATAATTCATAATACATTTTTGACATAATACACCCTTAGTTAAGGGGGCCTTGCGGCCCCTAAGTTATTAAGAAAGTTTGATATTCATGTTATAAGCAGGAGCACTACACTCAACTTGCTTGTAACCGCCAACTCTCAACTCATAACCGTCGGAACCTGACTCTCTTAGGAACTTATTCCCGTCAAGATCAAGGATTCTGATTGGTTTTTTAAGAGAGTTCAATAACCAAGTGTCTCTTTGGATTACTGCGACTCTCTCTCCGGGAACGTTATCGTCGACTAGAACAGTGATTGTTCTCTTACCAGCGTGAACTTGTACGCCTCTGAAGCCGATATCGCCCATGCCGGACTTAATGTCCACATAGTTAACCTTTGAGCCAAGCTCAAGAAGTAAGTCCCCAAAGTTTCCAGAGTTCATGAAAGCGAAGTCTGGCCGAGCACCTTCTCTTGTGTGTCTTGCAAGACCTTTAACAAGAGCCTCTTCTTTACTCATCCCAGTTGCGTCAAACCTTACTCCGGCAAGTCTCGTAGTATCCGCACTACGGTCAAGATTGAAGAAAGAGTCGCCACTAGTAGGAGCTGCGTCAGGTATCCACCCAAAGAAACCGGCCATTTTAGCGTCATAATCGCCAATGCAATAGATGTAGTCGTTGACTGCGAGACTTGTGGACTTTTGGTCTACTGTAAAAGTGCCCAAATCTCTGTCGACTTCTGTCACTTTCATATCGAGAGCTCTAAGAGAGCCGCCAGTTTTAGTCGCAGACGCTTTTAGAACTTGGTCAACTTCGTAATGAATGATGTCTTCAGTGTTCTCTAGGGTGATTGTCAGGGATGTGATGTCTGAAATTTTACCAATCGCCCCTGATCCGTCGCCCCAGATGGCTTGTGCGTCTGACTGAGCGGCAGAAATCATCGCTCCGTCAACCTCCGACCTAAGAAGGCTTAGAAAAGCTCCCTTGTCATTCTCAGAAGCTTCAATTGTTTCGGCGTCAAAAGATGCAATGGAGTAATCTTTAGCTCTCTCGATTAAGAAACGAGCATATTTACCGTTACCTTTATTTGCCTGGGCATCGCTAAATGTAGCAGAACGTCCTCTGTTTGATCCGTAAATTAAAGGTACTTTTTTGTCTTCACCATAAAACATTTCGTTTTTAGGCATCAATGCCAACCAGGGGTGGTCGGTATAGCAAAGGTTTTCAACTTTTTTGTTAGTGTAAAGTGTTTTTAAGACCGCTTGGGCCTTGGACATGTCTAGTCCCATGAGTGCTCCTTAGTTAGGTTTGTTTAAAAGTAAATTTCAACGTTCCATGACTAGCGAATACCCATGACTGACGGGGGTTTTGTTTTAGTGTGCTAGAGGAAGCTTTCTGCTATCCTCATTCTTTCGTCGTCGGACATGTTTTCCAGGTCTGACTCGGAGTAACCTGAGATGAAGTCGCTCGTAAGCGTCTCGCTCTCCTCGCTCTCCTCTCTTTGCTCTTTTTGGCGTGACTGGTCGCCCTGTGGTTTACCTTGGTCACTTCTATTATCGACATTAAACAGTTTTTTGACTTTTTCTAGCTTGGAAAGGTGTTGAATTTTTTCCATGTAGAACGATTCCACTTGCTCAAGTGCCTCGTCCGGCTCCATGGTTTTGCCATGCTCTTCAAAGTAATTCTGCATGACCTCATAAACTGTGTCGATTTCGTCAAGCTGGCTGACAAGCCCAAAGTCCTCGCCTTTTTGTTTGGCGTAGTCCCTTATATTGTTTTTAAATGTGTCTATTTTCTGTTTGTATTGAGTTTCTTTCTCGCTCTGATCTTTGTCTTCAATTCTTTTTTCCAGCTCCGCAATTCTCTTTTCTGTGGCGCTTAGCTTCTCATTTGCCTCGATCTCTTTGGATCGGTCTTCCTCATTTAAAATGTAGTCAGACAACTCGTCGTAAGACCCGCCAAGTTCTTTTTCAAGAAACCTTTTCGGATTTTTCTTATATTGCCCTCTGAGTTCTTCTAAGAGTTCATCCCTTGAGGACTTTCCTTCGGCTTGCTGCTCTAATGCCTCTTGCTTTGCCTTCATGTCCCTTATTTGCTTTTGGTATTTACTCTCCATCTTGGCGAGCTCTGCAAATTTTTGGCTTAAGGGGTCTTCTTTAGCCTCCTCTTTCGGAGGTTCTTGTTTTGGTGCAGCTTCACTGCCCTCGCCGTCGTCAAGCATGGCCATAAGTTCTTCGTTGCTTGGTTCATGTCCTTGATGCTCCAAAGGAACATCTCCATTTGTTTGATTGTGATCGCTCACGGCATCCGCTTTGCTGGCGGTTTGCATTGCTTCAGTTTCCATTGACTAACCTCTTTTCATAACTGTTATATTGCACCCTCGTCGGGTAGTTGTCCCTCTGTCATTGCTTGCACTTGTGCTCCATCTGCTGCCATTTGCTCCTCTGCCATTGCGTCGGTTTCTGCCTCGATCTCGGTGGACTGCTGTTCCGGCGGATTAATTAAAAGCATGGCCTGATCAATCCACATGCGGAAAAGATCAAGTTTTTCATCGTCAAGGCCCTGTGTCTCAAAATACGTGAGAGCGTTTTGGACGTAAGGCATAATCAAAGCGTTTTGGTGATAAGTATCCGGCTCCAAGAATATCCCTTTAAGGAAATTATTAATAATCCTAGTCGCCATTTTATAGTTTGCCGTTCTAAATTGCGTCACACTCTCAATGTCGGGGAAGTCTAAAAGTTCAAGTCCTTCCTCTTGTCCGATGAAGCCCGCCTGCAATAACTCTTGAGTGTATTCCAATCGCCCCGCTGGCGTCTTTGGAAGCATCGACGTAGGATAGAGCTGCATTATATAACTGTCCTCTTCCAGACTAACCTCTTTCCATTTCAAGAGCTCGGTGCCTTCCTTGTCGTGAGCGAGTATCGAATAATCTTTTTCTTCACTCGATTCGGACAACTCTTTGGCGAGGGCAACATAGTGACGAGCAACATCCAAGTGAAACTCCTCCCATGTCTTAGCAACTCTCGCAAAACGCTCGGTTTCGATGTCGTTATATTCTCTAAGGGCCTTCCCTGAGTTAAGCCCCCCAGGTTTTTTTGATTGAGCGGACAATTGAGATAGTCCAATAATTTCGAAGGACTTTGCGTAAAGGTTCTCAAGGTGGTTTGCAAGTTCTGGGCTGACGGATCTGGCCACGTCAAAGATAGGAGGTGTCCCAGAGTACTCAACTATTGCCCCAACCTCGTTGTTTAAATGCCCCTTAACGACCTTAGAGCCTCTTTCTAAATAGGTTCTTGGGACAGAGCAGAGGTGTATGGCCTTAGAAATTCTTTTAATTGTTTTGTTGATTTCTATTTGTATTGGTGCCAAGGCCTCCGCAACGCCTTTGCCGTAATAACCAAGAATGGGGTCAAAGATTTGATATTTACTAAATGGGAAGTATTCTTTATCCCACTCTTCCTCGAAAAGTGCGGCTCCTTTAATGCAAATAGTGTGCTTGCCGTCGCCTGAGTCCTTGCCACTAGGCAAATGCCACGCCTCAACGACTTTAACCATGTTTGATAGGGTATGATCACTTGTCAAATCATCGATACCTGGCTCAATGGCTTCTATCTCTTCTTTGAATTTTGGGAATCTCGACTGCAACGTGTCTTTTGAAACGTATCTAACTTGAAATAGGGATTTGGGTTGGCCATAAATCGCTTCCTTTTGATCGGCATAAATCTCCGTTGGGAGAACCCAGTCGGTGTGGATTTTGCCGTCTCGCGAATAGTGTTTTAAAAAGCCATCGCCAAATACGCAAGCACATAAGAAGGCTTTTAATGATTTCTCATAAGTCTTTGATTGGTAGAACTGGCCGTACACAAACTTATTGAGCTTTTGCGCCTGCTCTCGCTTTTGCCAGTTTCCGGCCTCAGTTAAAAAGAAGGGTCTTGGTTGGTTTGATCCGATCTTAGACGCCAATGTGTCAATCATGATCTGCACAACGTTTAGAGTGAGTCCCTGGACTCTATCAATATACTCGACATCGTTTCCGGCAAGTCCAAAATCGTGGGTGTTGCCGTACATACATAGATAAATTTGCCCCCTATCATCACGATAGCACTGGTCATCTTGTATTGACTCAAACCGTGAGTAAACTGCCTCGGCCAGTTCTTTTTTTGATTGCTTAAACCAGTTAAGAGCGTCTTTCTTATCTATCACGCTTTACCCTTTTGACTCCGGACGATAGAAACATTATGTCCTCGTCGCTTTCATTTCCCTCGTCACTGTCTAGGGGTGTCAAATCACTTGTAAACGCGTCGATCGCGAACTTTATTTCAAGCTCGCCTTGCTTAAAATACTCAATCTTATTTTCTTTTAACATATTGATTGTTTTTACCAATTCATCCATTCGTCTTGTTTCTCCCGATGTCTGATTGCCATTTCTTCGGCCTCTTTCTTTTCAAGTTCGTCCATGTAGGCGTCTGAGTTGATACTTTTCGGAGGTTCCGGCTCAACATAGGTATAGTGATATGCCTTCCTCCATGCGTACAGAGCCGAATCTGAACAGTGATTTTGACAGCGAGGGTCTTCATCGCGCTTGTCCTCGTTCTTCCACTGTAAAGAATCCCACTCTTTTTCGAGGTCTTCACACTCACTATCGACAATGAAAGCACTTTTGGTAATTAGGTCATCCCGCATAAGTCTTAAGTAGGTCGCCTTGTCCGATTTCTCGGCACTTTCAAGCGGGATCTGGTGTCTTTTCTTGATCTCTTCAACGCCTTGCTTGTTGGCACCGTCCACAATGTAATGCAAGAGCTCGTACTTCTTCTCAAGCTCTTTCACTTGATTGGCGGTGTCGGTGAAATCCATTTTAGTGTCTTTAAAAGACTCAACAAAATAAACGCGAGGATCGTCAAAGCTAAATGCGACGACTGTAAAGCTTGTGGCGTCGTTATAGCCCAAATCCACACCAAGGATGTAATGAAATTTTTTATCACTGGGAAGCTCATTGATCATATTATCGTCGTCATAAACAATTATTCTAAGCTCGTCATCGGTACACCACTCGTTTAAGTAGTGAGTCCTAAACCATGACGCTTCCACGACGTTGGGATTTGCCTTCTTTAGATCCGCGATTTCGTCAGCCCACTGCTTTACCATGTGAGGGTTGTCATAGGCTGTCCATGCGTGATTAGACCACGCGACGGCCTTTTCTCTTCCCTCTGTTACCTGTTCGAAAAATGTGTTCGGGATGTTCTCGCATGTCCCGAGAAGTGAGAGCCAGCTATTTGGACGTAAGTCTGCGAGTGCAGGCATTATCATTTGATAGCAAACCCTTACCATGTTAACAGTCAAAGAGCCTGCCTCGTCAATGCTCGCCTTCCTGAGTTTTTGCCCGAGAATTTTTCTCATTTGCTTCTCACTAGCGTCAAGCCCAAAGAAGCGAACTCGCGAACCGTTAGGCCATGTAAAAGATCTCTTGGATTTGTTGGCCTTAATATCAATTTTGAACTTTTCGGCAAACTCTAAATAAATGTCCCACGCGATTTCCTCGGCTGAGTCAAGAGTCAAGGCCCCGTAAACCATGCGCGACCCTGGATACTTCTGTGCAATCCTAAAGTTGTCCAAAACATCGCCGGAGGACTTGCCCGCCCTTCTCGTGCACTTCATAGAGCGGAACCGCGAAGGATCAAAAATATAATCCAACTGCTTATCAAAAGAAGCTCGTTTAATCTCTAAGGCCATGTCAACTTTACGCTTTAGCTTTTGCCTGCGCGCGAGCTCGGCCAGTATCTCGTAGGCGTCGTAGTTCATTCGCCTTTTTTAGAACCCACCTTTTTCTTATCTCCACCTGTAATCATGTAGCAGATGTTTGCAAGCCCCACGAGAGCGACATTAGAAGTCTCATCTTTAGCCTCGGTGTCGACAATGGTCAAAAGGCCCTTGTCAAAGCCCATGGTGTAGCGGTTCCGGTGCCCAAAGGTCATGTTCGCCAAGTTTACGCTACTCAGGTTGACCCCACACAGGATGACTGGTTGGTGAAATTTTGCGATTTTTATTTCCACTATACTCTCCTTACGAATAAATCCACTCTGGGATTGTGTTTATCTATTTCTCCACTGTAGTAATGTGTTGACTTGATAAAGGTGTCGTTATCGTCCTCAATCACGCCTGCCTGCACTAAGGCATCGGACGCAAACTTTTCGTGAAGACAACACACGTTTGCCCGGTCCACTTTTCTCTTGTCGCCCCGGTGCATGACGAAAACAAGCTCCACTTTGTCGCAAGCAAGGCCTGGGATTTGACTCCTAATGATGCCTTGATAACTTTGCTTTATCTTGTTTCTTACTTTGAAGTGCCAGTTGTGATAATTATTTAGGTTTATGTGAAACCTTTTTACCTTGCGAGCACCCAACTCTAAAAACAAAGGCAACTCAAGCTTAAAGAGATAATCACTCACAGGCACTCAGAAACTCCTCTTTATCCTTTTCTGGGCGGTCTATCTTGAAAGACTTTGGGCCTGTAAAGGCGACATAAACCTGCCCACCTTTGACCTTAACGACTTCGGCTAGGAGCTCCTTCCCGTCCTCGGTGGTGACTCTTACCTTTTGGTTTTTCTTTCTCATTATAACTAACGCCATTACGCACCCGCCTCGTAAAACTTATAAGGGTTGTATTCAAGCTCCCATTTCTTACCAATCTCGCTGCTGTATTCTGTTTGGTGTGTGATCTGGATTGCTCTCAAGTCCTTGCCAAATGCCTCTTTGACGAGTTGCTTGCAGACTCCAAACTCCCGAAAATTACCCTTAACATAGGCAAAATGGAGCGTGTGAGGGCGGTTATAAATGATATATCCGTAAATCACATAAGGGTCACTCGGGTCGCTGGCGACAACACAGGAAAAAGAATTTATGCGTTTTTGAATCGCCTTATGGTGTCCTTCCATGAAGACGCTCTTTTTCATATCCTTGTACTTCTTTGAATTCCAACAAGCGTTGAGCCATGTCGAGGTTATGAAGGCGATGTCCTTCTCTGTGGCGTCTCTAAAGTTTATTTTCACTATTCCTCTCCCATTTCTTTTAACGCCTCTCTGGCAAACTCAAGCAAATCCTCATCTGGGATATTGTTCAAAGCCAAAGTGGTTTCTTGCGGCTCCTTCCCACAAACTCTTGTGATTAAATATTTTATTGTTTCAACGTCATTTGACTCCCTAAGCAGGACGGTTTCGGCTCTTGAAAGGTCGCCAGGGTTATCTTCGACCCACTTAAGCATCTGAGGCTCTGTCTTATGGAATACAAGCTTTACTATCTTACCTATAGAGCCCCAACACATGTCTTTATACATGCTCTTAGAGCCTTTTGGCCGTCCTTTGGGGTTGGATACTTCCCCCTTCTTAAATGGTCTTCCCTTACCTGGCATTGGCTATTCCTTCACTATAAATTCAACGCATCATATTAAATCCATCTGGCTGCTATAAACTTTCTTTTTGTATTCCATGTTGTTGTTGAAAACATCCATAGGCTCCAAATCCCAGCCTTCGCCGTTGTCGTGTTCTTTCATGTGGAAGTGCTCATTTAGTCCAAACGCGTAAATAATTTGGTTAACCCATGGGTCACTTAAGCTGAATGGGTCTTCAAGCGCATCATAAAACTCTTGCAGCTTTTGACTTATCCTTTCTCGGCTCATTTTGGAGCTCCTAGCAATATCGCTTACGGTATGGCCTAAGATAAACTTTGCGACCAGCAAAACTCTGTCGTCTTTGCTTGCCATTCTCGCCACGAGCTCCCACTTAATGTATAGTTTCACTTCGTCTTTGGAATCATAAAGAATCCCGCAATTGAGGAGCACACTCTCGTCAATCTCGTCTCGCTGCTCGTCCATTTCTATCGACTCTTTTTTCCGACACGCCTTCTTTATGTAATCGAGGACGGCACCGTTGCAATGGGTTTGAATAAACGCCTTCCAGCCACCGTCAGCATCAAGCCTCTGGTAAGCTTCCAAAACGCGGACAAAGCCAGTTTGCTTAATGTCTTCTTTTAATTCCCAGGACAGTTGAGAGGCGTATTTATTGATTGAATAATCTAGATACGTTTCAGCCTTCGCTAAAACTTCTTCGATTTCAGGCATTACTCCCTCACTGTCTGAGTATTTGATGTATTATCGAGATGTTTCTAGAAAGTGTTGGAAGACGACCACCTGTTCAGCGTGCTCAGGCATGGAGGCTCTTCCCATTTTTTGTTCTTGGTGTTCGCTCATTGTGAACGCTCTTTGATCATCTTTTTTATCTCTCGCCCTGGGTGGACCCCGAAAAGCTTTTTCTGAAAACTTGCCATTGCTTTAGGCGAATTATAAACCAAACCTAGTTAATTGTTTATTTTTATTTACATATACTTGAGATTTTTGCTAGATATTGATTAGGCGCCCTAGGGATTAAACAGATTTGCGCCCGTTTAATCCCGCAGG
>Ga0136604_1000517_pt1 | contig 18997 bp, 13 predicted proteins | sample AntRauFillE10628_FD_104928 | JGI IMG/M metagenome (GOLD analysis project Ga0136604, IMG submission 104928) | Saline lake microbial communities from Rauer Islands, Antarctica - Metagenome Filla E10 #628 | ecosystem: Environmental > Aquatic > Non-marine Saline and Alkaline > Saline | place...
CGTTCTAGCAAATTATGCTTCTACCTTTTCTTGCTCACTTTGAGCTTGTTGTTCTTCCCCTAAGCGTTGCGGCAATGTTTTTGCTAAAACTTGCTGTTCAATTTCTTGCGCAATACTTGGGTTCTCCTTTAAAAATTGTCGGACATTTTCTTTACCTTGTCCAATTTTATCGCCTTTATAACTATACCAAGCCCCAGCTTTATCCACTATGTTATGCTTTACCCCTAGGTCAATAATTTCACCTAATTTAGAAATTCCTTCTCCATATAAAATTTCAAATTCAGCTTGTTTAAATGGTGGCGCAACTTTGTTTTTAACAACTTTAACTCGAGTTTCATTACCTAAAATTTCATCACCTTTTTTAATGGTGCCAGTTTTACGAATATCTAAGCGTACTGAAGAATAAAATTTTAAAGCATTACCGCCGGTAGTAGTTTCGGGGCTGCCAAACATAACTCCAATTTTCATACGTATTTGATTAATAAAGATAACTAAACAATTAGTTTTCTTAATGTTGGCTGTTAGTTTACGTAAGGCTTGAGACATTAAGCGGGCTTGTAAGCCTACATGATGATCGCCCATATCTCCTTCAATTTCAGACTTAGGAGTCAGTGCTGCAACTGAGTCAATTACTACCACGTCAACTGCAGCAGAGCGGACCAGCATGTCTGCAATTTCTAGAGCTTGCTCACCAGTATCTGGTTGAGAAATTAATAAGTTCTCAATGCTTACCCCTAATTTGCGAGCATAGGTAGGGTCTAGCGCATGCTCGGCATCAATAAAAGCTGCAGTGCCTTTGGCTTTTTGGCACTCAGCAATAGCTTGTAAAGTTAAGGTGGTTTTACCAGAAGACTCTGGACCATAAATTTCAACTACCCGACCTCTTGGAAATCCCCCAATACCTAAGGCTATGTCCAGACCCAGAGAACCTGTTGATATGGAATCTATATCATTGGGTATATCTCCCCCTAATCGCATGATAGAGCCTTTTCCAAAGTTTCTTTCAATTTGCGCAAGCGCGGCGTCTAAAGCTTTTTGCTTGTTATCGTTCATAGGATTCCTTAAATTTTTGGATGAAAATAGGCCAAGAGTATACAGGCAAGTATGCTACAAAAATTAGCTAATTAGTAAACTCATAAATTAAGTTTTTGCTCTAATTATGAGTATTCTTGCAATTTTAATAAACTAGGTAATATATAAATTCTAGCTTGAAACCAAAATAATAGCTTACCACCCCTTTGCCATTATTATCGCAAGTAAATAGTAAATTTACAAATTATTACATAGGTAACCATAGTTAAATGCTAAAATTAAATATAGGATAAGACAAATTAAAGATATTTAATTATTAATAACAAATTAACAGTTAAGTATCTTTAATGAGTTGAGCTTAATTGCGATCTTTATGATTATTCGTAAAGTGAATTAAGGTGTTGATGTCATTTAATAACTTATGATACTGCTCTTCACCAAAAGAGGATACTATCTTAGTTTGGGCTGTTTGCCATATAGGAAGGCAGTTATTTACCACTTGTTGACCTTTTTCTGTTAGCGCATATGCTTTAGATCTTTTATCTAAAGGTTGCAAAGTAGTGATGTAACCTGCTTTTTCTAAAGGCTTTAAATTGCGCGTTAAAGTCGTTCTGTCCATTACTAAATTATCAGCTATTTCAGTAAGGGTTTTGGCATTTTTAGTTGACAGCTCAATAAGCAAAGTTAGCTGGGTTGTGCGAATTCCAGATTTTTCTAGATGCTTGTCATAATATTGGGTTACAGCACGCATTACTTTTCGCATATTAAAACAACAACAAATTGAATTTATTAGCTCGCGTGGGGTGGCGATAGCTTGAATTTGTTGCTCATTTATTTGAACATTATTATTTTTGTCATGTTCTTGACTAGGCGCGCCTAAAATTTCATCATTCATTTAGTCAACCTATTAACTAATTTGTTGCTCAATGATAAGTATAGACTCTAATAAAACAAATGTGGCAATTTAATGCTCAATCCTTATAAATTAAGCTAAAAGCTAACAATAGATTAATCACAAGTTAGGCTAGGTCGTCCTGATTTAGGATAATTATTATAAATATTGTCGAATGATTCGGGCCTGATCTCGCAGCTTACTCGCTTCTTCAAATTCTAAGTTTTGAGCATGTTTGTGCATGTTATTTTCTACATTAGCCAGTAATTTCAGTAAACTAGCAGCTGGCATAGTAGTATAATCAACTTCGGGACTTGTTTTATCTTTATTTTTATTTGAATTTTTTGCCAACCTTGCCCCTTCTAAGATATCAGTTATTTTTTTATTTATAGTTTGCGGGATGATGTTATGTTGTAAATTATATTCTATTTGGATAGCGCGTCGTCTTTCAGTTTCATCTATGGCTCTTTGCATAGAGCCTGTAATTTTATCAGCATATAAAATTGCCATACCATTTAGATTGCGCGCTGCGCGCCCAATAGTTTGAATCAAAGATTTATCAGAGCGCAAAAAACCTTCTTTGTCTGCATCTAAAATTGCAACTAAGGAAACCTCAGGCATATCTAAACCTTCACGCAGTAAATTTATACCTATCAATACATCAAACACACCTAAGCGTAAATCACGAATAATCTCTACCCGCTCTACAGTATCAATATCTGAGTGCAAGTAACGCACCTTAATTTGCATATTGGCTAAATAATCAGTTAAATCTTCTGCCATTTTTTTAGTTAGCGTGGTAATTAATACACGCTCTTTATTTTTCGTGCGTTGTTTAATTTCACCATAAACATCGTCAACTTGATTAGTAGCAGGGCGAATTTCTATAATAGGGTCAATTAATCCTGTAGGGCGGATTATTTGTTCAACTATTTTGTCAGAAAACTCATGCTCATGCTTACTTGGGGTGGCAGACACATAAATGGTTTGTGGCTGGTTTGTTTCAAATTCTGCAAATTTTAAAGGACGATTATCCAAAGCTGAGGGTAGGCGAAAACCATATTCTACTAAATTTTCTTTGCGAGCTCTATCGCCTTTATACATGGCGCCAAGTTGGGGCACGGTAACGTGTGATTCATCAATAAACATTAGCGCATTTGGGGGTAGATAATTTATCAAAGTGGCTGGGGGCGCCCCTGCTTCTTTACCTGCAAGGTATCTAGAGTAATTTTCAATGCCAGAGCAATAGCCTAATTCTTGCATCATTTCTAAATCATAGGTGGTGCGCTCGCGCAGCCTTTGAGCTTCTAATAGTTTATGATTACCTTCAAGTTGCGCAAGGCGTTCGCCAAGTTCTGCTTTAATTAAATCCATAGCTTGTAAAATTTGGGCGCGTGGAGTTACATAGTGAGTTTTTGGATGCACTGTGAATCTTGGAACTTTATGAATTTTTTCTTGTGTTAAGGGGTCAAACAGCGTTAGTTCTTCAATTTCATCTCCAAAAAGCTCCACGCGTAACCCTAAAGACTCTTCTGCAGCTGGAAAAATATCAATCACATCCCCGCGCACGCGGTAAGTGCCACGGCGAAAATCTATATCATTTCTTTCATATTGAATTTCAGTTAAGCGGCGTAATATGTCGCGCTGACTAATTACTTCGCCTCTGTCCAAATGAAGAATCATAGATAAATAATGCTCAGGACTGCCCAGACCATAAATAGCTGACACAGTAGCGACAATTATAGTATCTGTGCGTTCAAGTATAGCTTTAGTAGCAGAAAGACGCATTCTTTCAATATGTTCGTTAATTGATGCATCTTTTTCAATATAAGTATCACTAGTTGGTACATAGGCTTCTGGCTGATAGTAATCATAGTAAGAGACAAAATATTCTACGGCGTTTTCTGGAAAAAATTCGCGCATTTCTCCATATAATTGAGCAGCTAAGGTTTTATTGGGTGCTAAAATAATAGCGGGTCGTTGGCAAATATTAATTATATTGGCCACTGTAAAGGTTTTACCCGAGCCTGTAACTCCAAGCAAAGTTTGATGCATTAGACCATCATTTAACCCCTCAACTAACTCATCTATGGCTTGGGGTTGAGAGCCTTTGGGGGTGTAATTGTCTATTAATTTGAATTTTTTCGACATAGAGCAATACTAACAAAGAACATAAAAAAATAGTAGAATAGGCGCAAACTTATATACAATCTTGGAGTTAAAGTGGCATTAAAATTAGCTAAGCGAGTTTTAAGTATAAAAACTTCCCCAATTTTTAGCGTCACTAACAAGACTTTAGAATTAAAAGCCCTTGGCCGGGAAATTATTAATTTAGGGGTCGGAGAGCCAGACTTTGCGACTCCAGAAAATATTGCTAATGCTGCTAAAGCGGCAATTTCTGCCGGGCATACGCATTATACCGCAGTAGGTGGGGTGCAAGAACTACGCTTAGCCATAGTTAATAAATTAAAACGCGACAATAATTTAGATTATAGCGTCGATGCCGTAATTGCGAGTACTGGTGCGAAACAATGTATTTTTAATTTATTAATGGCAACTCTAGACCCCGAAGATGAGGTGCTTATTTTGGCCCCTTATTGGGCTTCCTATCCTGATATGGTATTGCTCACCGGTGCTAAACCTGTATTTGTAGAAGCTGGCATTGAAAATAATTTTAAAGTAAGTGCTGCGCAAATTGCGGCAGCTATTACTGCCAAGACTAAGCTAATAATGCTAAATAGTCCTTCCAACCCTGCTGGCACATTGTATAATGCTGCAGAGCTGCAAGATATTAGTGCACTACTTTTACAACATCCTAATATTATGATTATGAGTGATGATATTTACGAACATATTGTTTGGAGTGAGCCTGGTTTTTTAAATATCTTAAATGTGGAGCCAAAGCTTAAAGAGCGCACCATAATAATTAACGGAGTTTCTAAAGCATATGCTATGACTGGTTGGCGTATTGGCTATGCTGCAGGCCCTATAGAAATAATTAAAGCTATGGCTAAGATTCAAGGGCAAAGTACTTCTAACCCTAGTTCTATTTCGCAATATGCAGCACTTGAAGCTTTAACTGGTGAGCAAACTATTATAGCTACCATGGTAACTGAATTTAAGCGGCGCCATGATTATATTGTTGCAGCAATGAATACATTGCCAGGTATTCATTGCACAGATGCCGCAGGCGCATTTTACCTTATGCTAGATGTGCGCGGAGCTATGCAAAATTTGCAAGTGGCAAATGATGTAGAATTAGCTAATATTTTTCTAGAAAAGGCAGGAGTTGCTCTGGTTCCCGGTAGTGCTTTTGGACTAGATGGATATCTGCGCTTGTCCTTTGCCACTAGCATGCAAAACTTAGAAAATGCAGTTGCTAAACTTAAAGAAATTCTGGATTGATAGAGTATTGCAGCTCTTGATTAAAAACTGTACATGCTATATTATACTTCTCAGGTATTCCCCGGTAGCTCAGCAGGTAGAGCAAGTGGCTGTTAACCACTGGGTCGGCGGTTCGAGCCCGTCCCGGGGAGCCAGCTTGTAGGTCGGCAAATCATCATTAATAATAATTAAACACCAGGCTTTGAGATTTTCTAAAATAATCTCGCAATCTTATTTTTTCTCAATTAATAAATTAATTAGGGTCTTTAGCCACTTAGGAGAATTTTCAGCAGCGTGAATTTCTTCTTTAGTCATCCATGCAAACCATGGTACCTCACGCTCGCAGGGCATTACTTTTGGCGCAGCATCATAAGTGTAATGAAAAATATTATTTATTATACAAATTCCTGAACTATCCACAAAATATTCGCTAGTTACGTAATCAATCTTACCAGTTAAGCTTAAACCTAGCTCTTCCCATATTTCACGTTTTACAGCAGCCCGCAGCACATCAAAGCTATTTGCTACATCTTGTTCTTCAACTTTACCGCCTGCAAATGATAAAAGACCGCCAGCATGCTTACCTTCTGGGCGACGTATTATTAGATATTTGCCATTGCATTCAACAGCACATTCAACAATGATTAAGTAATGTTTCATGCCTTTTCATTTTTTTAATTTTTATAGTTCATTTTATTTTATGATTTATTTGATTAAAAATATAGCTTTAATTTAAATTTAAAAGAAATGCTTACCCTTCACTAAAAAGATTTAATCCACTTCCAGATAGGCACAACTGAAATAGATTTTTTATTTTGTATTTTTAAAGTCTCAATATATTCTTGATTTTCAGTAATAATTAGCACATCAGATAAAGAAGACTTATCCATAGCCTCTATCAATCCAGATGCTTATCTTTTTAGTTGATAAATCAAGTTATTCAAAGCGTATTTGAATAACTTAGGGGCGCTAGAATTGTTGGGTATTACAAATAACATTCTTTAAAAACGCTACAATAATATACTTCATAGCTTTGATGCTTTAATTTTATAAACAATATTTTTTAACATGCCTCCATGCGCTTTTCTTATGTGAAAGCCTAAAATTTTAGCTAAAACATAATAAGCAAACTTTATATCTCGGTATTATGTCTCTATAAAATATGTTTTCATATAAAGCATTTAAATACTCAGAATATTTACTTGTTATGTATTCTAAAATTCCACCAAGCTTTATATATTTAAAGTATATTTTTTTAATGTGCCAATTTCACTATTGCTAAAATCTTGTCTATCAAGTGAAAAATAATTATTGGAAAACTTAGTAAATGAAATTGGGTAAATATCTAATGCGATATACCTGCCAGTTAACCTTGTTCGAAGTTTCTCACTAAATAAATTAGCATTTGCAGCTGTAAGATAGATTTTGCAATCGTTGTTATACATACGCCGAATAAATAATTCTCATGGAGGTATATTCGGTATTTCATCCAAATAAAAATTTTTCTTTCCACCATAAATAGAAATTAGTGTTTGGTGCAACAACTAAAAATCTTTGGTCCCAAAATTAACTAATCTTTCATCTTCAAAATTAAGATAATAATTATTGCCAACCCCACGTATTTTTCTAACATGCTCCAATAATCCAGATTTGCCACATCTTCTAATATCAAATAGCACAATTATTTTTTATTTTTACTAAGTCTTTCTAGCTTTTTTGGTGATTTTATTTGTATGCACACACTTGGTTAAAGATAATCTTCAGGTTTTTCCAATATAATGCGTTTCAGTAAATCTTTTGATCTAGTCATTTAGCTTTTTATTTATAATGAAGTGATAGCCAGCAAAACACCTATGTAAATGAACGGCTTTCACTTAATTTGGCCATTTTTAATTTTCTAAGACGCAACCTAAAATTTTGAAAATTATCCAACTGGCGCTAATTTATTATATTCTTGTTTTATGCAATAATACTGTTTATATAGCTAGCATGTAAGGATTTATTACATTGAAAAAAACTATTTTACAAATATATGCACTATTATCTTGCTTTATTGCACTTATTATATTTATGTTCACTATTAGCTTTACCATTGGCTATTTGTTTGATTTACAATTTACTGAGACTAGGTTGGGCTCAAGCCTTATACCTTATAAGTCAAATGAAAGGTTTTTACGTTTGCAAGAAAGTAAGCATGAAAAACATGGGCCTGAGAGCAAATCTAAAAAATATAATGATTTTTCTAATCTTTCTGAAAAAGAGCTTACTACGCGAAGACAAGAAGCTCGCAATGATTTAATCATGGAAAAGAAATTAGATGCTAAAGCTGGATTGTTTTCCTCATTATCTTGGCTGTTAATTGGGGTGGTTATATTTTTGATTCATTGGAGATTGTATAATTCTATTAAAGAATAATTTAATTATATCCCATTTCCTAATTATTTTTAACCGTTGCTTGCATTGCAATTAGTGAAATAATTATTGGGTTATTTTTAATGGGTCTAAAATTTTTTTAAATAATACTTTTATTTTTTAAGTTTAAATTAGGCGAAAGACTATAACTCATCTTATCTTAAAGCTCTGCCAATAATTGACTTAATTTATTAAGGCTTTGGTTTTTAAATTAAATAAATGATACAATCATGCCAGTAATAAATGACGGCAAAAATTAGCCTCGCTCCAACTATAAACATTATTTAGAGAATATATTATAAGTTGATATACAAGTTTTGACTTTAGGTATTATTGACTACTTAATTTTTATCCGGTACACTTTGCTTCGAGAGCACTATAGCTGCTTAACTTAATATAAAAATTCACTTGTTTTTGGGGTATAAAATGTCAAATATCGAGTTTAGTGGCATGCGCAGGCTTTTATGGCCAGTTCATTCTTTTGAGCTGAAAAAACTGCTACCTATGTTAGCACTGTTTTTCTTCATTTCTTTTAACTATAGTATTTTGCGTACAGCAAAAGATACTTTAGTTATAGATGCAGCAGGCAGCGCCTTTATTCCTTTTTTGAAAGTTTGGGCCGTAACTCCGGCAGCCATAATTTTCATGTTATTATTTGCTAAAGTCAGCAACATGGTGGATAAACGTCAATTATTTTATTTATCCATGGTGCCATTTGTTGCATATTTTGCTTTTTTTTCATTAGTTATTTATCCTAATTTAGATTTTTTTAATCTTACAGGAGTTGCTAATTGGTTACGTGATCAGCTACCAAACAGTTTAGGTAGTGGTAGTGAGTTCTTTTTAAATAAAATGATTCAGCTCATAGAGTATTGGAGTTTAACCTTATTTTATGTAGCAGCAGAGCTTTGGGGTAGCGTAATGCTATCACTATCCTTTTGGGGGTTTGCTAATGATATTACTAAGATTAGTGAATCTAAGCGCTTTTATGGGTTATTTGGTATTGGTGCCAATATTGCTTTATTTGCAGCTGGATATACCACTAAAATTTTAAGTAAAAATATTTTTCCAGATAATTATGATGGCGTAATGCAATCTACTATAGCCTTATTTATGGCTAGTGCTTTTGCTATTACCCTAATTTATCGCTGGATTAATAAAAATGTTTTAACTGATAAACGCTTTTATGACCCAACTCAAGTTAAGGGCAAGAAAAAATCTAAGCCTAAATTATCTATTGGTGAAAGCATGAAGTTTTTGTTTACCAATAAATACTTATTGTTATTAGCAGTATTAGTTATGAGCTATGGTATTAGTATTAATCTAATTGAAGTCGCTTGGAAGACTCAAGCAAAATTGCTATATTCTTCTAAGACTGAATATACTGCATTTAATTCTTACTACCAAATGTGGTTGGCAAGTACTACTATTTTTATGATGCTATTTGTATCTAGTAATTCATTAAGAATATTTGGTTGGCGCTTTACTGCTGCAGTAACACCTGTTGTTACTTTAGTAACTGGGATCATTTTCTTTTCTTTAATTATATTTGAAAAGCAATTTGGACCTTTGGTTGAAGCCACATTACCATTTACGCCTTTGGCAGTTACTGTGTTTATAGGTACTATTCAGAATGTATTCAGTAAAGCGGCTAAATACTCGCTGTTTGATCCTACTAAAGAGATGGCTTACATACCTTTAGATGAAGAGTCAAAAGTTAAAGGTAAGGCAGCAATTGATGTGGTCGGTGCCCGTATGGGTAAAGCTGGTGGCTCTTTAATTCAGCAAGTTATGCCAGTTTTAGTCCCTACCTACATGATTTCTTCAGCTTTAGGTTTTGTAACTATTGCTGTGTTATTTGCCTGGGTGGTCGCAGTATATGCTCTAGCACCTAAATTTGAGTCTGCTTCTAAAGACATGGACGAGGAGCAATTAGGTATAGCTTAATTAATTTAAGTTATATTTATATGTCAATAAATAAGGAGAGCTAAGCTCTCCTTATTTATGCGTTAATTTAAAATATTATACTATTTGCATTTTTATTATAATTAGGTAAGTTGTGACGCTCAATCTTCTTATTTTGGGCCATAGTACGTATATTACGCGAGACTGCAATGCTGACCGCATAAAAGGTAAAAATTAGACAAACTGCAATTAATAATAATACTCCAAGAGACAACTTCTCTTTTGCGTGTTGGGTGCTCACAGATAAACTCCGTTTAATGTTATCCTATAAAGTATTGCAAACTTAAAAGCAAAATGCAGAATAAATAACCAAAAAAAATGCAGGCAGACATACAAGCAACTAACTGATTTGCTAGATGTATCTGCTTAATTTTTGCTAATGTTTTACCGTGGCTTAGTTTACTTACAGTAAGGATAATCAATGCTAGTTATACGTATTTTGTTAGGATTTTTAGTTTTATTGGTAGTGGCCTTAACTATTTTACCCAAAGCCCCAGGTGAGGCCAATGCCCAGCGCGACATAATTATTAAGTTCGCACTTACTTTGGGTGTTGCTTTAATGGGCGCATTAATCTTATTTGCGCTCTTTAGCACTAAAAACATGAACACCGCTAAGAAAATGCAGGTGTTGCGAACAAGATTGATGCAAGAGCGCGATACTTATAACCATTTGCAAAATAGTCAGCTTACCGTTTCAGATTATCAACTAAAAGATTTGGCCGCCCAAGATTTAGAGAATTTTTTAAAAACTAACAAAGTTAATAAATTGTTTTTACGTAATTTAAAGCCTGCCTCTATTGCCACGCTCAAATCTGCTTTAAATTATGAACTAGATGAATTAACCATAGACAGCTTATCTGAAACTAGTTTGACCCAATTAAGCAAACAAATTAATTTTACCGTACGTAAATTGCATTTATTAAATTTAAAATTGGCCAAATTAGATTTAGGAGAGCTTATACAACAAGTAGGATTAGATAATTTGCATCAATTAGAACTTAATTATATTCAGTCAAATAATTGGGCAAAAATGTTGACCTTAAGTTTTCCAAAACTAAATAGTCTAATTATAAAACAAAGCATGCTAGATGCTAAAGTGCAACAACAATTATTTATGCAGTTAGCCCAAAGCAATCAATTACAAGAGCTTACTCTAAATAGTGTAGGACTTGAAGAGGGGGCACTTAAACAATTAGCAATAGTATTGCAAGCTAATCTTAAATTACAGATGCTAGATTTAAGTTATAATAAAATGTTTGATTTAGGTCTTGAATACTTAAAAAACCCACTTAAAAAATTAACTAATTTAACTACAATAAACTTAATTGGCAACAATATTAATGATCAAGGTGTTAAAATTTTATTAGAAATAGCTATGGCCAATCCAGCAATAGCTAGCATAAATATTAGCAGTAAAAATATATCTTCTGAACTTTTAAATCAGCTTAATTTACAATTAACTAAAAATAGGAACTAAATGTATTAGCCTATGCAAAATACAATTTTATAAATCCAAGTTATCTAAATTGCGCAAGTATATATATGTATGCTAAATTTACCTAAAATTACAGCTTAATTGGGAGTATGTTTGAAAGGAATTCAGCCATTATTTGACAGCTTAAATTATATGTTAAGCAATGATTATGAATATGCGCATAATCTTATTTATCCGGCTGATTTTAGCGCGGGGCGTAGTTTTTTATTAGCTTATAAAGGTAGCGAGGCCACCTTTAATTCTTACAGGCGCGAGCTTGAAAAATTACTTTTGTGGTGTTGGCATGTCCGCCAAATATCAATTTTGCAGTTAACCAGATTAGATATAGAGCAATACTTAGAGTTTTGTCGAGCACCCTTTGATAGCTGGATTGGCATTAAAAATGTTGCAAAATTTAAAAGCCAAGCCAATACACGGATCGCAAACCCCCAATGGCGACCATTTGTAGCTTCATTAGCTAAAACAGAGCGAGCTATGGGAAGTCAGCCTAATTTTAAGCAATACGTTATTAGTGACAGCGCAATGAAAGAATTATTAGCAGTACTAAGTACTTTTTATAATTTTTTAATTCAAGAAAACCTAATAGGCTACAATCCAATTAGCCAGCTTAGACAAAAAAATCGTTACATAAAAAAAACTCAAACTACAAGTATTGTGCGGCGTCTTTCAGAATTACAGTGGTCCTATGTGATAGAAAGTGCTCAAGAGCTCGCAGCTAAGGATAAAGCACATGAGCGCACCTTATTTATTATGACGTGCTTATATGCTATGTACCTGCGAATTTCAGAATTGGTAGCTAGTGCGCGTTGGACTCCTAAAATGCGAGATTTCTATCAAGATAGTGATGGAAATTGGTGGTTTGTGACTATTGGTAAAGGTAATAAACAACGTCAAATATCGGTAAGTGATGCTATGCTAAAAGCCTTAGAGCGCTACCGCGCCTCTATGGGGCTAACTAGTTTGCCAACCATTAACGATGTTATGCCATTAATTGCAAAACATAAAGGGCGGGGGCCCATTGTTAGTACCCGCCAAATTCGCTCTATAGTGCAACATTGTTTTGATTGTGCGGTTGCTAAAATGGTAACTCAAGGTCTAAGTGATGAGGCTAATTCTTTAAAAGCGGCCACCGTTCATTGGCTGCGCCACACTGGTATTTCTGATGATATTAAAAATAGGCCTAAAGAGCATGTGCGCGATGATGCCGGGCACAGCTCTAGTGCTATTACCGATAAGTATATTGATATAGAGTTGCGCGCACGCCATGCTTCGGCTAAAACTAAAAAAATAGACCCCCTAGATAGCTAGGTATTTAATAAAGTTAAGTTGCAAACCCCATGAGAAAGCTTGCGCTTTTTGATATAATCCAAATTGTTACCGTTCATATATTAGCTAGGAAAATAAATGAAAACTGCCCAGATTCGTGCCGCTTTTTTAAAATTTTTTGAAGATAAAGGCCACACTCAAGTTGCAAGCTCTTCTTTGGTGCCAGAAGATGAAAGCTTGTTATTTACCAATGCTGGCATGGTGCAGTTTAAACCTTTTTTTCTAAATCCAACATTGGCACCTTATGCAAGTGCTGTAAGCTCGCAAAAATGTGTGCGTGCTGGAGGTAAACATAATGATTTAGAAAATGTGGGGTTCACCGCAAGACATCATACATTTTTTGAGATGTTAGGTAATTTTAGTTTTGGTAAATATTTTAAACAAGAAGCTATTGAGTTTGCTTTGGAATTTGTCACCAAAATTTTGCAAATCCCACTTGAAAAATTATTTATTACCGTTTTTTTAGATGATGATGAAGCATACGATATTTGGACTAAAAAATTTAACATAGCTCCAGATAATATTACTCGTTGTGGAGAGAAAGATAACTTTTGGTCTATGGGTGAGACTGGGCCTTGCGGCCCTTGTAGTGAAATTTTTTATGATCATGGCCCTGAAGTAGCTGGCGGCCCTCCTGGCTCTCCTGAAGAAAATGGCGATCGCTTTATTGAAATCTGGAATCTTGTATTTATGCAATACAATAAAGATGCCTCAGGTAAATTAACACCACTGCCCAAGCCTTGTGTGGACACTGGCATGGGACTTGAGCGTATAGCAGCTATTATGCAAAATAAACACAATAATTTTGAAATAGATATATTTGCTAATTTAATTGAAGCGGCGGCGACATTATTTAACATTACCGATACAACTCATAAGTCACTGCGCGTAATAGCTGATCATTTACGCTCTTGCAGTTTTTTAATAGCAGATGGAGTTATACCCAGTAATGAGGGTCGGGGTTATGTGTTGCGCCGCATTCTACGTCGTGCAGTGAGACATGGTAAAATTTTAGGGGCTAAGCAAGCTTTTATATATTTATTAGTTCCTGAATTAGTCAGCCAAATGCAGGTGCAATATCCGGAATTGGCTGATAAGCAGCAACTAATTAAAGACAGTATTTTCCAAGAAGAGCTGCAATTTCATAAAACCCTAGAGCATGGTTTGGCGTTACTAGATAAAGCCTTATCTGAGTTACAAGGCGATATATTGCCAGGGGATGTCATTTTTAAACTATATGATACTTATGGTTTTCCAGTAGATTTAATTGCTGACATTACTAAAGAGCGTAATGTTAGCTTAAATATTGCAGAATTTGAGCAACATATGCAAAAACAGCGCCAGCGGGCGCGAGCTGCTAGCTCTTTTTCCAATACGGCCTCAACCATAATACAATCATCATCGCCTACGCATTTTGTGGGATATGAAGAACTAGAAGCTGCAAGCTTTGTGCAAGAACTGGGGGCAGATGCAGGTCCACTTGAAGTTCTAGAACAAAATCAAGAGGGTTATTTAATTTTAAACAGCACACCTTTTTATGCGCAAGCTGGTGGGCAGGTAGGGGACACTGGGATCATCACTTCAGTTAATGGTAAATTTTTAGTCACAGATACGCAAAAGCAACAAGATGTTATTTTGCATTTTGGTAAAGTTATATATGGTAAATTGGCATTAAATGAGCAAGTGACAGCTATAGTAGATAATGAGCGGCGCCAAGCAATTAGAGCAAACCATTCAGCTACGCATTTACTGCATGCAGCCCTTAGGCAAAGCTTAGGCTTGCATGTACAACAAAAAGGTTCAATCGTGGAATCCGGGCGTCTACGCTTTGATTTTGCCCACAATCAGCCATTAACTGCGCAACAATTGATGGCCGTAGAGCAGTTAGTTAATAAGAAAATTCTAGATAATTCTAAAGTTGAAACTAAAGTCATGTCAATTGAGGAAGCCCAATCTTATAATGCTATGGCGTTATTTAGTGAAAAATATGCCGATAAAGTGCGAGTTTTATTTATGGGTGAGGACTTTTCAGTAGAATTATGTGGCGGCACGCATGTAAATTATACTTGTGAAATTGCTTTATTTAAAATAATTAATGAAACAGGGGTTGCCGCTGGGGTCAGACGCATAGAAGCGGTAACTGGAGCTCAAGCTTATATGCATGTAAATAATATAGAAAATTTATTGCAGCAAGTTGCAGTTAAATTAAAAGCTCCAACTTCTAATATCTTAACTAAATTAGATGCCATGCTTGCAAAATCAAAAGATTTAGAAAAACAAAATGCCAGTTTAATGCAAAGTTTAGCTAGTAATGCTTCAGATTTGACAACTCAAGCAGAAGCTATTTCAGATTTTAATTTTTTAGCAACAGTTGTGCCAGCTACAGATATTAAAGCTTTGCGCAGCTCTTTAGATTCTCTTAAAAACAAATTATCCCCAGCAATTGTAGTTCTAGCTTTAGTGCAAAATAATAAAATTAATTTAGTGGCGGGAATTAGCAAAGAGTTAACCCCTAGATTCAATGCAATTGAATTAATTAATATAGTCGCCAAAGAAATCGGGGGCAAAGGTGGGGGTCGCGCTGATATGGCCCAAGCTGGTGGTTCTAATTTAGATAAACTGGAAGATGGGTTTGCAAAGCTTAAAGAACAATTAAAAAATAGCTAACATGAAACAAAAAATATATGTCCAAAAATACGGTGGTACTTCGCTTGCTAGCTGTGAACAAATTAAAGCGGTAGCGCATAAAATTAAAGCTTTTCAGGCTCGCTTAGGATGTAAAATAGTGGTGGTAGTTTCTGCCATGGGGGATACTACAGATAATTTAGTGGAGCTAGCTCAAGAGGTAGCTAGTATTCCTAAAGGTAAAGCTATGGACTTATTACTAGCTTCAGGAGAGCAAGTCTCAGCTGCATTAATGACTTTAGCATTAACTGAAATCAAGGTGCAAACCAGTGTTTTGCTTGGTACTGAGCTGCCAATAATAACTGACAGCGTTCATCAAAAAGCCAGAATATTGCATGTAGTTGCAGATAAAATAAATGCTGCATTGCTAGACAATGATGTATTAATTATTGCAGGCTTTCAAGGAATAACTGCTAAGGGCAATATAACTACTTTAGGGAGAGGTGGTTCGGATGTTACAGCGGTAGCTATTTGTGCGGCCTTAAAGGCTTGTGAGTGCCAAATTTACACAGATGTTGAGGGTATTTTTACAGTAGACCCTAGATTAGTCCCATATGCAAAATTATTTACCAGTATAACCTTTGAGCGCATGTTAGAGCTTGCAAGCTTAGGCGCTAAGGTTTTACAAATGCGCGCAGTAGAATTTGCTGGTAACCATGATGTGCCATTGCGTGTACTTTCAACTTTTAGCGATGGTCCTGGAACTTTAATTTCTTATGAGGAAAACACAATGGAAGATAGGGTGGTATCAGGGATAGCCTATACCTGTGATGTAGCTCGCATAGCTATGTATAGTGTAGATAATATAGTAGGGTGTGCTGCTAATATCTTGAGTTTATTAGGTGATGCAAGCATTGAGGTAGATATGATTGTGCAAAGCATTGATAATAATGGGCGTTTTGATTTTGCATTTACCGTGCCTCGGGCAGATATAGCACAAACTAAGGTAATAATAGAGTCATTAGCTCACAAGCTAAATGCTAAAAGTATTATTTACGACATAGCAGTAGCTAAGTTATCCTTGGTCGGAGTAGGATTGCGTTCTCGCACTCTTATTGTGAGTAAAATGCTTAGTGTCTTGGCCAAACAGAATATTAATCTACAAGCTATAGCTTCTAGTGAGATTAAAGTTTCTGTGATTTTGGACGAAAAAGATATTGCATTAGGCGTGCGCACGTTAGCAGAAGCTTTTGATTTATCTGAAGAAAACTAAGAAAATTATTGACTTTTGAGCAAGAAAAGTGTGGAATATCAAAACGAGCGAAAGAAATAATAATAAATAATTTATCGCATTGGAAGTAACTTTGGGAGAGGTAGATGTTAATTTTAACTAGAAGAGCTGGAGAGGCTTTGATGGTGGGCGAAAATGTCCGCGTCACAGTACTGGGAGTAAAAGGTAATCAGGTTAGAATTGGTGTCGATGCTCCAAAAGAAGTTGCTGTGCATCGTGAAGAAATTTACGATCGCATTAAAAAAGAAAAAGAATCTCGTTTAGAGTCTTTGGATATCCAAGACCCTCAAGATGAAGCAGGTTCTGGTTCTTTATAATTAATTTATAATTTATAATTTATAATTTATAATTTATAAAATAATTATTTTTATAAAATAATCATGCCATAAATAAAGCGGGTTTATGCTTTAGTTACTAAAGTTGACATCAGCTCTTTTTAGCCGTATTATGCCCCGATACATGGCAGGCATTACTAATAAAAATGCCTCCTACGGAGAGATGGCCGAGCGGCTGAAGGCGCTCCCCTGCTAAGGGAGTATGGGGACGAACTCCCCATCGAGGGTTCGAATCCCTCTCTCTCCGCCAATATGCGCCCGTAGCTCAGTTGGATTAGAGTACCTGGCTACGAACCAGGTGGTCGGAGGTTCGAGTCCTTCCGGGCGCGCCATTTACTAACAAATTTGTTTATTGAATCATGTTGCAATGAAACTTCATAATGTGGTTGATGGGTTATGGTGGTCCTTTTCTTCTTTTTCTATTACCACCTTCTTCCCTTTTTGGTTCAACTAATACTCCCTGCCCATTATTTGGGTCTCCTAGTTGTTTTTTAAACGTAGGGAGAGATTTGCTACTTTTATTTTTTGGAACTTTATCGATTCCTTCATTTGAGACTCTATTAGCTGCATCGTTAAGAAGCACGCCTCCTTTATCTGTCAAAAATTGTACACTTTGTCCTTTATCTTTTATGCAAGAACTTACATATAGGTATGAACTTTCTCTGGAGGTTTGATCGTATTTATAATCATCATTTTTCCATATGCACTCTGCTTTTCTATTAATTTTTTCTATAACCTCTTCGGCCATTTCATTTGCACATTTTTCTCCATGTATATGTTTAATATCTTCATAACATCTTTCTAGCATTTCCATTATTTTATTATCATCTTCTTTGCTCCTTAATAAATGATAAAGTGGATTTTTTACTGCTGAGATAGAAGCATGATCAGCTTTTTCTAAAGTTGAATGTATATCTAAATATGTCTTAACATTTTTATTTGTTTTAGCACTTTCTTTAGTATATTCTGAATATCTACGGGTTATATCTTTCATACCTTCCATTAAGCCTTTAATATCATGCGATTCGGTACGGGCAAAAACTGTTTTAAGTTGTGCTTCTAGTATTAAGTCTAAACCTACTCCTTCAGCTGTCATTTCTTGTAAAATCCTATCTCTTTCTTTTTGAAATGGAATACAGTTTAAATTATTCAGTATAAACTTTGCTTCTGTTTCGCTAAAATACTCGGCTTTTGCAATTTTATTGACTGCTTCTGCTAATTTTTCTTTATATTTTACTTCACTTGTTTTTTTGATTAATTCTAATATTTTTTCAATTTTTTCAATTTTAGTAATATCTTTATTTCTATCATTAAGCAGTGTGCTTAATGCTTCATCTAAAGATTCTTCATATTTTGGATTATTTTTTTCTATTATTTCAAGAATTGCCGAATTTTTGTCATATTGTTCGATGGCAGCAAGAATTAATCGTGCTGTTGTTTTTGGACTCTTAAAGGTTTCGTCTAAATTATATATTTTTTGAAAAGCATTAGAGTTTGGGGATAAAAGTCTTAAATTAATTTCTAATTCTCTCATAATTATTTGATTTTGTTGTATCTTTTCCTCTTTATCTTTGGGTAGATTTTCATTATAGTTATTAATCCATTCATCAAGACCTGAAGTCCCTTCATTTGTTAGTAGTTGACGTAAAAAATAATTCATGTTTTTATTTATAGCATCCTGTATTAATAATTGTTTATCATCATCTACTTTATCTAAAACATCTAATATTATTTTAACTCCATCATCTGGCCTTCGGTCTAATATTGATTCGATTAAATTAGGATATTTACCGTAAAGACCTGAGGGATTTTTCGCACCCATAAATAATTTAATTTGTGCTGGTATTTTTCCTTGTAAATAAGTAACAAGATTATCAACTATATTACTTGAGCGAACAGTTTGCGGTTGTGAGTCTGAGGGGGATGTTGTTTGTCTGGTTATTATTTTTGTAGGAGAATCAATATGACCAGGGTTAAGGGACACCTGAGATTTAGCTTCTCTGAAATTTTTCCAAGATTCTCTAAAAACTTTAAATTTTTTTATAGCATCATTAATTAATCCCATGTTCCAACCCTTATATTATAATTACTTTTATAGTTCTTGTAGTTTGAGCGTATGTAGCGGCCCGTTAGAAATTTCCGGTGTTAGCCCATTAGAAATGTCCGAAACTGAGTGTATAGCAACATTCATGGAGGATATTGATGATGGAGTTAACGATGAGTGACAAAGAGCTGGATAG
>Ga0136604_1000521_pt1 | contig 18886 bp, 19 predicted proteins | sample AntRauFillE10628_FD_104928 | JGI IMG/M metagenome (GOLD analysis project Ga0136604, IMG submission 104928) | Saline lake microbial communities from Rauer Islands, Antarctica - Metagenome Filla E10 #628 | ecosystem: Environmental > Aquatic > Non-marine Saline and Alkaline > Saline | place...
ATCAGATTAAGTAATTTGCCATGCATCTTTTTAGGGTATGACTTGCCAAGATACCTCTTTGCTCCTTTAAGTTTTTCTAGAACCTAAGAGAAGCTACACTTATTGCTGTTATTTGACCACTTCTGATCTTACCAGTTAATTAACTCTATATTATTAGTTATTATAAACTAAATTAACTAAGTAACTTGTTGCACTTCACTTTTGAATCGGCGAAATAATTATGCATAATCTTAAAATTAGCATATTGATATGCAAAAAAAACACAAAATATGTAAGCATTTGCATTGCATAGGCGCCTTAATAATTAGACTATATAAGTAAAATATACTTCTTATTAACAACGCCATAAAATTAGATTCGCGGGGCCTTAGTCGCAGAAGAACTACTAAAAGACGGCGAATAACTGGGTTTTGCATTTGAGGGTAAAAAAAATCTTGTGATTTTAGGTTGGCTTAAACCTTTATCATCTCGTTTGCTCTTGGTTGGTTCAAAAAATCTTGTGATTTTAGTTTGACTTAAAACTACCTCATCTCTTTTACGCTTTAATTGCCTAGCATCAAAAAAATAAGATTGTTCTTTCTCCCCTTGAAGATCATCACTTAATATTGAATTTACCCTTGACAATAACTTCTCTTTAATTATGCTTGAGTCTTTTGAAACTGATAAATAATGTTGAACGAGATCCTTTATAAAATTGTATTCATCTGTTGACAATAATTGGTCTTTTTCATCTCGTAAGTCGTTAAAGGTAGTTATTATAATATAAATAAGCTTAAAATAGCCTCCATCACAATCCATTAAAAATGGTGCTTTAGAAAATTTAGAAGAATTATATACCGTACACATTAGTTCAAAAATGTCCTCATCAATTTTATCCATTGCAGCAAACTTGCATAATACCTCTGTTAATATATTTTGAAAATGATCACGGTAACTAGGAAACTCTGATTCTGTTAAATCTATCGTTTTCAAAAAAGAAGATAAAATTGCCATATAAATTGCCAAATTTATGGGATCTTTTTCATTATTTAAGACTCTCATAAAATTAAAATCTTTATAACTATTATCTAAGATATCATGAATTCTTAGAAGTTCGTAATTGTTATTGCAATTTGCTACCATTACGTAGTTCTTATCTAATAAGGCAAGATTTTTTGCTATTATATTTAATATAAGAAAGTTAGTTTTTTTGGGCTTTGTAAAGATAAAATTACATAACAATAAAAATGAACTGGAAGCTATACTATTTTGAATGTTTAAATCACCATCTTTTGCAATTAAGTGTTTAATAACTTCCAAATGACCTTTTACTGCGGCCTTATGTAATGGAGTATAACCATAATAATCTCTAGCATTTACATCATTTTTTTTTGTTTCAATTAAATATTTAACAAGTGCCAAATCACCAGCTGCTGCTGCCTCATGTAATGTAGGAGCTTCACTGTTACTGACAGTTTCTGCATTAAATTTTGGTTCTTCAATTAAAGATTCATTGGTCACCGAGTTATCGCCCCCTACCTCATTAAATTGGGCTAATTCATGGCTCTTTGGAAAATTAACAAGGAACTCTTTTTCTGTTGTTAAGAATTCAACTATTGGTAGATAACCTTTAACGAATGCGTAATTAAGTAAAAATGCTAAAAATAATTGGTTTTTTTCCGGGGCTTCAGCATCTTTTAACAAAAAATCTTCAATTTTTTGTTTAATTTGTTCTACCATAGAATCAGTCAAAGGAATATCTTCCTCCCCTAATAGGTCTAAAGCTGCTCTTCTTAATTCTACAAGGTTTAACATTGCAACTCCTAACAAACTGAGTATACTAACTTTATACCAAGTTAGTAGTTAGAAGTCAATCTTACTTAATGTTGGTGCAATAGCGGAATCTAAATTTTTATGATCAAAATATTTGTTAGATATAAAATCAGGTGCACCATCACCAAAATAATGCAATAGAAATTATTATCAAAGAGATTATAATAAGCACCATAACTTTTAATATTTGGTCGGTTTCTAAGCTTCTGCCAAATATAGATATTTGGTTTTTACGCTTAAAAAATGCCCATACAGCAAGCAGCATCACAACAAAAGTGGTTACCTTAACACCCCCAGCAGTTGATGTGCTGCCACCACCAATGAACATCAAAGGCATTAGCAATAGAACTGCACTCTCATCTAGGGCACCAATATAAACTGTATTGAACCCAGCAGTCCTTGGAGTTACAGCTTGAAACCAAGATGCCAATATTTTAGTTGGGGTATCCAGGGAGCCCAAAGTTTGCGGATTGCTCCACTTAAGTACCATAGATGGCAAAAATGTAACAAGGATGAGTCTTACTGTGCCCCTCAACATAAGCTTAGAATGCAAAGTTAATTCCTCCCAACTGCGCTTATCTGATAAATCTATTAAAATAAAATACTAAGACCACCGATTATAAATAAAGCAAGAACAACAAAATTAACAATGTAATCATCAACCCAGCCAATTAAGCTATCTGGGAAAAGCCCAAAACCTGCATTATTAAATGCTGAGAATGAATGGAATATTAATTGCCAAAGTCCCTCATACCAGCCAAATTCGGGAATAAAGTGAAGAGCAAGCAAACCAGCTCCTAAAGTTTCAAGAAAAAAACTACTTTAGAAATAAGGAATACTAGACGTAATAAGCTCTCTAAATCTGTATGATTTAAATCTTCTTGCAATAAGGCGAAGTTATTCGTACTCCAAGCATAGCCAGAATCAAAGCAGAAAATGTCATCAATCCCATACAGCCCAGCTGAATTAAAATAGCAATAATTAATTGTCCAATAAATGTATAATGGCTGCCAATATCCACTATATTCAAACCAGTAACTGTAACAGCAGACACGGCAGTGAAAAGCGCTTCAAAGAAATTTAAGGGCCTGCAGAGGCAAAAGGCATATAGAGCAAGACAGCACCAAAAAGCATGCAGAACGCATAAATTAAAATCAAAATCATATGAGGTGGAAGTTTAATCTTAAAAGATTTCTTCTGGGGTAATGCTGGCGCAATAATCATTTTACAAAATACTGCATAATTTTCTAAGCTGAGCTTTCGTGCCTATAGCTAAAAGCCTATCGCCTGTATTAATTTAAAGTTCTATAACCTTGCTAAAATCAAAAAATATTGTAATTTCTTTGTTAAAAATAGAAGTAAGTATTTAGCTAGTTGAAATAATTACTCTAGTGTATTTGAAATTACTATTAATTGCTTTGGGATAACATTCATTTGAGTAATTAGCATATTTTTGGCAAAAAAAAATTCTGGCATGAAGTTATGCGCATTAAGGTTGCCTGAAAATTGCTTTCAAGTGACTGGCGGAGAGACAGGGATTCGAACCCTGGGAAGGGGGATACCCTTCAACGGTTTTCAAGACCGTCGCTTTCGACCACTCAGCCACCTCTCCGCCGACAAATATACCGCCAATGTCCCAAAATGTAAACTAGTTATCTTGTTTTAAGCAATTATTAATTGCTAGTGGCTATTAGATTTGAAATTTAAGTTTAATTTGGTTTATCTTAAAAATAATGGTATAAAACCACTAAGTTAGCACAAGCAACAACATAAAATATTTAACTAACTAGTATGATTATGATAAAACTTTTTAATATTATTATTTTTTTAGGAGTAACTTTAATGGCTTATTTTAGCAGTGAGGCAGATGCAATCACCAAGAAAAACTCTACTTCTATAAAAAAAGATATGTCAATAAAAGCATTTGATGAAGAATTTTTAAAAGGAATTTCAGATAACTCATCAACTATACCTGAAGAGCAAGATAGAGAAAACATCCAAAACCTCCAACAAGCGCTGGTCCAAAATCCTGAATATGCAGAATATAAAATTACCACTATGGCTTCATTTGAGCAAAAACTAGGTGCTAGCACTATGGCCTATAATGCTACAAATGATGATGGTGACAAAATCATTGTTTACGCAAGTTGCATAATAGGCTCTCCTGACTCAGGCGGTATAAGATATCAAATAAATGAAATTAAGGAAGATGACTTAGAGCATGAAGATGCTCATACATATAGTCCTAAATAAACTCAATATTTGCACAAAACTCCAGCTCCCTTGAATTTTAGCTAAATTTAGGTGATTATTGTCATTTAAATAATACATATATTAAAAGGAAGAGGTATGTTTGATGTTCTCCCTAAAATTTATAAAGTAGTACATGGTACTAGTGGCGACATGGAAGACTTTGAAAAACAAGTATCCCAAGCTTTACTTCAAGGCTATGTTCCTTCTGGGGATTTAATAACCCAAATTACCGACAAAGAAGGCGCCCAAGAAATACAGTTATTTCAGCCTTTAATAATAGCACTGGATGAAAATGAAGGCGAATTTGAACTTGAAGAAGATGAAGATGATGATCTTGAGGGCGAAGACGACATAGAAAGTGATTTAGAAAATGATTATGATGAGACTGGAAAAGTGCCTCATTGACCCCATATACAACTTATACACGTAAATTATTTAGGTGTATAAGAACACCTCTATATTAAATAGATATAAATAGGTTATAATTACATTAATAGTAAGTTAAAAGTTTAAAACACAAAGGAGTAACTGCAATGAATAATAGAGCATACGCAGTATCAGCCGACAGACATGAGAATGTCCTAGCAACCAATAAAGTTATTCGTAACACCTTTATGCTATTGTCAATGACAATATTATTTAGTGCATTAATGGCCACAGTTTCGATAGTGACCAATCTACAAATACCATTTCTATTTACCTTAGGTGGTTATTTTGGTCTACTTTATTTAGTCCATACCACCGCACACAGTGCTGTAGGTCTTGTAAGTGTATTTGCTTTTACAGGTTTTATGGGATTAACAATAGGCCCTATTCTTAATATGTACATTTATGGCTTTTCCAACGGCCCCCAAATTGTAGCGGCTTCACTTGGAGCTACTGGAGTTATTTTCTTTAGTTTGTCTGGCTATGCCATGACTTCACAAAGAAATTTCAATTATTTGGGTGGATTTTTATTTACTGGAATGATGATTGCTATTTTAGCAAGTATTGCTGGCATGTTTTTCCAAGTGCCTGCTCTACACTTGGCAGTCTCTTCAGTAGTAGTTATGTTAATGTCAGGTTATATTTTGTTTGAAACTTCACAACTAGTCCATGGAGCGCAAACTAATTATATATTAGCAACCGTATCTTTATATGTAACTTTATTTAATTTATTTATTAATTTATTGCATATCATAGGCTCCCTGGCAGGTAACCGCGACTAATACTTGTCAATAAAAAACCCCTATGCTAGATTGGCCTAGGGGTTTTTTTATGCCACAAGCTTTTACCATTGTCATTAAATCTGATAGCAAAATAGCACCAGCACATGCTTATCATCTGTGTAAAGAACTTATAGGCATGCAACAAAGTATAAATTGCGTGTTTTTATTAGGGCCTAGCCTTGATATACTACGCCAAGACCAAGCCTTGCAACCAGATGAGGTTGATTTATTAAAATTATGGCAACAATTTGCCACTCAAAATAAACTTAACATCGTAGCTTGTAAAGGCAGCCTTGCAACTCGTGCAATTATAGCTCCATCTTGGGTAACCCCTGGCTCTGTTGCCATTTTATTTACGCACATAGATACTAATACTAAGATGGTATATTTATAATGCGAGTTTTATTGTTGCTAAAAACCGCACCTTATACCAATTGTGCCACTTTAGAGCAATTAGAATTCTTCCTTGCGCTAACAGCTTTTAATATAAAACTAGATATTTGCTTAATAGATGCTGGGGTTTTGCATTTATCCCTAAAAGCTACAGGTAATATAGGAATTATGCAAAATTATGCAAAATTAATGCAAAATCTAAATTTATATGAGGTAGAATTATACTATATAGCGCAAGATCTAGCACATTACACCAATGCCCAAAATTTTCTAAAACACTCAAATTTGCAGCCACTGACAAAATCTGAACTTCCAGATTTTGTAGCTAGTTATTCGCAGGTAATTAGCATATGAAGATATTATATTTAATAAACTCCATACATACGCAAAAGAGCAGCATATATGCTTGCATCCCACCTTTGGCAAATATAGTTTTTTTAGGTGCGGGTGGCTTTAACTTGGAGCATTTAGCGCTGGCAAGCGCCACTAAATATGCCCTAGCAAACGAAATTGATGCCATTAATTATAATACTACCAACTTACAATTAATAGATTATAAGCAACTAGCCAAACTTATGCTTGCCCATGATAAGATTATTACCTTATGAGCCAGGAGATTGGCTGGAATATAGCAAAAGCACATATTGTGGCCAAACAAGAAAATATTGAGCTCTCAACCGAGCATATTGAGTTTATTTATTTTGTGCGTGAGTTTTATACAGCCGTAGGCAAGGTGCCTAATATGCGCGCATTTATAAATTTTGTTCGCAAAAATTACGCTGCTAATTATGCCAATTTAGGCTCTAATGATTTTTATAAATTATATCCGGCAGGCCTTAGCCAACTATGCAAAATAGCCGGCTTACCCAAACCTATAAGCTGTATTTAGTTGGCCAATTCTGTATAAATTTTACCTAAATTGCTTGAGCTAGAGTGCACATCAAAATTTAATTGTGCTTTAATTTCAGCCTTTTCTCCCATGATATGACACAGGTCTGGGTTTTGAATTAATGTTTGCATTGCATTAGCAAACTCTTCTATATTAAAAGCTTCCACCAAAAAACCTTCATGCTCATTATCGATAAGCTCTGGAATGCCGCCAACATTATAGGCTATGACAGGCAATCTTGCGGCCATAGCCTCAATTATCGCGCTCCCCAAGCCTTCAGTGTGAGATGGATGCACTTGCATCATGGATTTTTGCAACAATACTCGTACATCTTTGTAAAGCCCAACAAACTTCACATAAGAGCCTAAATTATGTTGTTCTATAAAAGCTAAATATTGAGTTAAATTGGCATCTATGTCTTTACCTGCTATTGATACATGGAAGTTATGCACTCCCCGCTCTACCAATAATTTTATGGCTTGGATTAAATCAGCATAGCCTTTGTAAGCATGCAAATTGCCTACAGCCGTAATTTCTACAACTTTTGCAGGCGGTGCGGCTGTATAGCGCTTAAAAGATGCTGTATCAATCCCATTGTAGACCAATTCAATTTTTTTCGGGCTCACACCTTCAACAATTAAGTCATTAATCACTGCATTGGAATTTGCAATAATTTTGGTGCAAAATTTATGCAAAAAACGCCGCTCATAATAACTTGTAAATAAATTACGTCTTAAATTTTCACTCAAACCAAGCCTGCTGTTTATTAATTTAAATTTTTTAAAACTTAAAATATACACAAGGCCTGCTATGAAATAAGAGCGAGTCAAATAAGTATGCACTATGTCAATTTTATAGCGCTTAATATACTTAGCTAAATACATAGTTAACAATGTATATATTATTGGGGTCAGGGCAAACTCTAACCACTTACCAATTATTGGCAACCGACCCAAACTTAACAACCAATTTGGAAGCCTCTCTTCTAGTGAATCAACACGAATACCATTTTGGCGTAATTTAGCTGATAAGGGACCAACATCCCGCAAGGTTATAACCTTAATATTAAAATTAATTTTATTTAATAAAGGGTAGTTGCGTACAATATCGTACTCAGCGCCGCCAACTTGCAAGCTATCTACTACCACTAATAATTTTTTTAGCATTTAACGCTCCATGTAAGGCTGTAATACCTTGGGGATAATATAATTTCCATCTTCAGTTTGATAATTTTCTAGTACTGCAACTAAAGCTCGCCCCACAGCCACTCCTGAGCCATTTAAAGTATGCACAAATTCATTTTTGTTGGAGCTAGATTTATATCTAGCTTGCATTCTTCTAGCCTGAAAATCTTCCGTGATTGAGCAGGAAGAAATTTCACGGTAAGCATTTTGCCCGGGCAACCACACCTCTAAATCATAAGTTTTACTAGCACTACAAGCCATATCCCCAGAACAAAGCAACATTACGCGATAAGGTAGACCTAATTTCTGAAGTACTACCTCTGCATGAGTTAACATAAGTTCTAAAGATTTATAAGACTCTTGTGGCTTTTCAATGCGCACAAGCTCTACTTTATCAAATTGATGTTGGCGAATTAAGCCTTTAGTATCGCGCCCATAACTGCCAGCTTCTTTGCGAAAACAAGGGGTGTGCGCGACAAAACATAAAGGCAATTTTTGCTCATCTAAAATAGATTCTCGCACCAAATTAGTAAGTGGTACCTCAGCTGTTGGTATTAACCACAAGTCGTTATCTGAATTTGTACCAAATTGATCATCGATAAATTTAGGAAGTTGGCCAGTGCCATAAAGGGCTGAAGATTTAACTAAATATGGTGGATAAACTTCCGTGTAGCCGTGTTGATTTACATGAAAATCCAACATAAACTGGGCTAAAGCTCGGTGCAAGCGCGCAATATCATTACGCAATACCACAAAGCGTGAGCCAGAAATTTTAGCGCCCCCTGCAAAGTCTAAATTGTGGTTAGCAACACAAGCTAATTCATGGTGCTCTAATGGTGGAAATGAGAATTTAGGAATATCTCCCCATGTGCGTATTTGTTGATTAGCAGATTCATCAATTCCAACTGGAACTGATATGTGAGGAATATTGGGCATTTCTAACAAAAAATCCTCAAATTCTTGTTGATACTCCTTAGCTTGGAGCTGCAATGCGGCTAACTTTTCACTAATGCTAGTAACTTCTGCTTGCAAAGAATCAGGGTTACCTCCTTGGGATTTTATTTTGCCAATATCTCGGCTTAAGCTATTGCGTAAATGCTGTAATTTTTGTAATTGTGTTTGCGTATGTTTACGCGCACTATCTAATTGGCTAAATTTATGTACATCTAGATGATAACCTTTAGTTAAAAGCTTAGCTTCTACCTCTTCTAAATTATGCCGGATATAATTGTGATCTAACATTTTAAATTATTACTCCTCTATAATATCAACATGTTCAGGGGCATTAAAAATAAATTTATTCTGAGCTATTGTTGTATTTATGTGTACATTGGAAAAATTTAAGATAGTTTTATTTAATAAACTATCAATAATATGCATATAAATTATTTTGTCTGCCTCAAAACCTATGACAACTTCTACCAAATCTTTTTCTAGCTTAGGAATTAATTTATAAAAATTATCATGTTGATTTTTAGCCGAGTCAAAACTAATAGAATAATTAGCCAATAATTGTTTTTTATGCCCGCTTAATAAAAAACCTGCAGGAGTTTGAGATAATTGATCTAGAGCAAAACGCTGGATAGTCACTTGCTCTAAGTCTGCATCATAATTATATAAACGCCCATTATTTAATAAAATTAAACTTTTATCAGGCTGAGTGGTCTCCCATAATAATTTATCGGGACGTAACAGATATAAATGACCATGGCTAAGCTTAATTGTTTGCCCCTTAGCATTAACAAGCTCTTGGTGAAACTCCGCACTAATAGAATTGATAGCTTCAAGCTTATCTATTAATGTCTGAGTGGCAGATAGTGCATAAACTGGTGCGCCTACCAGCAAAAAAATAAAACTAAGCCAGTAATGGACAAATCTAATCAACATATTAATAATCAATCTTCATTTTTAGTATTTACAACTACTTCGCGAGTACCATTTGGCAACATCCCAGAGACTAGTCCTGCTTGCTCCATATCCTCTATCAACCTAGCCGAGCGATTATAGCCTATCTTCAAGCGCCGCTGTAGGTATGAAATAGAAGCTTTTTGAGATTCTAATACTATATTTACCGCCTCATCATACAGCTCATCACTTTCAGCGCTCTTGCTGTCTTCTGTATAGTTAAATGGAAGGTTGCTAGTTACCCCTATTTCCTCGATGTATACTGGCTCTGAGTTATTTTCTTTAATAAAATTTACGATACGATGCACTTCATCATCTTGCACAAAAGCGCCATGCACTCGCATAGGCATACCAGTGCCTGGTGGTAAATATAACATATCTCCATGACCTAACAGATTTTCTGCACCTTGTTGGTCTAATATAGTACGAGAATCTATCCTGGAAGATACTTGAAAGGCAATTCTTGTGGGCACATTGGCTTTAATAAGGCCTGTAATCACATCAACTGATGGTCTTTGGGTGGCTAAAATCATATGAATGCCAGAAGCTCTAGCTTTTTGCGCTATGCGCGCAATTAACTCTTCAACTTTTTTGCCAACCACCATAATCATATCAGCAAATTCATCAATAATTACGACAATTTGCGGTAAAATATTAAGTTCTGGATGCTCTGTGGTTTCAGGATGAACCTTTGGGTTCCATAAAGGGTCAAGCATAGGAGTTTTATCTTTTTGCGCGGCCTTAACTTTGCTATTGTAACCTTCTAAATTACGCACCCCAATTGCTGCCATTAATTGATACCTTCGCTCCATTTCGCCAACACACCATTTTAAAGCGTTGGCGGCATCTGCCATATCCGTAATTACTGGAGTTAATAAATGTGGAATACCATCATAAATTGCTAACTCTAACATTTTCGGATCAATCAAAAGCAAACGCACCTCAGCTGGGGTGGTTTTATACAATAAACTAGCAAGCATTACATTAATACCTACTGACTTACCCGAACCAGTAGTACCTGCTACTAATAAATGCGGCATTTTAGCTAAATCTGCAACCACTGGCGTGCCGGCAATATCTTTACCCAAGGCCAAAGTAATAGCTGAGGCGGCATTATTATACTCATTAGACTCTAAGATATCATGCAAACGTACCAGCTCACGCTTTTTATTAGGTATTTCTAAGCCCACAACCGGTTTGCCAGGTATAACTTCCACTACACGCACAGAAGTTACAGATAAAGAGCGAGCTAAATCTTTGGCTAAACCTGATATTTTACTGGCTTTAACTCCTGGAGCTAAAGTTAGCTCAAAACGTGTAATTATTGGCCCCGGTAATACGGCAACAACACTTGCCTTAACTCCAAAATCTAATAACCGAGCCTCAACATCATGTGAAATAGACTCAAGTTTGGCTTTAGAGTAATGTTCAACTTTTGGATCATTGTTAGAGTCTTGCAATAATGCCAAAGTCGGTAGTACATCACTACTGTTATTTAAATTTAATTTTAAAGCGCTTAAAGTGTTTTTAACTGATTTTTTTGGTTTAAAGTTTAGCTCTTGTTGGCTTTGTGATTCTAAGGGGGTAGGCGAAATAGTGGGCTCGCGTGTTAAATCTTCAGCCTTAAGACAAATTGGAGATGACTTTTTTTCACTAATAGTTTGATTTTCAGGCATAAAAAATTGCTCTAAATCAGTTTCTTGCAAATTTTTTGCATCCTCAATCGGGGCTTGTAAGATTGGGGCTACCAAAAATTTGCGTAATTGCGCATCTTTAATAAAATTTATTTTTGTCCAGCCAATTTTGGCATATTTTAAAATATTGTTGGCCGCTAAGGCACTATATTTAGCAAAAAGATAGCCCAAATGCATAGATAAAACAGCCAAAGAGCGGGCAACTTTAATCCAAGAAATTCCTAAGCTTAAAGTTAAACTTAACATAATTACTGCGCTTAAAATAATTAAAGTGCCTATTTTATGCAAATAAGGCACTAATAAATAAGCTATTAATGAACCTAAAATTCCGCCAATGGTACCTGGATATTTATAGCTAGAGTGAGGGTTCACGCTAGCAATTATGGCGCAAGTTGCCATAATACAAACCATAAGACCACTAAAGCGCACCACCCATGCCCATAAATAGCGTTGTCCAAGATTTTCTTCTTTGTATAATAAAAATGATAAAAATAAAATCAATGGTGGAATAACGTAGGCTGTAATGCCTAAAAAAGTTAACAATATATCAGCAATCCAAGCACCAGCAGTCCCTGCTAAATTTTGAATATTTTCACTAGTTGCCACACTCCAAGCAGTATCTTGATCTGAATAGCTAAGAATTGATAATAAAATTAAACCTGCAAAAGCTACTAATACAATAACATACGCTTCACGCAAACGCTTACCCGCAAGGAACTGCTTTTTATCAATCTTTTTCATATGCTAATTGTTAATTTGAATGTCAATATTATGTTAATTGTACAAGGTTTTGCTAAAAAAATCTTACACAAAACTTTAAACTAAATTTAAATGTTTGCTTGAATAACTAACCAAATATAATTAAATCGTAATCCAACTATATTATAAGTTATGAAGTTAAATACTTGATTTGTATTAATCAATAATATATACCACTGCTATAGAGCTAATAGATTTTTAATTAGACATAATTAACCATTAGCTTTAATCACCCTACATGAAGCTATAAAAATATATAAGGTTATACATATGTCACAAGAGTCTCGCAAAGTAATTATTATAGGTTCAGGACCTGCAGGTTATACTGCGGCTATTTATGCAGCACGCGCAAACTTGCAACCCTTATTAATTACTGGACTTGAAAAAGGTGGACAGCTAACCACCACGACTGATGTTGATAATTGGCCAGGGGATATTGATGGACTTCAAGGACCAGCTCTTATGGAGCGCCTAGAGCAGCATGCACAAAAATTTGATACTGAAATTGTTTTTGATAACGTAGTGGCAGTAGATTTTAGTAAGCGCCCTTTTAGCCTGACCTGTGATAGCGGCACAATTTATACAGCGCTTAGCGTAATTATTGCCACCGGCGCTTGCGCTAAATATTTAGAAATTCCATCAGAAACTAAGTATAAAAATAAAGGAGTCTCAGCTTGCGCCACGTGTGATGGCTTTTTCTTTCGCGGACAAGATGTAGCAGTTATTGGTGGAGGAAATACAGCAGTGGAGGAGACTTTATTTTTGGCTAATATTGCTAAATCCGTAACTTTAGTACATAGAAGAGATAAATTGCGTGCAGAAGCTATTTTAGTTGATAGACTAATGGAGCTTACTAAGAAAAATGTACGAATTATTTGGGATAGCGTAGTACATGAGATTGTGGGCGATGAGAAAGGAGTAAATGGGGTACAATTACAAAATGTAAAATCGCATGCTTTTGAGAAAATTGCAGTAACAGGGGTGTTTATTGCAATTGGACATCAACCCAATACACAGCTTTTCACAAATCAATTACTAATTGAAAATGGCTATATAATTATCAATAGCGGACTAAATGGATTTGCCACCCAAACCAGTGTTCCAGGAGTATTTGCAGCTGGTGATGTGGCTGATAATGTTTATCGCCAAGCAATAACTTCTGCAGGTTTTGGTTGCATGGCAGCTTTGGATGCGGAAAAATTTTTACAAGCTAATTAAATTTGGCCTTAATTTTACTACATTTTGATAAATATATTATTTAATTAAATATATACTTTATTTAAATAATATATGACTGGATAAAAAACAAGTAAAATATATACTTAAAGTTTAATTTAAAGTCTAAACTTAGCATGTGCAATATATAAAAATTGCGAGACTAAAATTATGACTTCTAGAATAATTTTTCCAAATATTCCCCCCATTATTATAAATGAAGAGGCCCTCAATGATTTTAGTGAAGAATTTAAGACAATTCTAAACACATACTTTCCAGATGCATATTTATCAAGTTTATTTAAAGGATTGGATAAAGATGACTTATCCAAATTACAACAAATGCGCGAGCCCCTACAAACTTATATTATTAAATTAATAGAAAAACATAATGAACTTAAAACAGAAATATCAAAACTTGACCCAGAAAGTATTAAAAAATACCAGCAAAAAAAGCAAGCCGAGCTTGATTTCTTATTGGAGACATTATCTTATTTAGATACTTTAATAGTAAGATTAGAATTAATAGCTTTTTTTGGAGCGGATATGGTGCAAGAAGTATCCTGCTAGCAAGATACTTCATCTGAAGATGTTGAAAAAATAGGCCCGCCCAAATATTTAAGAGATTTAGGCTTTTTTTATCAAGGTAAATTTATTACCTCTAGTTTAAATGAAAAAAATACTCAACAAATGCTAGGAAAACTTAATGAGTCTCAAAATGAGTCTCAAAATGAAAGTTCACCAGTTTTTGAATTAGGTCCAATACCCCCCTCTACCTCACCAGATTGCCTACAAGATGACTTCTTTTTTCAAGGTGGCAATGTATTATCTACCACCCTAGGGGAGAGACCAATAATTTTGTGCAATCCTGTAAGATATACTGGACCTGCACAAACCAAAGATGGGTCAGGAGTAACTAAATGGATGAATGAGAATCTAAACCCCAAACCCGCCCACGTTCTAGAAGTGAAATTAGATTTAGACAAATTCATCCTCTATTTTAAAGGTAAAAAAAAAGCTCTTCATTTTTTAGCTTTAAATTATTATCATTTAGATTTATTTGTGCATGTGACTCCAGATAACAAAGTTATTATTTTAAATCAAAATATAATGCTTAAAAAATCTTATGATTTATTAGAAGAACACTTTGGCAAAAAAAATATTATTGATTTACAAATACCTATGGAACAAATAACATCAGCAGCTCCAAGTTTAAATGCTATATCTATTAAAACTGCTAATGGCACCAAAGTTTTTTTCCATAAGCTAGAAAAGACAATTCAAAAAAAGCTAATAGAGCGATTACCAGGCTCTAGGGTTATTTTTTCAGACCTTGCTTGTTTGGGTGACTTAGGAGGTTACAGTTCCTTTTTTGGCAATACAGCAGGTGGAGCGCATTGTCTTAGCCAACAAACCCCGAAACCGAACAAACCTGGAAAAAAACAATCTCCTTGTTAATCCAAGGTGATGCCAACATAACGTTGGCCCATCTCATCGGTAACTAGTAATCGCAAGTAACCGGCCTTAGTTGCTTGGTTAAAGCCTTGATGAAATTGTGAGCTAGTGTTGGTTGACATATCATTTACTTTAATAATGCAACTACCCACGGTTAAGCCCGCTAGCTCAGCAACTGAGCCAGGCGCTACTTTAGTGATAACAACCCCTGCTGTGCTTGTAAGATTATAATCTAACGCAAGCGCATCATTAATTTCATTAATTATTATACCAATTTTTTCCATGCGAGAAGGCATGAGCGGCTCTGGTTCTGCTAAGTTTTTAGCTGGAATGGTTGTAAGCTTTACGGTGAAAGTTTGGAGCTTACCATCTCGAATTACTTTAATTTTATGGCTGCTACCAGGAGCACTAAGGGCTATAGTATTTCTAAAGTTATGAGTTTTTTCAATTTTAACACCATTTAATTCAACGATAATATCACCTTGCATAAGTCCTGCTTGTGCTGCTGGTGAATTAGGCTCCACAAATGCAATTAATACGCCTTTATTATCTGGCATATTAAATGACTTAGCTAAGGCGGACGTTAAGCTTTGAATCCGCACCCCCATAAAACCGCGCACAACCTTACCATTTTTGATTAATTGATCAACTATTTGTTTGGCCATGTTTATGGGTATAGAAAAACCAATGCCCATATTACCGCCTTCTTTAGTAACTAAAACTGCGGTATTAATTCCTACAACTTTTGCATCTAAATCTAGTAAAGGCCCCCCAGAATTGCCTCGATTAATAGCAGCATCGGTTTGAATGAAGTTTTCATAATCAACTATACCAAGCTGGCTTCTACCTTTAGCGCTAACTATGCCGGCTGAGAGTGAATGGGATAAACCAGCAGGATTACCAAGAGCTACCACCCACTCTCCAACTTCTATTTTATCTGAATCGCCAAATTGGAGTTTAGGAAAATTACTACCTTCTATTTGCACTACTGCAACATCTGCTTCAACATCACTTCCTATCAAGCGCGCGCGATATTCTTTGCCTTCATGAGTTAGCACAGTTATAGAACTTGCACCTTGTATTATATGGTTGTTAGTAACAATGTAGCCATCTTCAGAGATAATAAAACCCGAACCATGACTTATAGCTAGACCATTATGGGGAGGCAAAGGCTCACCATAGCGTTTAAAGAACTCCTCAATAATAGGCGGCAGCTCTTGCGCTTGCCTAATATTAGCGGAAGAATAGCTTTCCACTTGAATAAAAACCACAGCAGGCGAAGCCAGTTTAGCTATATTAGAAAAAGCTTTTGCAGTTTCGCGTAAATTAACGACGCCCACCTCAACAGCTACAGCTTTTATATTTATTAAAATTACAGACAAAATAATTATAAATAACTTGCGCATAGAGCCTCTTAAAATGGTTAGTTTTAATTTGTGTAAGCTTGCCAAATTTGAGTATAAGCTTTTTCTAAGTTTGACACAAAGCTTTTCACATTAAATAAAGCAGAACAATTAATGCTCTGGGTTGCCATTTTACTAAATTCTTGGCGTTTTGCCAAAACAGAGTAATCAATTGCTGCTTGTATATAAGCTTGAGGGCTATCTACTAATAACTGGGTTAATTCACCAGCACTTAATACTGATTTAGCTATGCGTGTAATTGGCTTGGCACCTTCTAAACATATGGGGGCTACCTTACAAATTATACTACTTATAATTTGTAAGTCATTGTTTTCCATAAATCCGTCTAAATAAACATCTGCCACTCCATGAATAAATGGCTCTTGATTTATATTATGTTTAGTAAAAATTATTCTTTCAGGGTCTATTCTATGCTCAATAAATTGTTGTAATAAATTATTTTGCGCATAATCTGAAGAATGCAATAAAAATAATACGCTATCTTCTACAGCAGTTAAGATTGCAACCCACGCCTTAAGTAGTTCCTGGTTAATGGTAAGTGCTGGGGAAAAATTAGCAAATACAATTTTATCTAAAGGTAAGCCAAATTGCTGGCGAGTATATTCTTTAGAAGATTCATTAAATTTATCAAACACAAAACTTGTGGGTAATTTTACAATACTTTCATTATATAAGTTATTTTGCTCAGTTGGAATTAAGCTCTCATCAGCAAACACATAATCCATATAGGAAGCTCCAGTGGTGCCTATATGCCCTAAATAATTAACCTGAATTGGTGCTGGCTTATATGCTAAAACTTCCATTTTAGAGTTTAAACCGTAGCCTGTGCTATCTATTAATATAGCTATTGCATTTGTATGGATGCTTTGGGCTGCATTAAAATAGGACTCTTGTGCAAGATTTAAAACAAAGTCTACTTTAGTTTCTATAGCCTCGATAAATTCTGGACTAACTTGCGCCGTAATTACCACGCCCACTTGGAAATTATCTTTATCATGTTGCATAAGTATTTGTTCAAAAGAACTATCATACACTAGGTTATCAAACCCATTATATATATAAGCTACCTTAAGCTTGCCAGGCTTTATTTCATAAGTGGTAAATTTTTTAGCTGGGTCTATTAGGCGAGCATTTGCATGACTGCGAGCCACCTTAGTAATTAATTGTTGATCTGATAATAACAATTCAGCTAATTGCGGCGGAATAGATGTTTGAAAATTATCTCTAGCTTGCTCAGTAGTTATTAATTCTAACAATGGCAGCACATGCGTTGCATTTTTAAAGTCACAAATTTCTAAGCATACATTAACGTAATTTATGACCGCATTAGCTTGGATTTCTGAATAAAACAATTTTTCCTGAGGATTTTCTTCAAACTGGCGCAAGAGGGGCTTAAATGCTTTAAATAAGAGCTCTTTAGCCATTAATAAATCATTTGTATTTAAACTAGCAATATTACATAAAGTAAAAGCATCTTCTGGGTTTATAGCTAGAGCTTGCTCAAATTGAGCCTTGGCCTCATCCTCACGCCCCGCTTTTTGATAAGCTATCCCTAAATGATTGTGAATTTCTGCAGAATTTGGGGCTAAGCTTAGAGCTATTTCATCACATACAATAGCTCCGTGAAAGTTCCCTTGTAAAATAGATATAGTGGCCATATTTACATAAGAAAGAGCTGAGCCGGGGCGTAATTTAACTATTTGCTGATAATAGCGCATAGCTTCATCTAGATTATTATTAAGTTGGGCTTCTAAGGCCTGTTGCTCAATGTGCTCAACTTCTTGTTGCTCGCGCTGTTCCATGGCAAAATTTCCCCTGTTATACCTATATTTTCATTATAAATGATAGTACAAAGAGTTATTTTTGAAAGAACAAAGCTCTAGCGCCGCAAGCCAACGCCACCGCCACCACCTCTGCCACCACCTCCAACTGAACGCCTTTGGCCAAAAAATCTAGGTCTTATTTCACGTTGAGATTTACGAAATCCTGCAAGAGGCGCCACAAATTCATGACCACTTTGCAATAGCCTAGTGATAACTTTACTAAAGGTCGAGATATTATATAAACTGCGCCCTATTAGTTGCTGACGGGTAAGCATACTGTCAAAGAGTTGTTTTGAGATATTAATGCAATCTTTTTCACTAGAAAGCTTATGCAATTTTTTAGTTTTTCCTAGCAATTTTATAAATTTTGGGCGCTGTTGATGAATTAAATTTAAAAGTTCTTGCGAGAAACTTGTAACAATTAGGTTTAATGCTTGCTGTTGCTTGCCAAGCTCTAAGCTGTATCCTTGGCTAATTCCCTCAGTAGTACTGCTAATATTGCCAAAGCGCTTCTTATATGCAGATATTTCACGTTGCTGGGCTTGGGCTTGGGTCACCATATGTTCTAGTACTGCGCACTCTAGCGCAAGTTGAGCTTGGGCTGATTTGGGTAAGTCAGTTATCAAGGCGGCTTTGCACAACAATGGTGGAAGATCTTGGGGCACGCTCATAATTTTACTACGCCATTAATTTAAGTGCAGATAATGATTAGGCCTCTCTTGCCACCTTAAGTTCAATTATTAAAATAACTATTGTAGCGGCCCGTTAGAAATTTCCGGTGTTAGCCCATTAGAAATGTCCGAAACTGAGTGTATAGCAACATTCATGGAGGATATTGATGATGGAGTTAACGATGAGTGACAAAGAGCTGG
>Ga0136604_1000522_pt1 | contig 18879 bp, 19 predicted proteins | sample AntRauFillE10628_FD_104928 | JGI IMG/M metagenome (GOLD analysis project Ga0136604, IMG submission 104928) | Saline lake microbial communities from Rauer Islands, Antarctica - Metagenome Filla E10 #628 | ecosystem: Environmental > Aquatic > Non-marine Saline and Alkaline > Saline | place...
AATTAGCTCCCAGGTGAGACGAGATATCGTCAGGATGGTTCATGGAGCCAGCTCCGGTCACCCCGGTGGATCGCTAGGATGCACTGAATATTTCGTGACGCTCTATTTTGACATTCTGCGTCACAACTCAAAAAACTTCTCCATTGACGGAAAGGACGAGGATCTTTTCTTCCTGAGCAATGGACACATCTCACCGGTGTGGTACAGCGTACTGGCCAGAAGTGGATATTTTGATGTTGAAGAGCTAAAGACTTTTCGCAAGATCAATTCAAGACTTCAGGGCCACCCTACTCCAGAGGAAGGACTTCCCGGAATTCGTGTAGCTTCAGGTTCGCTCGGTCAGGGACTCAGCGTTGCCCTCGGTGCAGCCGAAACCAAAAGGATGAACGGAGATAAAAAACTCGTTTACACCCTTCACGGTGACGGAGAAATGCAGGAAGGTCAGATCTGGGAAGCAGCAATGTATGCGGCTCACCACAAAGTTGACAACATCATTTCTACTATCGATTACAACGGTCAGCAAATTGACGGACCGGTAGATGAAGTAATGAGCCTCGGAGACCTTCGCCAAAAATGGCAAGCCTTCGGCTGGGATGTTCTCACGATGGATGGAAACAACATCCACAGCGTGAAAGACATTCTCGGTCAGGCCAAATCGATGACCGGCAAAGGTCGTCCGGTGATGATCTTGATGACTACGGTGATGGGCCAGGGCGTTGACTTTATGGAAGGAACGCACAAATGGCACGGAGTAGCTCCCGATGACGATCAGCTTAAAGAAGCACTTTCACAACTTGAAGAAACAATAGGCGATTACTAGGATCATGAAAGAGTTCAAAGAATTAGGAAAGAAAGATACCCGTTCGGGATTCGGTGACGGACTGCTCGAGCTTGGAAAGAAAAACGAAAACGTTGTCGGACTTTGTGCCGACCTCACAGGATCGCTCAAGATGAATGCTTTCCAGGACGAGTTTCCAGATCGCTTCTTCCAGGTGGGAATTGCAGAAGCAAACATGATGGGACTTGCAGCCGGGATGACCATTGGAGGTAAAATTCCTTTTACAGGAACTTTTGCGAATTTCTCTACAGGCCGCGTCTACGATCAAATTCGCCAGTCGATTGCCTACTCAGAGAAAAACGTAAAGATCTGTGCCAGCCACGCTGGAATCACATTGGGTGAAGACGGTGCCACACACCAGATCCTCGAAGACATCGGGATGATGTGCATGTTGCCGAACATGACGGTGATCAACCCTTGCGACTACAATCAAACCAAAGCTGCGACTCTGGCCATTGCTGATCACGTAGGCCCGGTTTACCTCCGTTTTGGAAGACCAAAAGTACCGATCTTCATTCCCGAAGATCAGAAGTTCGAAATCGGCAAAGCACTTCACTTAATCGAAGGATCGGATGTGACGATTTTCGCTACGGGCCACCTCGTTTGGGAATCGCTGGAAGCCGCGAAGGAACTCGATAAGAAAGGAATTTCTGCTGAAGTGATCAACATCCACACAATCAAGCCACTTGACGTGGAAGCCGTGATAAACTCAGCAAAGAAAACCGGAGCGGTGGTAACTGCCGAGGAGCACCAGATTATTGGCGGACTCGGAGGAATGATCGCCCAGACATTGTCTAGCCACGCTCCTACTCCAATTGAATTTGTCGGAGTAGACGACTCATTTGGAGAAAGCGGAAAACCACACGAGCTGATGGCCAAGTACGGTCTCGATGCCGAGCACGTTGTGAAAGCCTGTGAGAAGGTGGTGAAGAGAAAGTAGCACCAAGAAAAAGTTATTCAAAGCCGGATAGACACTGAAACAAGTTCAGCATGACATCCGGCTTTTTTAATGCGCGCATTATTAAAACGTTAATCTCATTCTCAAACGAAAGAAATAACGTACTTTTGCGGCCATTTTAAAACGAGAAATCAGCATGCAAAAATTGCGAAATATTGCCATCATTGCCCACGTAGACCACGGGAAAACGACATTGGTGGACAAAATGCTCATGGCGGGGAAGCTTTTTAGTGACCACGAAGCACCAGGAGAATTGATCATGGACAACAACGACATCGAAAAAGAACGTGGCATCACGATCCTTTCGAAAAACGTTTCTATGATCTGGAAAGACACGAAAATCAACATCATCGACACACCTGGTCACAGTGACTTTGGTGGTGAAGTGGAAAGGGTTTTGAACATGACTGACGGGGTGATCCTGTTGGTGGATGCCTTTGAAGGACCAATGCCACAAACGCGTTTTGTACTTCAAAAAGCGATTGAGCTTGGACTCAAGCCTATCGTTGTGATCAACAAGGTTGACAAGCCAAACTGTACTCCTGACGAGGTTCACGAATTGGTTTTCGAACTGATGTTTAACCTCGAAGCTTCGGATGATCAATTGGATTTCCCAACAATTTACGGATCTGCCAAGCAGGGCTGGATGAGCACAGACTGGAAAGAACCAAAAGAAGATATCTCAGCACTGATGGACACCATCGTGGAGCACATCCCGGAACCAAAAGTTTCTGAAGGAACCCCTCAGATGCTCATCACTTCCCTCGATTACTCTCAGTACATCGGACGAATTGCCGTTGGCCGCTTGAGCCGTGGAGAGCTGAAAGCCGGCCAGCAGGTTTCACTTTGCAAACGCGAAGGCGGAGTTGTGAAATCCAAAATCAAGGAACTTTACATTTTTGAAGGACTCGGTAAAAAGAAAGTAGAATCGACCAAAGCCGGAGAGATCTGTGCAGTAGTTGGCCTCGAAGGATTCGACATCGGTGACAGTATTGCCGATTATGAAAATCCCGAAGCTTTAGGTGGAATCAAAATCGATGAGCCTACAATGAGCATGACTTTCACGGTCAACGACTCACCGTTCTTCGGTAAAGAAGGAAAGTTTGTGACCTCGCGTCACCTCAAGGAAAGATTGGAAAAAGAGCTTGAGAAGAATCTCGCTCTCCGTGTTGAGCCGACAGATTCTGCCGATACATTCACTGTCTTTGGCCGCGGTGTACTTCACCTCTCCGTTTTGATTGAAACGATGAGACGCGAAGGCTACGAATTGCAAATTGGTCAGCCGCAAGTAATCATAAAAGAGATCGATGGCAGGAAACACGAGCCGGTCGAAGAACTGGACATCGACCTTCCGGATGAAGTTTCGGGTAAGGCTATCGAAATGGTGACTCAGCGCAAAGGAGAAATGCTGAGTATGGTACCAAAAGGTGATCGTATGAGGCTGCAATTCGAAATCCCATCACGTGGAATTATAGGATTGAGAAACCAACTTTTGACAGCCACTGCTGGCGAGGCGATCATGTCGCACCGTTTCAAGGAGTTCCAGCCTCACAAAGGTGTAATTCCAGAAAGAATGAACGGATCCATCATCAGCATGGAAACTGGTAAGTCAATTCCTTTCAGTTTGAACAACCTCAAAGATCGCGGAACGTTCTTCATCCCTCCTAACCAGGACATTTATGAAGGACAAGTGATTGGGGAAAACTCGCGCCAGGGAGACATGACCGTGAACGTCACAAAGACCAAGAAGCTCAGTAACATGCGTTCTTCTGGAGCTGATGACAAGGTGAAGCTCGCTCCACCGAAAGACTTCTCTCTAGAAGAGGCGCTTGAATACATTCAGGGCGATGAGTTTGTGGAGGTTACTCCAAACTCACTCAGGATTAGAAAGATCTACCTGAAAGAGCACGAACGGAAGAAATTCCAAAAAGTTTAAACTTAAAAAGCCGCCCGGGTTTCCCGAGGCGGCTTTTTTATTGTTTGTCAGGTAACTATCTTAAGTTCTGCGGATCGTATAATCGCGAATAAGAACATCTGCAGAAAGGTTCAGCTTTTCCGCGAGCATTCTTATCATAGCCACAGTGAGTTTTCTTTTTTTATTCAAGACTTCAGAGACTCTGCTCTTCCCTCCGATCCACTCAACTAAGTCCTTCTGTTTGAGGTCCATTTCTTCCATTCGAATTTTTATTGCCTCTATTGGATCGGGAGTCTCAATTGGATAATGCTCTTTTTCATACTCATCGATCAGCAAAGCAAGCAAATCAGCTTCATCACTTTCAGCTGATCCTGCAGGCACATTAAACACCTCGTTAAGTCTATCAAGGGCTTTCAGGTATTCCTTTTCTGATTTGATTAATTTGATCATCTTCAAATTTCGTTTGCGTTTATCCTATCGTATTCAGAATGTGTTCCAATAAAACGAATGAATATCCATTGTTTTTCAAAATTGAATTTCGTTACAAGTCGGTATGAATTGCCTTTAATATTAAATACAATTTTTCCGTTTTTAAGAATGCTAGCAGAAGCGTAATCGTTCTTCACATCAGATGGACTCTTCCAATTGGCTTTCATTGCCACTTGATGCCAAGTCTTCAGGTACTGCTCGGCATCCGCATGCTTCAGCCAGAAAGACCTAAGAGTGCTTTTCGCTACAATTCTTTTCATTAGAGCTGAATCAAAGATAAACAAAAGTTCTCATAATGAGAACTCAATTTTCAGAGGCTTCAATATTTCTCTGCATGGCCTTTATCCAGCAATTCATCATTTAAACTCAGGTCGGAGTCGTCAAAAATGAAGATGCCGATAAATCGACCATAGACACCCGGTAGCTTGTCCGTTCGGATAGTGAACTCTCCGCTGTTTTCTGCAAAACGCCTTTCAACAAACTCTTTAGCTGCCTGCCCTTTTTTATACTCTTCCGAGTCTTTTTTCTGTCGGTAAATTTCTGGAGTATCAATTCCTTTCAACCTAATGCGCTGTTCGGTTTTCATCCGAAAGCCTAGGTCAATTTCTACATCGATAGTATCTCCATCCACTACCCTTCTCAGTTTCCCTTTGTATTCGTACATGGCTAAAGTATTAAGTGGTTTAAACCATGTAAATATGGTGTTTTTCAGTGAAATAAAAAAAGCCGAAGACCCTGTGCTTGTTTCAGGGGCTTCGGCTTAATTCTGAAAAATCATTAATTCTTAAACCATCATCAAATCTCTTTCTTTCATCAATTGCGAGAGCCTTTCTTTTACTGCTAAAGAAACAGGGACAAGTGGCAGTCTCAAGTGATTCTCGCAGATTCCTTTGATCTGGAGGGCTTCTTTAACTCCACCTGGGTTTCCATCAGCAAAGAGTTGCCCGATAACATCTAGAAGTTGATAGTGGAATTTTCTAGCTGCGGCAAAGTCACCCTCGAGTGATTTGTGAACCATAGCGGAATATTCTTTTGGGAAAGCATTACCGGCAACGGAGATAACTCCGTCAGCTCCTGCTGCAATGAGCGGAAGGGTCAGTGCGTCTTCTCCAGAGATCACCAGAAAATCAGCCGGCTTGCCCTGGATAATATTCATCACTTGTTCAACATCGCCACTGGCCTCTTTCACGCCAACAATATTTTCAAAATTATGAGCGAGTCGCAGTGTTGTTTCGGCTTTTACATTACTGGCTGTTCTGCCGGGCACGTTGTAAAGAATGATTGGCAAGTCAGTTGCCTCGGCCAGCATTTTGTAGTGCTGGTAGATTCCTTCCTGAGTGGGTTTGTTGTAATTAGGGCTGGCGCTCAAAATCCCATCTACACCGGAGAAGTCGAAACTATTGAGGGTTTCTACCAGCGCAGAAGTGTTGTTCCCTCCAACTCCATAAACAATCGGAAGTCGACCGCTATTCACTTTTTTCACAGTATCGAGCACCTGACGTTTTTCCTCTGGTTTCAATGTGGCGGCCTCCCCTGTGGTCCCCTGCACGACAAGGTAGTCAACGCCACCATCAATCAGAGTTTCAGTAAGTCTCTCCAGGGCTTGAAAATCTATTTCTTTATTCGCTTTAAAAGGAGTTGCCATGGCTACTCCCAGTCCTTTGAACTTATTCATTTGTAGATCTTTTAGATTCGAAAATTCCGATAACGCAAGTTGTGAAATTCTCCACAGTTGAGCACAACTTTACTGAAAGGAAAAGTTAGACAAGTAATGATCTACCTGGTGAAGAAACTCATCAACATTGTCGCGGCCTTCGATGTTGAGCACGATGTCGCAATATTCTGCTCCGGGAGTTTTATGTTTACCTACCTTCATTCCCGCTTGTGACTCGGCCAGTACAAACTCCATAGGCAGTGACGGCTCAAAAACCAGGTCGATGAGGATGTCGTAAGGCTTGCTCAGGAACTTATCTACCACTCCCTGAGGTTTGCAGTACCAGTTTAGGTCTGTCCTGCTGAAAAATTCAATCTCCAGTTGATGCTTTTGATAAAACGGTAAGTTCTTTTCCACGCAGTCCACATATCCCAGGGCAAGGACATCCCGCATTCCGTATTCCTCCTTTAGGTGCTGAACGTAGCGCTTCACTTTTTTGTAATGGTCTTCGCCATTGTCGAGATATAAAACCAGCACACTCTGACCCTGCGAAAAGTTGGAACCTTTGCGTTTCCTTTTCCACTTGGTGCGACTGAGGAAGTATCTTCCCGCTCTCTTTTTTATGGTGTGTAAAAATCCCATTGTGATGCGCGGCTAAAATAAAAATTTAGCACCTTCAACAATCATCTGGTCGTCTTTCTAATCAGCTAAATTTTGTCAAGCTACAAGGGAGGTTCTAAACCATTTCTGTTGATTTTTCGTTTAGGAGTTAATAAACACCTGAAAGCATGGCTATTAAAACTCTTCAACCCGACTGGCTCACTGCCGGAGTTCACGATTTTGAGTACAAGCAGTACTTGCTCCTTGCCTACCTACAATTTGTCAAAGAGCATTTTGATCAAGCAAGGTTATTCCCGCCTCTTGCAGAACTTGTGAGTCATTACAACCACTTAATGCAGCTGAAAGAGAACCAGGATAAGCTGACTTCGCTTTTTCCAAAATCGCTAAGTAACATCGATCTGAAAGAGCTAAAGATGCATTACAAGGAACTAGTAGAGGGTGATGAGTCTTTGAAAATTGTGAGAGACTTGATGGAGTTTAGCCTTCCCAAGCTCAGGGAAATGATAGATGAAGGAAGAGATATCTACAATTTGGTGGAAGAGAATGTCGAGCTGGACACCGTTGGACTCTTGCCGATTTACAAAAACGAGGGATACTTCTTTTTAGAGGAACCTAAAGGGAAGGAACTGCTGATCTACCGATATCACCTGTCGTTTATCGAAACAGTGAACGAATCGTATCGCTCTCTTAAAACGAGCTTTATTCAGAAAGACAATTTAAAGTTGTCCCGCTCGCTATCTCAAATCAAGGTTGAACTCAGCAGAAGGTTTTCAGAATTGCCCAATCCAGCAACTTATGTGATTCGATCCTCCATGAAGTTCCCACTGGCCGAAACTATTTTGCCTGTGGCCAAAAGAATTTTGATCCGAGAAATAAAACCTTCAGCGGCTTGATGTAAAATGAAAAAAGACCCTGAATCCGCTCAACCAAACTAAAGCTGGAAACAAGGTCTTTTTCTGCTATACAAAAGTCTTAGGTTTTGACAGGGCCAATCGCTTTACAGCGTTTTTTGCTCCTCATGAATTCCTTCGGCAAATTCCTCAATCATTTTTTCGCAAAAGGCATCCATGTCTTCTGGTGATCTACTTGTGGTAAGCCCTTCATCCACTACAACTTCTTTGTCTACCCACCGTGCGCCTGCATTTTTCAGGTCGGTTTTGATGGATGGAAAAGAAGTGAGCTCTCTGTTTTGGAGAGCACCTGTTTCGATTAGCAACTGCGGTGCGTGGCAGATTGCTGCTATGGGCTTACCAGCTTCAAAAAATGAAGAAATAAATTCGATAGCCTTTTCATTTCTACGCAGTTTATCAGGGTTTATCACTCCTCCTGGAAGCATCAATCCGTTGTAATCTGAAGCCATAGCTTCATCAACTGTTTTATCCACTTCGAATGAATCACCCCAGTTGTCGCTGTCCCATCCTTTAATCTCTCCGGAGTGCTCAGAAATCACATGGACTTCCGCACCGGCTTCTTCGAGCCTCTTTTTTGGAGTCGTAAATTCCACTTGTTCAAATCCGTCTGTTGCCAGAATGGCTATTTTCTTTCCTTGTAAGCTATTACTCATTATTCCAATAGTTTATGATTGTGTTTATCAGCCTGATTCCTTACAGTAGGAAATTTGTGCCAGTCAACGAATGATGGTCTCTATGACTGTCTATCTAAGGGATAGTGCTCACGACATAGAAAACTATGAAGCAGTAGTTGTAGAGAAACCTACTTTATTTTGTAAATGATTTAACACAAAAAAAACCGGCACCTCCAAATGGAGATGCCGGCCAAAGTGCCTTTACTTTGATTTTACTCTAAGACTGTTTACTGAACAGTGATTTGAGTAACAATGATATTAGATGAACTGAATCCAAATACTTCTGGTACATCTACTCCAGGGAAGTTGTACTCTCCCAATGGGCCTTCATCAATGTGAAGCATAGGGAAAAGACTCTGACCTGCAGTGTAAGTCACCTCGTCATCCAATTCGATAACCACATCGTTGTTAACTCCAGCCTGAACAGCTGTTTTACCAACAATTCCTGGAAGCTCGATTTCTCCTCCCATTTCATTGTGAACTACAATCCAGCCATCAACTGCCGCATTCACCTGATCAATTGTAATCGAATTATTCATGACTGGCTGATCTTGCACTTCAATAGAAGTAGACATGATAGTAATTGGTGAAGTCACCACATTTCCATCAGAGTCGATGATTGGACCATCTTGTCCGTTACTTCCGTCAAACTCATACACACCTTCCACTCCAGTGTCAGTGTGTAGCATGATCCAAATGTCATCACCACTTTCGAACTCTGATGTTTGATCTAGAGCCACTTTGACATTATTAGAAGTTCCAGCTTCGACATATTTTGGTGTAGAAATGATACCAGGAACAACTGGTCCACCATTTCCATTGTCTGCGTGAATCACGACCCATCCGGCTTCACTCATAGTGATAGATTCAACGACCACCATGTTCTGTGATGTGTGTTGATCATTAGCTTCAAAACTACCTGTTGGGTCATCGCTTTCTTCTGTCATCTCTTCTTCCATGTCATCTTCATCATCTTTATCACATGATGAAAGTCCAACTACGAGGAACAAAGCAAAAGCGATTAAACTAAACGATTTCAAACTTTTCATAAACTGTATTGATTTCATAACTAATTACTGTTTTTTGGGTTTTTAAAAATTCAACTTGCCCAGACTTACGAACTAACTTTCCTCCTGGATTTTTTCAGGTCAACTTTTTTGAAAAATACCCAGACTTGTGGGGTTATTGGATAGCCTTCAGTAGAACTGTGGAGATTAAACCACAGTAATAGGTTTGCAGAGAGACCCTATTTAAAAATTCACTCCTCAGATAACATTGAGAAACAGTGATATCACTGCATTAGGCCATTTGAGGAATGCGAATTGATTGTATACGACTAAACACAATTAAGTATGAAGAGTCAATTTTCAATCTATTTATTCGGAATTCTTTTATTTTTATTAATCGGAGCAGATTCTGCTAAAGCTCAATACAACGGAACAGCAGTAGGTATTCGCGGTGGCCAGCGAGGAGGTCTAACCATTAAAGGAATGGGTAAAGGACCAGGAGCGATCGAGGGAATTATTGGGTTTTACCCCAACAGCCTAAACGTAACAGTTCTTTGGGAACATTACCAGGGCGCCTTTGACGTGAACAACCTTTATTGGTATTATGGTGTTGGTGGTCACGTTGCTTTTTACAATACATTGAACAATGGCCGCTACCCACGTTGGTATCGAGATGCGAAATTTGATGATTCGGGAATCGGCCTTGGTGTGGATGCCGTTCTAGGGCTCGAGTATCTGATCCAAACAGAATTACCTTTTGACCTGGCGATTAGTTTGGACGCAATTCCATTCATTGAAGTAAATACAGCCGGTGGAGCTTATTTCTGGGTCGATCCCGGACTTGGAGTGAAAGTCGTCTTTTAATAACCCCCAAAAGAGATTTAAAATCCCGCTGAATCAAAAAGATCAGCGGGATTTTTTTTGTTCTAGTCCTAAAGTCATAATTATTGTCAAAATCCTTTTGGGTAAAAGGATTTTGGAGATTCACCTAGAACATTTCGCCAGATGTTTAGTTTCTTTGTAGTCCTTTTATTCAAGAAAATTTGTTGACCACGCCTGGTCGAAACCTAATGAACGACTTAGTGAAAAGCTTTTACATTTTTAAAACGCCTCTTTTAATTTCTATTCTGGCAGTTCTGTCACTTTTCTCTCCCTTGGATATGATTGCCCAATCCGACCCCTATGTGAAAGGTTTGGTGAAAGATGAAAGTGGCCAAGTTGTACCCTACGCCACAGTTGCCTTGTATTCTCAAGATCAGGACTCGACTCTGGTTCAAGGCGATGCGACCGGAATGAATGGAAAGTTCCAGATTTCAGCACCATCCGGGATTTACTTTTTGCAAATCACTTTTTTATCCTACCAGAAGAAAACCATTTCTGATATTGATCTATCAGCTGGCAATAGAGATCTGGGCACCATTGAGTTGAATCCGGGTGCTGTGGATCTTGAATGAGGCGGTGGTCGAAAGTGAGCGAAGCCAGATGGAGCTCAAGCTCGACAAACGTGTATTTACAGTTGGTCAGGACCTTAGCAGTCAGGGTGGTAGTGCATCCGAAGTTTTAGATAATGTTCCCTCAGTAACTGTTGATGTAGAAGGAAATATCAGCCTTCGTGGAAGTGGAAATGTTCAAATCCTGATTGATGGAAAGCCCTCTGGAATGGTCGGCTCCGATCCGGCTGAGGCACTACGCCAGATCCCTGGTGATTTGATTGAACGCGTAGAAGTCATAACCAATCCATCAGCTCGTTACCAGGCCGAAGGAGAAGTGGGAATCATCAACATCATTCTTAAAAAAGACGAGCGGAAAGGCCTCAACGGGACTTTTACCGGAACTGCCGGGTACCCCGAAAACTTTGGTTCGTCCTTCAACCTGAACTTCCGAAGGGAAAAGATTAACTGGTTTACCCAGTATGGAATTCGCTACCGCGACCTTCCCGGTGGCGGAAATCGATTTAGAGAAGTAAATGCGCCCGACACCGCTTACATCTTTAGAAGCGATGAAGAGCGCTCGAGAGGTGGTATTTCTCACAACTTCAGAGCAGGAGCTGATTTTTACCTGAAAAACGACAACTCCATCACCATTTCAGGATTGTATCAATATGAGAATGGCGAAAACACTGAGATCAACACATATCGGGATTTCGATATCGATGGAAACTTTTTGGGAGAAGAAGTCCGGGATCAGGTAGAGATTGAAACCGAACACACTGTGGAAGGATCATTTAACCACAAAAAGAAATTTGACGGCAATGACGACCACACCTGGGAAACGATAATAAATTTTTACAACGAAGAGGATTCCGAAGATTCTGATCTGATAGAAACTTCTGATGATGCCAACGTCCCTCCGCTCGAGCAAGATGCTTTCAATACCGAAAACGAGCAGAACTTTCTTTTTCAATCGGACTACATCAGGCCAATTGGCGAAGAAGGTAAGTTTGAAACAGGAGTTCGATTGAGCAATCGCCTCATCGAGAATGACTACAGCGTGAGGATTCGCGAAGAAGGTGGAGAGTGGATGACTATCGACACACTCGATAACAACTTCAGGTACGATGAGACGATCTATGCGGCATACATGATGTATGGGAATAAACTGAATAAATTTAATTATCAGTTTGGCGTTCGTTCAGAGTATTCAGTGATCGGAACGGAGCTCTTAAAATCCGGAGAAGATAATAATCGAGACTACATTAATCTCTTTCCAAGTATCCACCTGGGATATGAATTTAATGAGCAGCACACTGCACAACTCACATACAGTCGCAGGCTGAGCCGACCCCGATTTAGGTCGCTACTTCCCTTTTCTAACTTTAGTGACGACCGTGATTTTTACCGGGGAAATCCCGACCTCGATCCGGAGTACACCGATTCCTATGAAGCTGGATATTTGTTTTTTGGCGAAAAGGGATCTTTCCTAACGAGTCTCTACTACCGCCACAGGACTGGAGTAATCGAAAGAATTGCAGTTCAAACTGAGAATGGAAACAATACACGCTTCCCGGTCAACCTGTCTGTTCAAGATGCCTATGGACTTGAGTTCAACTTTTCTTTCGAACCGATCGACTGGTACAATGTGAATGCAGATTTTAATTTTTATCGCGCCATTACTGTTGGAGAATATAACGGACAATCATACAATGCCGACACATACACCTGGTACGCCAGGGTAAATAATAAATTCAGTATTAACCAGAAGACCGATGCGCAAATTTCAGCTCGATACCGTGCTCCGAGGATCACGACTCAGGGAAGAGTAAAAGCGCTTTACTCGATCGATTTGTCGCTGGCCAGAGATGTACTTGATGGTAAGGGAACTCTTGCTTTTAATGTGAGAGATGTGCTCAACTCCAGAAAATGGAGACAAGTTCTCGATCAGCCAACCTTCTATGAAGAGTCCGAATTTCAATGGAGAGCTCGCCAGTTTATTCTCACTTTTACCTATCGTCTAAATCAGCAAAAGCTAAGACGCCCTGAAGGTGGTGGCCCAGATGGTTACGATGGAGATGACTAGTCAGATAGTTTGTCTCTGAATTTTTCTTTGAACTTATCAACCTTTGGACGGATCACCATTTGGCAGTACGGTTGATCTCCATGTTCATTGAAGAAGTTTTGATGATCACCTTCAGCTTCGTAGAAAGTGTCAAATTCGGTAATCTCCGTGACAATCGGATCACTCCAGTCGCCACTTTCATTAGCAGCTTCTTTCGACTTTTTAGCAATCTTTTTCTGCTCTTCAGAATGATAAAAAATAGCTGAACGGTATTGGGTGCCCACATCTCCACCCTGACGATTCAACGTAGTTGGATTGTGTGTGACAAAGAATACTTCAAGAATTTCTGAAAAAGAGATTACTGACGGATCGAAATGGACTTGTACAACTTCTGCATGACCCGTACTTCCAGTGCAAACTTCCCGGTATGCAGGGTTCTTGACATTGCCTCCGCTATACCCTGAGAGCACTTTCTCCACACCGTTGAGTCGCTGGAAAACAGCTTCAACACACCAAAAACATCCCGCGCCCAATGTCGCTTTTTCCAAATTTGACTCACTCCCGTTACTCATAACTATTTTTCGATTTATTCTATCCGTAAAATTCAGTTTGAGAACAGCTAAGATTCATCTTTGTTTGAAGTGCCTTCCACAAAATCTCCTATTTTTTTGATGGCGTCTTTAGCCTCGGGCATGAAGTTGGGAAACGCTTGCCAGGCGTGAAAAAGCTTGTCGTAATATTGAGTTTTCACAGGTCTGTTGGCTTCCTTGAGCTTCTGCGCAAGTAGTTCACTATCAGTAAAGAGAAACTCATTTTTAGTAGCCTGGATCAGCACTGGAGGGAAAGAATCTGGATCGGCAAGTAGCGGAGAAACCAAAGGATCGTCTCTTTGATCTTCTTCACAGTATCGCTTTGCATAATCCTCAAGGTCTTCGACATCGAAAACCGAATCTTTCTTGCGGTTTTGTTTCATGGAAGAAAAGTCTCTCCTCAGGTCGAGCCATGCTGAAAGCAGCACCAGTCCATCGGGTCCCTTCTCCCCTTTTCTTTTCAATAAATGACAGAGGGCCGCTGCGAGGTTCCCTCCTGCCGAATCTCCGCCAACAAAGACTTTCAAGCCAGGGTGGCGTTTCTTGATTTCATTAAAAACCAACTCACATTCGGCTAGTGCAGTTGGAAACTTTTGTTCTGGAGAAAGGCTGTAAGCAGGACCGTAAACCAAGGCATGAGCGTACCTCGAAAGGTGCGCCATCAGGTTGGAATGCGTTTTTGGCGAGCAAAGTGAAAATCCTCCACCGTGGATGTATAAAAAAACAGCTTCAGGTTTTTGATCTCCCCAGTTTGTAATCAGGGTGTTAACTCCTTCGATGTCCTCGTAATCCTGATTGGCGTCAGATGGGGGGCGATTAAAAGGACTAAAAAACTCTATAGTTTTTCGAAGAACAGATAGTTCGGGACTGGTCATTTTTCTCAGAGGTCTGGTTACGCGGTAATATAACATTACCAATAGATATCGCCAACTCGCCAAAATCATAATTCAGCTTGATGTTTTAGAAGTTATGAGCCAATTCAAAGCCCTCTCTAATAGCTCGTTGTGCATCGAGTTCTCTCGCTTCCAGCGCACCACCAATTAGATGTACCGGAAGTCCTTTTTCCTTCATACTTTCGAAGAGGGAGTTTTGAGAAAGCTGGCCTGCGCAGAGTATGATATGATCTACTTCGAGGCATTCACTTTTATCGTTAACTCGAATGTGTAAGCCTCGATCATCAATTTTCTCATATTCCACTCCAACGTGATTTTGCACTCCTGCTTTGCGCAGAGAAACTCTGTGAATCCAGCCGGTCGTTTTACCCAGGTTTTTACCGGGCTTCGAGGTTTTGCGCTGAAGCAGGTGAATCTTTCGAAGCGATTCTACAGGTGTCGTTTTGGTCGTTTTAAGTCCTCCCCGATGGTTGAAGCTATTATCAATTCCCCATTCTGCCAGGAATTCCTCTACGCTCAGTTGGTTTTGCTCACCGCTGTGATCTTTTGTGAGATACTCGCAAACGTCAAACCCAATTCCTCCTGCACCAATCACAGCGACATTTTTACCGGCTTTCACTTTTCCTGCAAGCAGATCCTGATAGCTGACAACTTTCGGGTTGTCTTCGCCAGGGATTCCAGTTTTTCTGGGGATAACCCCGGTGGAGACTACAATCTCATCAAAGCTTCCATTTGAAAGTGCATCTTCTTCAGCTCGCGTGTTGAGTTTCACGTTCACTTTGAGCTCTTCCAGACGGTGTTTGTAGTAGCGAAGTGTTTCATAAAACTCCTCTTTGCCAGGAATTACTTTGGCATAATTGAACTGTCCTCCAATCTCACCAGAAGCTTCGAAAAGAGTTACTTCATGTCCCCGTTCGGCAGCGCTTACAGCACAAGAAAGCCCGGCCGGGCCAGCTCCAATTACAGCTATTCTCTTTTTTGTTTCTGGTTTTTCATTATCGAATTCAGTCTCGCGACAAGCTCTGGGGTTCACCAGGCAAGAAGCTACTTTCTTTTCAAAAATGTGATCGAGACAAGCCTGATTGCAGCCAATGCAAGTGTTGATAGCTTCGGATTCACCACGTTCTGCTTTTTTGACAAATGCCGAATCAGCGAGAAATGGGCGAGCCATCGAAACCATGTCAGCCTTTCCTTCTGCCAGGATTTGCTCACCGATCTCAGGAGTATTGATTCTGTTGGTGGATATTAGCGGAAGGTTAACTTCTTCTCTGAGTTTGGCCGTCACCCATGAATAGGCACCTCTCGGAACCATTGTCGCGATAGTAGGAACTCGGGCCTCGTGCCAGCCAATGCCTGTATTGATGATGTTTACGCCAAGCTTTTCTACTTCCCTTGCTAGCTGCAAAACTTCTTCCCATGAACTGCCTTCATCAACAAGATCCAGCATCGAAAGTCGGTAAATTAAAATGAACTCGTCACCAACGGCTTCGCGCACAGCCTTGAGTACTTCTAGTGGAAAGCGCATCCTGTTCTCGTAAGAACCTCCCCACTTGTCTGATCGTTGGTTCGTCTTTTTCACCAAAAACTCATTGATGAGATAGCCTTCAGAACCCATTATTTCCACACCATCGTAGCCGGCCTTTTTGGCCAATCTGGCGCATCGCGCAAAATGTCGGATGGTTCGGTTAATCCCTTTTTCGCTGAGCGCTTTAGGTTTAAACTTAGAAATAGGTGCCTGAATTGCCGATGGCGCCACGTTGAACGGATGATAGGCGTATCGCCCGGCATGGAGGATTTGAAGACAGATTTTTCCGCCTTCGTTGTGTACGGCTTCTGTGATTATTCGGTGTTTCTTTACACCACGATTGTTTGTCAGCTTTCCCGAAAACGGAGAAACCCACCCCGCTCTATTGGGAGAGAAACCACCGGTCACAATGAGGCCCACTCCATTCTTAGCCCTTTCGGCATAGAAACGAGCCATCTTGGAAAAGCCATTTTTCGCTTCCTCCAGGCCAGTGTGCATGGACCCCATCAACACACGGTTTTTCAACTCTGTGAATTCTAGGTCCAGCGGTTCAAATAACTTTGGATAGTGCTGATTCGCCATTTTCCTAAGTGCTTAGCTTATCAGTAAATTTCCTAGTTATCGCTTTTGAGGTACTTGTAGAGATCTGAATCAGTCGAAAGAATGATTGAAGTCTGATTATCAAACGTCTTCTCAAATGTCTCCATTGACTTCAAAAAGCTGTAGAGCTCTCTAGACCTGGCATTTTTATCATACCCGTTGGCGTAGATTGATGCCGCCTCGGCATCTGCCCGACCTTTAATTTCCTCTGCTTCGCGATAAGCTTCCGATTGAATCGTTTTCAGCTCACGTTCTTTCTCACCATTAATTCTGGAAGCCTCTCCCTGACCCTCAGATCTGAATTTGTCGGCAATTCTAAAACGCTCACTTTTCATTCGCTCGTAAACTTGCTTTCGAACTTCTTCAATGTAGTTTATACGCTTAAAACGGAAGTCCAGCACTTCGATACCCAGTTCCTGAGTTCGATCATTAGCCGATTCCTGAATCATGTTTTGTATTTTCTCCCGACCAACGGTGATTTCCACAAGTGAATCTTCGATCAATTCGCTAATCTTTCCTGTTTCTTCCGGTTCCCGGTTGCTGGTTCTCACAGCCTCTTCGAGCTTGTGATTGGCGACATTATCTCTGGTTTCACCATCGAGGATATCGTCAAGTCTGGATTGAGCTCCACGTTCGTTGTTGAGTCGTTTGTAGAACTGCAAAGGATCTGTGATTTGCCAACGCGCGTAGCTGTCGACAAAGATGTATTTCTTTTCTTTTGTTGGAACCTGATTAGCATCGCCATCCCATTCCAGATAGCGCTTGTCGAAGAAATTCGCTGTTTGAATAAAAGGTACTTTAAACTTCATACCCGGGGTTACAATGGCGTCTCCAACAGGTTTACCAAATTGAGTAATGACTACTTGCTCGTATTCCTGCACCACAAAAGCACTTTGGAAAAGCACAATTAGAAAAACTACTGCGGCAACTATTATGATGACTATTTTCTTCGTATTCATGGCTTAGTTAGATTTTTGAATGTTGTCCATCTGCATTTGTAAAAGTGGGAGAACGTTACTTCCCTCTTCATCGGTGATGATTTTATTTCCGAGCAGCGGAATCACATCACTCATGGTTTCGAGGTAAATCCGTTTCCTGGTAACTTCAGGTGCTTTCACATACTCTGTGTAGAGGTCGTTGAATCGAGAAACCTCACCTTCAGCACTGTTCACCCGTTCTGTAGCATATCCTTCGGCCTTTTGAATTGTTTCTTCCGCTTGTCCCTTTGCTTTCGGAATAACTTTGTTGTATTCCGATTTTGCCTGGTTGATCAAGGTCTCGCGCTCCTGCTGTGCTTCGTTAACAGCGTTGAATGCCGCTTTCACGGGGTCCGGCGGATTCACGTCCTGAAGCACTACCTGCTCAATGTGGAGGCCGAGAGAATACTCTTTCGACATATCCTGAATAAGTTGCTGCACTTTTACAGAAATCTCAGCACGACCTACGGTGATTACTTCGTTCACAGTCCTGTTGCCTACAACCTGGCGCATGGCCGCTTCCGACACATCGCGAAGTGTGGTCTCTGGGTTGCGTACCTTAAATAGGTACAAGTAGGGATCTGTGATTCGGTATTGAACCACCCACTCCACATCGGCAAGGTTCAAATCACCGGTGAGCATTAGTGACTCCACTCTGTAGCCAGATTTTTGATAGGTAGATTGAACTCCGGCACTTGTTGTTCGGAATCCAAACTCTTGTTTTTGTTGGCGTTCTACGGGAACTTTGTACACGTTATCAATAAAAGGGGCTTTTACGTGGAGGCCTGGTTCTACTGATTTGACATAGGCGCCAAATCTTGTTATCACGCCTACCTCTTCTGTGTCGACTTTGAACAAAGATCCAACGGCCAGAATAAATACCACGATGATGAGAACAATTACTCTCAGGTTCCGCATCACCTTTTGGAGAATTTCGCGGCCCTGATCTTGGGGATTATTAATGTCCATTTATTTGTTTGGTTTATATGGGTGTCTATTACTTTCTTGAAAAGGCAATTTAGCAATTATAAACTGATTTTTGGGTTTACTGAAAACTGTGGAAAAAGCGCCCGTAAGACGTTCGCTTCTAGTGGTCAAAACCACATCTCCTTCACTTCAGAAGACAAGGCCTGAAATCAAATTCGGCCGAGAATGTTCAACTTCTGATTGTTCGGTTGAAAAAAGGCTTTTTAATAAACGGTTCTTAGAATGCCAAGAAGAGATTAGGATAGGATGTGCCAGAATGTAAGTCTCTGTATTTCAATTAGATTAAAAACGTGATCCTGGAACTTGTAGAATAAATCCATCAAATTCAAGGGTTTTTCCCCGACTTATCGAGCTACCGAAAAGATCAAAACCCATATGTCGCTGAAGGATAGGGGTTTAATCTCGCAATCCTTGTTGGATCTAAGATTGTTAATTGATATCCATAACCCCTTAAATTAAAAAGAAATGTCCAAGAGCAAAGATTCGCAAAAAAGAGTAACAAAGACTCCTAAAGCTGCCACTAAGCAGAGTGTTCCGGCTACCAAAAAACAATCTCATGTGAAAAAGTAAATCACGAGTGATTTGCAGAGTAGAATAAAACAAGGCTTGCAGTTCTTAGGGATTGCAGGCCTTGTTATTTTTCACAACTTGTGGACGGAATGCTGAGACTAACAATGAGTTAAGAAAATCGAGGAAGGTTAAAATTTTTTCTCATTGTGAATTGCACTTCAATTAAATGACTACA
>Ga0136604_1000523_pt1 | contig 18865 bp, 20 predicted proteins | sample AntRauFillE10628_FD_104928 | JGI IMG/M metagenome (GOLD analysis project Ga0136604, IMG submission 104928) | Saline lake microbial communities from Rauer Islands, Antarctica - Metagenome Filla E10 #628 | ecosystem: Environmental > Aquatic > Non-marine Saline and Alkaline > Saline | place...
AATGAAAAAAACTCATATATTAAGATATTCTAATATAAATAAAATACGGTGGGATTTACATGGCTGACAAAAAGAAAGTACTTATCGTTGAGGATGATCTCATCTTAAATCTGCTTTACGAGAGTTATTTTGAGCGCCTTGGATTTGAAACCAAAGGGGAATTAGTTTACGGGAAAACCGCAATTGAGCTTACAAAAAAACTCAAACCCGATCTCATTGTAATGGATATCTCGCTTGAAGGAGAACTCGACGGGATTGACGCGATGATAGAAATCCGTAAATTTTCTGATATCCCGGTCATTTATATTACCGGAAACTCGGATCCCAAGCATGTTGAACGCGCCTGGGAAACCGATTATCTGGATTATTTGACAAAGCCTATTGAGTTTAATGATCTGAAAGATTCGCTGGAAAAAAACTTCGCTCTTTAACCTGGATTATTCACAAAGAAATTTGGTTGTGGGCAAGGCGGAGTGGAAATGGTGACAGAAAGGTACTTTTGTACCTTGAGTAAGCCATTTTCAGTCCAACGCAGCACACGAGAAAATTTCGCAGCTCCCACAAATTTTGTGAAAGGTTAATAAATATATAACTGGTTAAGTGCAATAAAAACAATAAAATAAAAATAACTTTATATATTCATGAATAATCCAGGTTTAATTGAACCTGCCGGCACTTAATATAATGCCGGTTGGCTATTTAAAACAGCTAAATCTTGCGAAGTACCTCACAGATCATTCTAAAAATAGCGTCCGGCTTCACAGATTTAACAAGCTGTTCTAAGTATTCGGCTGGTCAAAAATTAAACGGCTGAATTTCATCTGATCGCAAATTCCAGCATTTTCATTCCTTAAGACAAGTGGAAAAACTAATTTAGGCAACTTTTTGAGCAGTTGATATTACTTGCATAAATTTCAATATTTCATTTATCCCTGACAAACTCCTTGAGAGCATTTATAGAAAAGCCCTCGCTAAGTTGCGCCCTTTTTTATTATCACCGCTTCCTATTATATTTAGTGCGAATATGAAATATTTTCTAAGCGAATAAGAATTATCTTATCTTTGACAGATGCCACTAAAACGGTTGGTTTAGCTTTACCTCTATGAAGAAAAAAATACATCCCTTACGCTGGATTTTACTTGCTGCGGGCATTATTGCGGTAGTAGGCTTAACGGGAATGAACGTCTATTCCCTTTATACCCTGCGTAGCAGTTCAATAGAATCAGAGAGCCAATCAAAAAAGATACAGATTGCGGAATTTGCCGACCGCATACGGCATCGTTTCTTTGAACCTTTTATCGGCCTTGGTTCAAATAACATGGAAACCCTGGAACAAACTTTCCTTGAAACCGGCCAATTTCCCGAAAAAACAATGCGGCTCATTTACCAGGCTTCAAAAGACTCCATATTTCAAAATATCTATTACATTCCCGCCAACTCTGATGCTTGCGGAGATTTGAGCGAATTACTGATGTACAATGCTACCGATAAAAAATTTAAACCTACTACCAATTATTCAACTATTGTATGTGACGGCATGGGCATTGCCCGAACCCGAATGAAAGCCCTCATCGAAGATTATCAATACAATAACAAAGTACTGTTCGACACGCACCGGAGCATGGTTATTGCACTTGTAAACCAAAATGGCCAGAGCATTATTGGATATCTGACCATGCCTATTAACCGGCCGTTTATGGTTGATGAATATCTGCAACCTGCTTTAACGGAAACATTTGGAGCGGAATCAAACTCTGCGCTCAACGTCTGGCTCCGCAATTGGACAAACAGCGAAATAATTGCAAGCAGCAATCCCGCAGTTAGTTATACGCCTGACAATATTCAAATAGAACAACAGTTCCCCGATTTTTTTGACGACTGGCGTTTGTATGCTTCCATTAATGAAAAATCGGTGATAGCTTCTTCCCGACCCTCTCTTTTAAGTAATTTGATTGTACTTGGGGCCGCTTTCATTTTTCTAATCGGGGCAATGATTTTCATGTTTATCACTGCTCAACGCGAACGTGCCCTGGCCGAACGGCAATCCGGATTTTTAGCAAATGTAACCCATGAACTTAAAACACCACTGGCCGTAATGCAGGCAGCAGGCGAAAATTTGGCCGACGGCAGGGTTGATAATCAAGAACGTCTTAAATCGTACGGCACCCATATTTATAGTGAAGCGGTACGCCTGGGCACAATGATAGAAAAACTATTGGATGTGGCCAAAGCTGATGCGGGCGAATCATTCATTCATCCCAAACCAATACCTGTAAAAGAATACCTAAAAAAATTCTTAGACGAACACCGCAGCTACATAAATGATAAAGGCTTTACACTGGAAGTCTCTTTACCTGAGCATTGCCCTAAAACAATGCTCGATGAGCACAGCCTAAATACTATTCTCAGCAATTTGGTTAACAATGCCATTAAATACAGTAAAAACGATAAATTTATTGGCATTTATCTTTCTCACAAAGCAAAAGATGTTATTTTACAAATTAAAGATCATGGAATAGGGATTTCAAAAAAATCACTTCCCCATATATTTGAAAAATTCTACCGGGTTGAAGATAGCCTAACGGTAAAAACCAAAGGGTATGGCCTTGGCCTCTCAATCGTAAAAAATCTGGTGGAATTAAATGGCGGAGCCATCAGCGTAACCAGCAAGCCGGGTAAAGGAAGCACTTTTACCGTGGCTTTTCCTGCTATTTCAAAAGCTGAAGAATCACAACGAAGTGAAGAAACGTCCTCACAAAATTCGAGAAAACTCAAGAAAAAAACATCTGATTATGTCAACTGAATCAAAAAAAATCCTCATCGTTGAAGATGAGCCAAGCCTCATTTTTACCCTCCAGGATACGCTCGAAAATGAAGGCTATAACACCTTTATTGCTAAAGAAGGCAGTAAAGCTCTTGAAATTGCAAAAAGGGAAAACCCGGATCTTCTAATTTTAGATTTAATGCTTCCGGGCATCAGCGGTTATGATGTATGTAAAAAATTACGCAGCATGAATTATACGTTCCCCATTATTATGCTCACGGCTCGCGACCAGGAAATTGACAAAGTTACGGGTTTAAATATTGGCGCTGACGATTATATTACCAAGCCCTTTGGGGTGAAGGAACTGCTGGCCCGCATACAAGCCCGGCTGCGGCGGTCCGATAAATATTCAAAAGCAAAACCGATTAATGAAATTGATCTCGATCCCATCCATATTAATTTAAAAAATGCAACCGCCTCTCATCCCGAAAAAGGGGAGTTGGATTTAACAACCCGCGAAGTTGAACTTATCCGGTATTTATTTGCCAATTCCAATAATCCGGTCAGCCGGGGCGATTTGCTCGAAAACGTATGGCGCTATGAGTACAGTACCAATACCCGTACCGTAGATGTTCACGTATCAAAGTTGCGTTCTAAAATTGAGATGAACCCCGATGATCCCAAGTATCTTGTGACACTGCACGGGGTAGGCTATATGTTAAAAATAAGTTAGTTTTGTGCAGTACAAGTCTAAGGTCATTTTAATCCGAATTTTTGACATTACACTCCGGACTTAAGACCTTAGAACATGCGACATAAAATCTTAGGCTTGCGCACTTATAGAGGGACTCAAATCACGAATATACTGCACAAAATTTCCTACCTGCGCTTCCAGCAGGCTTTGCTGAAAAGCATCTCTAATTCCCTGCTCTTCATCGAACATTTTATGCACCCGCGGTATAAACACCCGCTCAGGAAAGATGTGGGCGTTTCGATATCCCATAACCTGCTGCAGCTGCTCTACCGCCCGCAGCGCACCAAATGTTCCGTTTGCCTCTCCCACAAAACAAACAGGTTTCTTACTCAATGATTCCGGAAAGGGCAGGTAATCGATAAACAGTTTCAAAATCCCCGGATATCCTCCGTTATATTCGGGACAAACAACCACCAAACCGTCCGCGGCTAAAAGTGGTTTTACAAAGGCGTCAATAGCGGGGATATCCTTACCATACCGTCCGCCCGTTACATTTTCGACCGGGAATTTCTGTAAATTAATGATACCGGCTTCGGCACCGGTAGCTGCATACTGCTTTTGCAAATAGCGCGATATGCGCAGCGAGTTTGAATTGGGCCGGTCGGTACCGCTGATAATTTCGATGTTGATCATTATTTATTTGTCTGTTGATTCGAATGCCTTTTTAATTTTTTGCAGCCTTTCCCAAAGGGTGCCTTCCCTTCCTATATTCCCGGGCTCGTATGCTTTCAATGATATACCTTCCGGCAAATATTGCTGCTCTATCCAGTGGTGATCAAACGAATGAGGGTACTTATAATCGTCCGATGCATTTTCCACATCAAGGTAGCGCGCCTGTTTTGAATTCGCGGTTTTATCGCGCAGGTGCGGCGGCACCGATCTAACGCCGGAATTTTTAATTTCACCGCGCACCGAAAATATGGCACCCGTGCTATTACTTTTAGGAGCCAGGGCCAGATAAATACAGGCATGCGCCAAGAAATACAGCCCTTCCGGCATCCCGCATTTCGTAAAAGCCTCATGGGCGTTATTCACCAGCGAAAGCGCGTGCGGATCGGCCATGCCTACATCTTCGGAAGCCAGAATAAGCATGCGCCTGAAAATAAAATTGGGATCATCGCCCCCTTCCAGCATAGCTGCCATCCAGTATAAAGCTGCATCCACATGAGAGCCGCGCATCGATTTGATAAACGCCGAGGCGTAGTGATAATGCTCATCGCCGCCCGCCTGATAACGCACGCCCCGCTTTTGGATGCACTCTTTTGCAATATCAAGGGTGATGTGAATGGTTTCCTCTTCATCCGGCTCACTCGAGAGTACGGCCACTTCAAGCGCATTCAGGGCATTACGGATATCACCGCCCGCATAATCGGCCAGGTGATGAACCGCATCTTCGGTAACTTGTACCTTTTTCTTTCCAAGTCCCCGCTCCTCATCTTTGAGGGAACGGTGAATCATGGTTTGCACGTGCTCGGTGGTTAAATCATACAGCTCAAAAAGCTGACAGCGCGAAAGCAGCGGATTCACCAGCGAATAAAACGGATTTTCGGTTGTAGCTCCAATAAGTGTAATAACTCCCGATTCCAGGTGGGGTAACAGCGCATCCTGCTGGGCTTTATTCCAGCGGTGAATTTCATCAACAAACAAAATAGTTTTGTTGCCGTTCATTCGTTGTACGGTTTCGGCTTTCGCTACTACCTTGCGCAGATCCTTGATGCCGTCCAGTACCGCGTTTAGCACCACAAATTCGGCGTTTATTTCCCTGGAAATAACATGAGCCAGCGTGGTTTTTCCCGAACTGGGCGGGCCATAAAAAATGAGCGAGCCAATAACGCCCGTCTCAATCATCCGCCGAAGCATTTTGCCTTCGCCAACGATGTGATCCTGTCCTACAAATTCTTCCAACGAATGCGGCCGCATGCGTGTAGCCAGCGGCTGATGAGGGTTGGTAACCGCTTTGCCTTTGTTTGTGGATGTGCCTGCTTTTTCGTTAAAGAGATCCATATAAATTTTGAATGTTAAATGTTAAATGCTGAATGCGGCAGCTCTATAAATAATTCAACATTCATCATTCAAAATTAACCATTACAACGGAAGGTTGTCGTGCTTTTTCTTGGGCACCGAATCAACTTTATTTTCACTTATTGAAAGTGCTCTGATCAATTTTTTCCGGGTTTCGCTCGGTAAAATAACATCATCAATATAACCACGGGCAGCCGCTTTATAGGGATGTGCAAACTCCTCTTTATAAAAATCTATCAGCTCCTGTTCCTTGTCTTCGGGATTATCGGCTGCCGCAATTTCTTTTCGAAAAATAATTTCTACGGCCCCTTTTGGTCCCATCACGGCGATCTCGGCCGTAGGCCACGCAACATTATAATCAGCGCGGATATGCTTGGAGTTCATCACGTCGTAAGCGCCGCCATACGCCTTACGGGTGATCACGGTCATTTTGGGTACCGTAGCTTCACAAAATGCATACAGCAGTTTCGCTCCGTGCTTAATGATTCCACCCCACTCCTGGTCGGTGCCAGGTAGAAACCCGGGAACGTCTTCAAAAACAATAAGCGGAATATTGAAAGCATCACAAAATCGGACGAATCGGGCCCCTTTAAGCGAGGCATCAATATCAAGAACACCGGCAAGGGCCAGCGGCTGGTTGGCTACAATGCCCACGCTGCGTCCGTCAATGTGTGCAAATCCCACCACAATGTTATCGGCATAATGCTCATGCACTTCTAAAAATGATTCTTTGTCAACAACGCCCTTTATCACATCCTTAATGTCATAGGGCTTGTTGGGATTTTCAGGGACAAGTCCATCAAGGGCTTTTGCTTTTGCCGAATCCGGTTCTTTCGATTCGGCTTTGGGCGGTTTTTCTTCACAGTTTAATGGTAAATAGCTATACAAGCTCCGAATTTCTCGTAAACAAATAGCATCATTTTCTTCGGCAAAATGGGCAACGCCTGACTTTGTGCTGTGCGCGCTGGCTCCGCCTAAATCTTCGGATGTAACCTCTTCGTGCGTTACGGTTTTAACCACATTGGGACCGGTAACAAACATATAGCTGCTATTCTTAACCATAAAAATAAAATCGGTCAAGGCCGGGCTATACACTGCGCCGCCGGCACACGGGCCCATCACTGCAGAAAGTTGCGGCACCACGCCCGACGCCATGCTGTTGCGCCAGAAAACTTCGGCATAGCCACCCAGTGAGGATACTCCTTCCTGTATACGAGCGCCTCCCGAGTCATTCAAACCAATAATGGGAACGCCGTTTTTCACGGCCAGGTCCATCACTTTGCATATTTTTTCGGCGTGGGTTTCGGAAAGGGATCCCCCAAAGACCGTAAAATCCTGGCTGAACACATACACCGGACGTCCGTGAATAGTGCCAAAACCGGTAACGACCCCATCACCCGGAATGCGTTTTTCTTCGAGGCCAAAGGCTTCGCTGCGGTGGGTTACAAAGGGATCCATTTCCTCAAACGAATCATTGTCCAGCAGCAGATCGAGCCGCTCCCGGGCGGTCAGCTTTCCCTTGTCGTGCTGCTTCTTGATGCGCTTTTCGCCGCCGCCCTTTTTTGCTTCTTCCCGTTTTTTCTTAAGCCGCTCAACTTTTTCGTCTTCTGCCATTCAAATATCTTATAGGTTGTGATTTTGTTTTTCTAAAAAATAGGTTTGCAGCCGGTCAGTAAAATCTACGGCAGTCTCAGTATAAATATTAACCATGTGCAGCTTAAAAATATGCTTTTCAATGAGCTTGCTTGCCCATTTCCAATCGTTTTCTTTAGCTATTTTCTGCAATGCTTGCTGATAGGCTCGTTCCGAACCGCCGAAAAGCTCTTCTACATAATCGTGTTTGTTTTCCTGCAGCAGCTGCCGGATATTTTCTTCTTTAATGTCACCGCTGTCTTTATTTTCAGTTAAATTTGCAAACGGTTCATCTAAATAATCATCTTCATATTCTGTCTCAACGGTTTGATTCTCTTCTTCATCATCAAGCGCCATAAATCGCTGCCAGATAGGAGATTCTTCCTCTTCTTCTAATTCCTTAACTTCGGTTTGTTGATTTATGGATGCATTCTCTTCCTGCACTTCCGGGGCCGACTGCTTATACGCATAATCTGTTTCTCCACCGAGATAAATTTCGTTCAAAGAAGGACTTTCCCCCTCTGTATCGCCCGCTTCGTTAGAATTGCCATAAGATTCTGCCGGCAAATCGTTTTCCTGTGTCTGCATTTTACCCTTCCTGATATCCTCTTCTGAAAAAGCGTCTGCTTCTTCGAAGGTATCCGATTTCTCTGTGGTTCTAATTTTAGCTTCCGGTTCAGTATAATTGGCATCGCTTTCTGCTGCGCTACTTCTGACAATTTCCTGATCTTCGGCTAAATTGACAACAATATCTTTTCTATCGGAAGATTGTTTCGATTGATGCGGCTCCCGGGCCTCATCATTTAAAAGATCATCTGACGACAACACTTCAATAAATTCAGTGCGGCTTATGCGATCATCCATCAGGTCAAACCTACGGGCGACTTTCGGCATTTTTTTGTCTTCAAAAAACAGCGCCAACATACTGCTTTCGATAGCATTGCTGTTTAATTCAAAAAGTGGGTCAAGCGTTTGAGCCCATTGTAATGGTTTATATTGATTGGTAATTTTTGCATCGACCTGAGCAACTATCGCTTTACAGCGTTTCTTGCTCAGTTGCTCGTGATTTTTTCGCTCCATATATCCTATAAGTACGCTCGCAAAATGCGGATATACTACCAGCAATTCGGTTCGCTCGCTTAATTCCTCTTTCGATAATATCTGAGCCTCGCCAAATAGAATTTCAGGGATATTTTTCCGGGGCTGAACCAGTATTTGCACTACATCGGTTACAGCGGTTTCGATCATATTCCGTGCATCACCGGCGGGCAGGTGCACCTCATCATACATAGCACTCATGAACTGCTGCCAAGATTCCTGCACAGACTCTGCTTGGGTATTGGCCCAATCGGTGGCAGGCATCCGTAACAATTCGTCCAGCTTCCACTCAAGCTCAATGTGCATTCGGCGAATAAGAAACGGCGGAAAGTCATATTCCTTCAGCTTCTGTATTCGATAATAGCTTTCTCCCTCCGGCAGCCGGGAGATAAGCTGGTTGGTTATTTTTTGAATTGATCGGTCCATAGTATTTTTTTGGAATATATAATCTCGTAGTTGGTATTACAACATTTGTTAGTGCGAAAACCGTATAATGTTTCTTAAATTTAGCCGGAATATTTTACCCGACTCCAATAACACATAACCATTTGGCTCAATTACAACTTAGCGTACAAAATCTGCGCAAACGCTTCGGCGGCAACCGTGTGTTCAATGATATCACCTTAACGCACAAAGGGGGCGTAATGGGCATTGCCGGTGCCAACGGTTCGGGAAAATCGACTCTGCTGCAATGCTTTGCAAGGTTGGTTAGACCAACATCCGGCCAGGTGGAGTGGTACAAAAAGGAGCAGCAGATTGATGTGCAAAAGATAACGAACCATTTGGGGTATGCTGCACCCTATATCAACCTGTATGAGGAATTAAGCTGCAGTGAAAACCTGGAATTTCTGCTGCAGCTGCGGAATACCACCGACGTACCAGCCGCCGTACAGGCCGCTTTAGCAAGGACGGAGATTCAAAATCTTGGCGACCAACTGTTTGGCAAGCTCTCCACCGGTCAGCAGCAGCGCATGAGGCTGGCCGCGGCTATTGTGCATCAACCGAAGGTATTGTTTTTGGATGAACCAGGCTCCAACCTTGATGAAAAAGGACGAATGCTCATTGAATCGCTGGTGGCTGAGTTTAAAGAAGCGGACAAACTCGTGATTATTGCTTCCAATAATCCCGATGAGTTAGCTTTGTGTAATCGGGTTTATTCGGTGGAGGAAGAGAGGTTTTTAAAGTAAGCCTAAAAAAATGCAGCTATAAGTCACACCCATCAGATTGTTAAGCTAAGTTGATAGCCATCCACATTATAGTTGATCATATTCTTCGGGTTCCACATCCGGTACGTTGGCCATAATTTTTTCAAATTCTTTACGACTTCCTTTTTCTGCTCGTTCTTTAAGGTAGTTAACGGTTAGCAGGGCAGACATTTTCTCTGAAACAGCCAAATTAATGAACTGATTCATGGAAACACCTTCTTGTTTAGCAAGTTCTTTCAATTTTTTATGTAAAGAATCGGGTAATCTAACACTTAGTGTACTCATGATAACTCTGTCCAGGTTTTATGCTCAAAAATTATCATTTCTTCCCTCGTCTCAAGCACCATATCTGGACAATTGCCACCAAAATATTTTTATGTCTCAAACTTCTCATTATCGAAATCTATTTCTGTATTAAGTTTCAAAAACGGGAATTTATCATAATTAAGGAAATATTCGACATAGCCCTCTTCATTGTTCAAAAGCCAGGCAAAAGCCTCGATTATAAAATCTTCTAAAGAATCCCTCGAATCACGTCTGCGATATTTTCGAAGATTAACTAATAAATTAATATTAGGATTGTCCATATTTTTATTTTTAAAATATTTAAGCAACGTTTTTCTTTTTGGCTGTCATCTTTTTCACCCGCTGCTTTAAGCGCTTACGGTATGAATGTTTTTTCTCCTCATCTTTGCCAAGTTCAAGTAACTGAATAATCTCATGCTTATCAATTTTTCGGTTATCGCTTAAATAATCAGCCAGGGTAAGCAGCATGTCCATCTCACTTTTAAGCGTATCTTCGGCAAGTTTTTCTGCCTGCCTGATCACTTCTAAAACGGCTTCGTTAAATAAACCCTTGTTGTCGTGATAGGTAGAATTCGTCCTGGGGCTGGCGATATTTACATCCAGCAAATCAGAACCCATCCCTTCCTTTTTAATCATTCCGCTCACTAACCGGGTCGTCTTTTCCAAATCATTACTGGAACCCGTATGCACATATTCTTCACCGAAAACCAGTTTTTCAGCCAGGTAACCGCCAAGGCCCATAGCAACCTCAGCAATGATATTTTTTTTATTGACCAATTCAGATTCTGATTGGATATACGTTAAACCACCATTGCTTGCATCGGCCGAGTTAGAGCATAAAAAGGCGGGCACTACACCCATCAACCGTATGGCAAGTACCGCATGTCCACTTTCGTGAACGGCGCTTACGGCTTGCTCATCGTCCCGTTTGGGTTCCCTAAGCTTGGATAACCGGCCTGCAGAAGAAAATTTTCGACGATTCCGGATTTGCTTCTCCGAATCACGAAATTTAAAAATCAGGTGCTCATTTTCGTGCGTTAACAATATCGAATGGAAAGATTCATCGCAGGTAATTAAATCACTCACAATCAGCCCCAACTTTGAAGTAATATAACTATGGATGGTGGAAAACAGCGGGCGCGTTCCCATTGAAGGATAAACGCCCTCGGCATACATTAAATCCTTCACCGATGGGTGAAACACAATGGGAACACCCGTTTCTTGTACAAACTGCCTGTTAATTTCTTCAAACTCCAGGTCAATAATTTTTCGAAAATTCTCCTCATTGAGGGCAGGATAAATAAGATGATTATTGCCCAGACGGGCCACCTGCTCCTGACGGAAATAGGATTGTAAGGTCTGCTTGATATTGGAAACATTAATTTTAAGGGAGTTCTCATAATTACGGTCCGCACTTAAATCCGGATTGATTTCTCTGCTCATCGAAAAGGCTTCATCAAGGTTGCCAATAATGAATATGATAGCATTGGAGCAATCTAATTTTCGTTGTCCATTAAATTTTTCAATGATCTTTTCCAGCAGCTCAATGGTTTCACCCCCATTCAATTGGTTAAATTTTTGCCCAACATCGAGATTAGTGCTAAAATAATCTCTTCCAATTTCCAATACCGTTGAATAACATCTTTTGGGTACAAAAAAATGGTGTGCATTGTTCTCCTCACCTAATTCAAATTGCGCACGTTTCATGTAGTGCCGATAAAGATCCATCCCCGAAACCACACGCCCCTCTTGCACCTGAACATCTTCTTTGAGGATACGCTTCAAAATTTGACTTAGATCGGCAACCTGTTGGACCGTGTGGTTCCTCGATGTATTTAAATTTACTTCTCCGTCATCCAAGATTTCCCATACTATTCTTGAAGCCGTTTTATCCAGGCTATTACCAAGCTGATCAACGGACCGGGCAAACTGAAATTCATCAAAACACAGCATAAAAGGTTTTTCATTTTCTACTTTAGCTATATCCTCAAACTGCCATCTCATTTTCAAACCCGAGGGCCCTATCTGACCCATATCAAATTTATAAAACCGTTTCTCAAAATTAATGAGTTCTGCAATACGCTTAACCACGGATGATTTACCCACCCCGGTCATGCCCCATAAATTGATAACCAACGGGCGTTTTTGCATGGAAGGAACCAAATACCAGGAACTAATGGCATCGGTCAGTTCGTCGATGATATTATCAATACCAATGAATTCCTGTTTGAGGATTTTCTTTACTTTTTCTAACTGTTTTTTTCGGGATAGGATGACTTCTTTTGTTGGGCTGGACATTTGCTTACAGATTTTGGTTAAAAATTTATATCTGTAAACTAATGGGTAATAACGCCAAAGCGTGTCGTAGCTATTCGTATCACGCTGAGCAATTTAAAATTCTACAATTTGTCATCCCGAGAAGCTTTCGAAAATGTACATCCAATAAAGAAGTTTCAGGCGACGAGTCCCGACACATAAATCTATGTGCGGGATCAAGCGTTGATACAAATTTTCCGTGTTTATTAGGAATGAGCTCTAATACATTTGAGATCCCTCTCCGCCAGCCCCGTGGAATGGAGCTCAATTCCACAGGGCCAGTCGGCGGTTCGGGATGACATAAGTTGGGGGGATAAATGGGATTAATCGCTTAAGACGTTAATCCGAGTAGTTATTTAATGCCGATTGCAGCATTTCTTTTATCTCGGACTGCAGCCAATCCGGTTTCAGAATTTTTACACTTTCGCCAAGTGAGAGCAGCTTTTGCTTTACCTCAAAATTTGGGCGAAGGTTGAGTTGAATTACCGTTTTACTTTGGGTTTCTTTGACAACTTTCTGCGAAGAATGAATCGGCAAGGCTTTAATATACCGGCCTTGCAGGGGCGTAAATTCAAGCAGCACTTCGGTAAGCTCGTTTGCGGTAAAATTCAGTCCCACAACACTTTCAAAGAGTGACTGAACATCGTTCTCAGGCTCAGGGAAAAATTCATCACCAACCTTAACTTCGGCAATACGGTCGAGCCCAAAGGTTCGCAGATCGCCGTATTTTTCCACATTTCCGATTACATACCACCGGTATTCGTACTCTTTCAACAGATAGGGATGAAGCGTTATTTCAGAACCCTTTTGGGATTCTTGGAATCCTTTATAGGTCATCAAAATTTTACGCCGATTTTTAGTGGCTCTTAAAAGCGGTTTCAAAAATTCGATTCCCTTAAGTTGTCCCTTAGCATGAAACGACAAGTATTTAATATGATCTTTGCTTTCTTCCAGCGTTTCTGTGAGCAATTCTGCTTCATTGAGAATGCTTAAAAAGCGCAGAAATGAATCCAGGTTAAGGCTTTTAACTTCATTGATGAAGTAGCCATTTTTAAACGAATCGTATTCTATTTCTACGCCAAAATCGTAGCGAAGCTGCTCAATATCCCGCTGCAGGGTTCGCCCCGAAATTTCAAAGCCTTGGTTGTGCAGAAAAGATTTTAAGTTTTCAAGCGAAGGGAAATGACGCCGGTCTATTTTTTCTATGATTAAACTGTAACGACGTATTTTGCTGTGGTAGGACATGAGTTTCTTTTGTAGCTCGGCATTTATGTCGAGTACGCGAGATGAATCTCGCGCTATATTAAATTCTCCCTTAAAAAAGAGAGTACCGACGAAGTCAGGTAGGGTTGTAATTTCAAATTATTGGAGGTCCTTTTTCCTAAAGACAACCCCCTTCTATTCCCCCTTTAGTAAGGGGGACTTGTGAGTTGCCTTCATTTCACACTGCTCGCCGCGGCAGCATTCTTCTACGTTAATACCGCATCGGGCGCATTGTCCGTGGCCGTGAACCCACACTATTAGTGCTTCAGCGCCGCAGTAGGCGCAGCGACGTTTATTTTCAGTAGTTTTGGGAGTGTTATCCTTCATTATCCAAGAACTATCCCCTCTCCCATTTATGGGAGAGGGGTGTCCGCCAGCCGGCGGACGGGGTGAGGGTTAATTATATCTCCAGCCATTTTTTGCCGGTTACTTCCTGATGCACTACGTTCAGGTTTTGTGATAGCGACCAAAAATCGGCATATAGGAAGTTTTCAAAACCGGGTAGCTCTTTAAGGTCGGTTATTTCTTCTTTGCTTTTGCCGGCTTCCACTCCTTTTTCAACGTGTTCTACCATTCCTGACAAATAATTCTTCATCACGCCCAAATCTTCTTTTTTGCCGGTGACGCCAAATTCAGGCTTGCCGTGACCAAAGATAAACATGGTATCATCGGGATATTTCTCCATTACCTCAGATAATACCTTTATCCAGTTATGTACAGAAGCGCCGGCGGGGCGGTCAGTATACGGATTCATGCGGTTGAACATTAAATCACCCATGTGGATTACGTTGGCTTTTTCAAAATAAATAACCGAGTCACCGGCGGTATGTGCCCGGCCAAAATAATTCGCATGAATGGTTTCATCCCCGATATCCATTTTCCAGGAATCGGTATAGGTTTCCGCCGGATAAGCTGGCTCGGAGTCGCTATCGCTTTGTTCAAACGATTTTTTCATTAACACGGGCACATTTTCGTGGGCGACTGATTTTTTTGCGACAAGCTTAAACACAGGATTACCCGCGGTATGATCACCGTGATGATGGGTATTCAGCAACAGGTCCATAGGGTGGGAGGTCTTTTCCTGAAGTCCCTCCAGACAGTGTTGAGCCGTTTCAGGATATTGTGAATCAACCACAACCAGCCCGTCTTTACAAGCCAGCCAGCCGATGGTGCCGCCCCGTTCGGTAAAGTAGCCCACATTTCTGCGCAGCGTATTAAATGTTCCCGACTTGGTGGCAAAAATCTTTTTTAGCGGCAGCATTGCCCCGGCGGTAACAACACATGACTGTATCAAAAATTGGCGACGGTCCATAGTAGATTGGGTTGATTAAAAGTTATTTTAATGTAATAAAACCGATGCTTTCCTCAAGTAAAAAAGTATCACATTTCCATATCCTCCCGAATCAGCAACAAAATAGCGCCGTGGGGTACGATCAAATATTTTTCGTGTTCAAATTCAATTTCATGAGCCTTGCTTTTTAAAAAAATGGCCAAATCGCCCTCCTCAGCCTGCATTCCAATATACCGGGTTTGATTGGTTTCCTCTTTCCAAGATTCTTCTATTTCTTGTGAAGGGATGGGGTATCCCGGCCCGGATTTGATAACGTGGCCGCTTTGGATTTCTTCCTTTTCCTTTACCGTTGCCGGCAGCACCAGTCCGCTTTGGGTGCGCACTTCCATATCCCGCGGCTTAATCAGCACCCGGTCGCCCACAACTATAAATTTTTCAACTGCGTTAAAGTAATCTTGAATCATTTGGTAATGCAACTTTGTTAAATAGTACACTTAAGATACCTTTGTAAACGGAGAAAGTGAACTTTTATGTATATAACGTATTGCGTATTTCGTATCATGTGTTGCACAAAGTACGATATACGTAATACGCAATAAGATTCGAGCACAATTTTGCATTAAGAACCTTATACCCATGAATCTCGAAAATAAAATCTGCCTGGTAACCGGTGCCAACTCCGGTATCGGTAAAGAAACGGCAAAATCATTCGCAGAAATGGGCGCTTATGTCATCATGCTTTGCCGCAATGAGGAACGAGCCAAACGGGCACGGCAGGATATCATTGATCAAACCGGCAATTCAGGCGTGGACATTATCTTGGCAGATTTGGCTCACCAATACGACATCCGTGAAGCCGCTAAAAAATTTAACGATAAGTTTGATGCGCTGGACGTGTTGGTGAACAATGCCGGTATCATTGCAACGCAGCGTGAGGAAACCCCCGAAGGCATAGAAAAAACGTTTGCCATCAATCATCTGGGGCCTTTTTTGCTTACCAACCTGCTAATGGATGCCTTAAAAAATGCCGCACATGCACGCATTGTAAATGTTGCTTCTGAAGTGCACCGGCTGGGCGCTCCCGTTTTTAATATTGATAATCTGCAGCTTAAATCGGGTTATTCGCCGATGAAGGCCTATGGCGTATCAAAGCTTTGCAATATTATGTTTACCCATGAGCTGGCCGGGCGCCTGAACAACTCATCCGTTACCGCCAATGCCCTGCACCCGGGTGTGGTAGGCACAAGCCTTGCCAATGATGCGAGCTGGTGGCTAAAGCTTACATACATTTTGGGAAAGCCATTCATGCGATCACCGAAAAGCGGGGCTCAAACGTCAATCTATCTTGCTGCTTCGGATAATGTTGAGGGGGTAAGCGGCCAGTATTTCAAAAATAAAAAGATGACTCAGCCTGCTAAAATTGCATTTGAAGATGAAATGACGAAACAATTGTGGGAAAAAAGTGAAGCCCTAACCGGACTCAGCTAAAAGACCAAAACCGTTTAAATCGAATTATTTTAGCGCGACGGGACATTTTTTTCAGTTCTTCTTCCGTAAGGTCAAGGTCCTTCACATCACCGTTAATTTCATCTAATTTTGTATCATAATTTTCTACACCCAGTTGCTTCAGAAATAATTTAAGCTGCTTGCGGTCGTATCGACGATAATTATTTTCTAAAATTTCAATTACTGCTTGCCATATACCCGGAGTTGTTGAAAGTTCAATTCCTAATCCTATGGCATTTTCAGTTTCAGGCTCAACAAGGCAATTCTCAAAGCGATCTTCCAGACGATCGGGTACCGGCTCCGTTCGTAAAATCTTGGGGCCCCGTTTTTTACCATTTGCTTTCGGAAAATAGCTTTTCCACATGGCATTGGTGGTAGGGTGATGATAATATACCTCCCAGCTCTCACTGTCTTTGCGAAGCTGGGTCATCTCGCTAATCAGGGAAATCTGCCGATCATGATCAATTACGTACATATAAACTGTAGTTTTCTTTAAGCCTTACTTTTCAAACCCGTTTTTTAAGAAATGGTTCCCTTTTTAGAAAACTCCCGTTCATAGATCTCTAATCACCCAATAAGACTAAATTTCATCTTTCCCAATATTTGTAATCTTTTCAAAACCCCGCTGCAGATAGCTTCGTCGTTGCCATAAATTCTTGTCAATCGCTTCGGAATGTTCTAGGTCATTATCGAAGTTAGTACTTAGTTTTTGAGCTAATTTTTCGTCGATACAGACAAGATTAATTTCATCATCCTTAAGCATGGAGCGGTGATTAAAATTGGCCGAACCAATGCAGCTTACCATCTTATCAATAATAATCTTTTTGGAGTGAAACATGGTTTTCTGATAATACCACAAATTTATTCCGCCATTTAGGAGGGCCTCAAAAGTCTCTTCGCCTGCCAGCTTAGCCAACCGCTGGTCGTTATGTTTTCCCGGCATCATAATGTGTACTTCTACCCCGCGATCTACCGCTTCCGATAGCAGTGTGATAATATTTTTATTGGGGTTAAAGTATGCAGTTGAAATATAAATGGAATCCTGCGCAATTTTAATCAGGGTTTGATAGAGCATCACAATATCACTCCACCGCACCGAAGCGGTCGTTCGAATTACCTGTACCAAAATATTGTTATCTCTGGAATCGGGCATCGGGTCTTCATTTTCCCAGTCCGGATCAAGCGGCAAATACCCTTCTGTTTCCACCCAGTTTTCCATAAATGCCGCCTGCAAGCCGCTTACGGCGCCGCCGGTAATTCTAAAATGCGTTTCTCTCCATTCAGAAGGATCGCGTGCGTCGCCCTCCCATTCTTCAGCGATGCCCACACCGCCGGTAAAGCCTATTTTGCCATCGCAGATTAGTACCTTACGGTGCGTGCGGTTATCGCTTTTCCACACTTTCCACTGGGCAAACGGACGGAACCATTTTACTTTAACTCCGCTTTCTTCCATCATTTCAGCCAGTCCCTCGGCCATAAATGCTGCACCAAAACAATCTAAAATTACCCGTACTTTTACACCCTCTTCGGCTTTTTTAGCAAGTGATTTTGCAAAATTCTGGGCCGCTTCGCCCGTCCAGTACACAAAAGTAAGGAAATCGATCTGCTGTTCGGCGTTATCAATCGCTTCGAGCATGGCCGGGAAAATTTCGTCCCCGTTCACCAAAACATCGATGGCATTATTTTCTGTAAATGGAATACCAAGTGTATTTTCTAAAACCCGGCGGTATTGATTTCTTGTTTTCATTATTACTTAAGATGAGAGATTCAAACCGTGTTATCTTGATATAGAATATAAAAAAGGGGGCTAACGCCCCCCCCTTTTTAAATTAATATTTCTCTATTGGCGGCCTTTAACGACCCCAACCGAAAATAAGGGAAATAATAAAGATCACAATAAATATATAAAATAATATTTTTGCGATTCCCGCTGCAGATCCGGCTAAACCACCGAAACCTAAAATAGCGGCAATAATTGCGATAACTAAGAATATAACAGCCCATTTTAGCATAATAACACCTCTTGATTAGATTAGTTGAGTTATGGTTATTTATTCACCTCTTGAGTTCATCAAAATAACAACGCCGACCAGTAAAACGACTCCGGAAATTATAATCGGCAAAATGGGCCCGGTACTTTCCGCTACCTCTGCACCGGCAATACTTACGCTGCCGGACTGATCCATGTATTGCATTACCGTATAAATTAACCCGATTAATCCGCCCACTGATAATATCGCTCCAATTGCTTTTTTCATAACACCTCAATAATTGATGATTTGTTTTAATTTAATTCTTGATCATACTTCATACTACTAAAAAAAAAGGCTTTTTCAAATGGAGATAACCTCCCATTGATAGAAATGTTGTTTAACAGTTATAATACATATAAATGATTAGAATTAAATAGCTACCCTTTGATAGTTTATCGGAAAAACTTACATCAAATAAATGACAAAAGCCTTTGTTAAATGTGCTCACGAGATTTTATCCAAAAGAATGCTTCCACAGGAATACTTTCGGTGCTTTGGCAGAACCTGCCCGCAGGTTCGATCAATAAAAAAGGCCTTCCAACAGCCGTAATCAGCTCTCAAAAGACCTATTGTCGGGACGACAGGATTTGAACCTGCGACCCTCCCGACAAGCCTGTCGGGATGCTCTACCGGATTGTACCATAATTTTTAAGCCAGTTATAAGCTCTCGACGG
>Ga0136604_1000531_pt1 | contig 18768 bp, 17 predicted proteins | sample AntRauFillE10628_FD_104928 | JGI IMG/M metagenome (GOLD analysis project Ga0136604, IMG submission 104928) | Saline lake microbial communities from Rauer Islands, Antarctica - Metagenome Filla E10 #628 | ecosystem: Environmental > Aquatic > Non-marine Saline and Alkaline > Saline | place...
CGACCCCTGCCGGGATCGTCCGCGTCGCGTTGTCGGTGGCCGTCATGGCCTCCCTGTCGTCAGGACCAGGCGCCGCTGTACCAGGAGGAGCCGTACCAGGACGAGCCGTACCAGCTGGAGCCGTACCACGAGGAGCCGTACCAGCTGGAGCCGTACCAGGACGAGCCGTACCACGAGGAGCCGTACCACGAGGAGCCGTACCAGGACGAGCCGTACCACGAGGAGCCGTACCAGCTGGAGCCGTACCAGGACGAGCCGTCGAAGCCATCACCGGTGGGCGGAGGTCCGTTCCCGTTGCCGTTGTTGGCGGGCGCACCGTTCGCGCGCCCCTGCGCGCGGGCCCCGCCGCGAGGTGCGACGTCCCGAGCGGAACCCAGCAGGTCGACGAACACCTTCGCGGGCGGCGGGCCGAGCTCGACCAGCGTGGTGGTGTCCGCGCGGGTCGCTTCGACGTTGGCGGGTGCGAACTCCACCAGGGCGCTGGCCGTCGGCAGCCACGGCGTGCCGGCCGCGCTGCCGGCGGTCGGTGCGGCGCTCGCCTCGAGCGCCCCCAGGACCTGGTCCGGCGTCCAGTCGGGGTGCACGTCGCGCAGCAGCGCGGCGGCACCGCTGAGCAGGCCGGCGGAGAACGACGTGCCCGACACCCGCTGCAGGCCGTCACCGACGTGCCCGGCCGGGTTGCTGTCGTACGCCCACGACCCCGGGGCGCCCGGCGCGACCAGGGACTGGCCCGGCGCGACGACGTCCGGCTTGCTGCGGCCGTCGGCGTCGGCGCCGGTCGAGGACCAGTCGGCGAGCACGTCGTCGTCGACCGACGGCGTCCCGTTGCCCAGGGTGGCACCGACGGTCGCGACCAGCGTGTCGTCGCCCGGCGTGCCGAGGCTGCCCGGCCCGTCGTTGCCGGCAGCCACCACGACCACGATGCCGTGGTCCCAGACCTGCTGGACCGCTGCGGTGACGATGTCGAGGGGCCCCTCGGTGCTGCCGAGGGAGAGGTTGAGCACGCCGATGTCGAGGTCGTCGGCCGCCCGCACGACCCAGTCGAGCGCGATGAGCAGGCGTGCGACGTCGGTGCGACCGTCCGCGTCACCGATGCGTACGGGGACGATGTGCGAGCCCGGGGCGACGCCGGTGGTCGTGCCGGCGGCCAGGCCGGCGACGGGGGTTCCGTGGCCGAAGCGGTCGACGCCGTCACGCTCGCCGGTGAGGTCGATGCCCGGGGCCACGCGGCCTGCGAGCTCCGGCACCTCGGCGACGCCCGTGTCGACCACGGCGATGCCGACGCCCTCGCCGTCCACGCCGAGTTCCCACAGCCCCGGCGCGCCCAGCGCCTGCGGTGCGGTCATGTCGGCCGGGGCGAGCTCGCCGGCGACCATCCCGTCCGCAGCCTGGAGCTGGACCGGCGCGTCCGGCGCCACCCGGACGACGCCCGGGACGCGGGCCATGTCGTCGACCGCGTGCTGCGGAACCTCTGCGACCGTGACGCCGAGCGTGTCGAGGACCGCCTCGACACTGCCCCCGACGCTGGTCACCGCCGCGGCGACGCCGTCGGCTGCAGCGGCGGGTGCCTGGACGAGCACCCGCACCAGCTGGCCATCACGAGGAGCGGCACCGGGCGTGGCGACGGCGAGAGCCATCAACGCGACGAGTGCGGCGGCCAACAGCTGTCGGCTACGGGTCAGGACGTGCATCGGGTCCTCCTGTGGGTCGCGGTCCGCGGCAGGGGGGCGTCGTGCGACGAACCCACCCGGACACGGCCGGCATTCGACCAACGTCACGCAGGGCGTTCACGTTGAGTCGTGCGTCCCCGTGAGCACGACCCCGCTCCATGCGTCAGCACGTGCGCACGCCAACGTCCGTACGGAGGTCGCACTCTGGTCATATCAGGCCAGAGAAACGGGCGTGGGTCCATCGAACATCACGCTGCGTGCCGATAAGGATGCTGAGAACGCGTTCAGCGGTCGCGCGGCGCCTCGAACGTGCGACCCCTGTCCATGGCGACGACGTCGGGCCCGAACGCAGACTTGAGCTCCCCGAGCAGCCCCGGGCGCCGCGTCACGCGCAGCTCGTCGCCGAGCCGCCACCTGCGGTCACCCTCACCTGCGCGTACGCGCAGGTGCACGGGCACGTGGCCGCGGTGGTTGCCGAGCACGCCGCGCAGGCGGCGCAGGGCGTCCGGGGTGCACTGGTCGAGGTCGAACCGGACCTCGACGGGGGTGCCACGCACCTCGGACAGGTCCGGTTCGGTGACCCGGTTGGCGACGAGCTTGACCGCCTCGTCGCGCGACTCGACGCGACCGGTCACGACCAGCACCGCGTCCTCGACCAGCGCCTCGTGCGCGGCGCGGAACACCGCCGGCCAGAACACGACCTCGACCGACCCGGTCAGGTCCTCCAGCGTCGCGACCAGGTAGGTGTCGCCCTTGCGGGTGAACTTCTTGGTCAGACCGACCAGCACGCCGCCGACCGAGACGCCGGCGCCGTCGTCGCGCTCGCGCAGCCCGGCCACCGAGCAGTCGGTGATCTCCTCCAGCAGACGCTCGGCCCCGAACAGCGGGTGGTCGGAGACGTACAGGCCGAGCATCTCACGCTCCTGCTTGAGCATGACCTGCTTGCCGTACTCCTCCTCGGAGATCTCCACGCCGTCGTCGAGCTCGACCACCGGCTCGTCGCCCCCGAGCCCGTCGAACAGCGAGTCCTGGCCCGCGGCCTGCGCCTTCTTGGTGGCCTGGGCGGCAGCGACGATCGGCTCGTAGGCCCCGATCAGGCCCTTGCGGGTGTGCCCCATGCCGGTGAACGCACCGGCGAGCACGAGGTTCTCCAGCGTGCCCTTCTTCAGCACTCCCCCGTCGACGCGGGCGCAGAAGTCGCGGAAGTCCTCGAACGGCCCGCCCTCGTCGCGTGCGCTGGTGATCGCCTCGACCACCGCGTCACCCACACCCCGCACCGCCGACAGCCCGAAGCGGATCTCGTCGCCCGAGGCGGTGAAGTCCACCTCCGAGACGTTGACGTCGGGCGGCAGCACGGGGATGCCCATGCGGCGGCACTCGTTGAGGTAGATCGGCTTGTTGTCCTTGTGGTTCTTCACGCTGGTCAGCAGCGCCGCCATGTACTCCACCGGGTAGTGCGCCTTGAGCCACGCGGTCTGGTAGCTCACCACGCCGTACGCGACGGTGTGGGCCTTGTTGAAGCCGTACTCGGCGAACTTCTCGATCAGGTCCCACAGGTCGGACATCAGCGAGCGCTCGTAGCCCTTGTCGGTGCCCCCCTCCAGGAACTGGCCCTTGAACGACTCCATCAGCTCGCGCTTCTTCTTGCCCACCGCCTTGCGCAGCCCGTCCGCGTCGGCCATCGAGAAGCCCGCGAGGTCCGTCGCGATCTGCATGACCTGCTCCTGGTAGACCACCACGCCCCAGGTGTCACCGAGGATCGGCTCGAGGTCGGGATGGTCGTAGGCGACGTCCTCGAAGCCGTTCTTGCGATCGGCGTACGTCAGGTGCATGTCCATCGACAGCGGCCCCGGGCGGTACAGGGCGAGCAGCGCCGAGATGTCCTCGAAGCGGGTCGGGCGCAGCTTGCGCACCAGCGCCTGCATGCCGGTGGAGTCCAGCTGGAACACACCCAGCGTGTGCCCGGTGGCGAGCATCTCGTAGACGGCCGGGTCGGCCATCTCCCCCAGCCACGTGGGGTCGTCCACGCGCACGTCCACACCGCGGTTGCTGCGCACGTGCCGCTCGGCGTCGGCCACGACGGTGAGGTTGCGCAGGCCGAGGAAGTCCATCTTCAGCAGGCCCAGCGACTCGCAGGCCTTCATCTCGTACTGCGTGACGGTCTCGCCGTTGTCGGTGCGCAGCAGCGGCACGGTCTCGACCAGCGGCTTGGCGCCGATGATCACCGCAGCGGCGTGGATGCCGTGCTGGCGCTTCAGGCCCTCGAGCTTCTCGGCCGTCTCCAGCACGCGCCGGTGCGTGGGGTCCTCGCGGGCCTGCCGCAGCTCGGTCGACAGGTCGTAGGCCGACTGCTTGTCGGCTCGCGGCTCGACCAGGGGCCACTCGTTGCCCTGCGCCGCCGGCGGCATCATCTTGCACAGCTGGTCGCCGACCTGGAACGTGTTGTCGACCCCGAGGATGTCGGGGCCGAGCACGCGCGCGGCGTCGCGGATCGCCGACTTGGCCTTGATCGTGCCGAACGTGATGACCTGGGCGACCTGCGCGTCGCCGTAGCGCTCGGCCGAGTAGCGGATCATCTCCGAGCGGCGGCGGTCGTCGAAGTCCATGTCGATGTCGGGCATCTCGTTGCGCGCCGGGTTGAGGAAGCGCTCGAAGATCAGCCCGTGCCGGATCGGGTCGACGGTGGTGATGCCGGTGCAGTAGGCCACCACCGATCCGCCGGCCGAGCCGCGGCCCGGTCCGACGCGGATGCCGACCTCGCGGGCGTGGCGGCAGAGGTCGGCGACGATGAGGAAGTAGGCCGGGAAGCCCATGTCCTCGATCACGCCGAGCTCGTAGTCGATGCGCTGGGCCACGTCGCCCGGCAGCGGTGAGCCGTACAGCCGGTGCGCGCCCTCGAGCACGTCGTCGCGCAGCTGCTCGGCCTCGCTGCGCCCGCCGCTGGTGGGGAACTCCGGCAGCAGGTCCTGGTCGAACTCGAGCTCGACGTCGCACATCTCGGCGATGTCGAGCGTGGCCTTGAGCGCGTCCGGGGCGCGCGTGCCGAACAGGCGCCACATCTCCTCGGCGGTGCGCAGGTAGTACTCCGGGCCGGAGAACCGGAAGCGGTTCTCCTGACTGATCTCCGAGCCGGTCTGGATGCAGAGCAGCGCATCGTGCGCCTCGGCGTCCGCGGCGTCGGTGTAGTGGCTGTCGTTGGTGATCACGGTGCGCAGGCCGAGGTCGCGGGCCATGCGCTCGAGCACCGGCCAGGTGCGGGCCTGCTCGTCGATGCCGTGGTCCATCAGCTCGACGAAGAACCGCTCGGGTCCGAGGATGTCGCGGAACTCCGACAGCGCCTGCATCGCCGCGGGCTCGTCGTCGCGCAGCAGCGCCTGGTTGACCTCGCCGCCGAGACAGCCGGACAGCACCACCAGGCCCTCGGCGTGCTCGGCCAGCAGCTCGCGGTCGACCCGCGGCTTGTACCAGGTGCCCTCCAGGTAGGCCCGGGTGCTCAGGGACATCAGGTTGCGGTACCCGGTGTCGTCGGTCGCCAGCGCCGTGAGGTGGTAGTAGCGGTCGCCGTTGGGCGTGCGCTGCTGGTCACGGCGCGAGCCGTGCGCCTGGTAGAGCTCGGATCCCAGGATGGGCTTCACACCCGCCGCACGGGCCTCCTTGTAGAAGTCGACCAGGCCGAACAGCACGCCGTGGTCGGTGATCGCCACCGCCGGCTGCTCGTCGCGGGCGACCTTCTCCACGAGCTCGTTGAGCTTCGACGCCCCGTCGAGCATCGAGTACTCGGTGTGGACGTGGAGATGGACGAAAGACTCGTCTGACACGGGTTCCCCCGGGGCACGCGTGGGCGGGCACGGCCGGCACCGACGTGGACGGTCGACGCTTCTGACCGGGGGAAGTTCCACGTCGTCGTCCGCTGGACGGACGGCCGCTGCTGGGCATCGGTGACCGTAGCAGCGGGTCCCGGCGGCGCCGGCGAGGCAGGACGCCTCAGTCGGAGCGCAGCGCCTCCTGCCAGGCGTCGCCCATCCCGCCCAGCTCCAGCGGGCCGGCGAGGTCGTCCGGGGGCGGCTCCACGAGGTCGACCGGGGTGCCGAGGACGGGGTGGGTGAACGCGAGCCGTGCCGCGTGGAGCGCCACGCGCGGCACCCCGAGCAGCTGTGCGGCCGCGCCGTCACCGCCGTAGCGCGGGTCGCCGAGCACCGGGTGGTCGATCGCGCGCAGGTGCACGCGGATCTGGTGCGTGCGACCGGTCTCGAGGCGACAGGCGAGCACCGAGACGTCGTGGTCACCGATCCGGCGGGAGGCGATCGTGGTGAAGTGGGTGCGGGCCGGCTTGCCGCCGGACACGCAGGCGAAGCGCTGACGGTCCGCCGGGTCACGACCGATCGGCGCGTCGACCGTCCCGCGCGGCGGTGGCGTACCGCGCACCAGTGCGAGGTAGCGCCGTTGCACGCTGCGTTCGCGCAGCTGCTCGACGAGCCCGGCGTGGGCCGCGTCGGTGCTGGCGACGACCAGCAGCCCGGACGTGTCGCGGTCGAGGCGGTGGACGATGCCGGGACGGTCCTCCCCCCCGGCCGGAGCCAGCGGCACCCCTGCCGTGCGCAGCGCGTCGACGAGGGTGTCGCCGTGGTGGCCCGCGCCGGGGTGCACCACCAGGCCCGCCGGCTTGGCGAGCACCAGCAGGTGCTCGTCGCGGAAGCGGACCGGCGGCAGCGGAGGGGCCTCGACGGGCTCGTGGCCGGGGATCGCCGGCAGCACGACGCGCTGGCCGGCGCCGAGCAGCGCGGAGCGACGGGCCGGGGCCCCGTCGACGGTGACCTCGACCGCATCGATCCAGCGGGCGGCAGCCGACCGGGACAGGGCCGCGTGCGCTGCGACCGCGACGTCGAGGCGCTCACCGGCGTCGGACGTGCCGGCCACGAACGACAGGGGCCCGCTCACGCCACGGCTCCCGCGTCCAACGCCCGTTCCTCGGAGCCCATCGTGGCCAGCAGCAGGACGAAGCCGGCCAGGATCGCGAGGTCGGCGACGTTGAAGCGCGGCAGCGGTCCGCCGACCTGCAGCGCGACGAAGTCGACCACCCCGCCGGCGGGGAACCCCGGCGGACGCAGCGCCCGGTCCAGTCCGTTGCCCCAGGCGCCGGCCAGCAGCAGGCCGTACGCCACCGCGGTGCGGGCGAGCGCGGCGCGGGGCAGGTTGCGCGCCACGATCACGGTCACCACGGCCGTGACGGTGAGGAAGAACCACTCGGGCACGCGCGCACCGAGCGCGGCGTCGAAGTTGTAGACGAGTTGGAACCCGACGACGTCACCCAGCAGGTCGACCTGCTGCCCGGGCACCAGTGCTCGGTCGGCCAGCGTCTTGCTCGACTGGTCCAGCAGCACGACGCTCGCGGCCGCGAGCAGACCCACGGTCGGCATCGTCGCCCGTGGGTCGCCAGGGCGACCGCCATGCGGCGGCGTGGACGACTGTGCCACGGCAGGTCCCGGGTCGACGGCCTCGGGACCGTACCGCGAACGCCCGGTCAGCCCGTTGCTGCGAGGGGGTCGCCGACGGTGCCCGTCCCGTCCGCGTCCTGCTGCAGGCAGTCCCGCAGCGCCAGCACCCCGGCCCGGTACGAGGCCGGGTCGTCGTGCAGCCACGCGCGCTGCAGCGCCACCTCGACCAGCACCTCGGCGAGCGCCTCGCCGCGTGGTTCCGCGTTGTCCGTCCTCATCGTCCGTCCTCCCCGACGTCAACAGGATCCAGCATGCAGCGCCGTGGTTACGTGACCGTTTCGGTCGCGTGGTGGTCGTGCGAAGCCTCGCACGTAGCATCGGGGCAACCACGGACCCGGGAGCAGCCCGTGCCAGCAAGCGCGACCGTGCTGACGGCCGCCGCCGTGGCGGTCGCGGCGACCGGTGCGATCCGACAGCGTCGCGAGGCAGCCGCGGAGCGCCGTGGCGAGCTGTCCCGCCTGGGTCCCGACGGCACGGTGCCAGCCCGCGACGACCGGCTCCACACGCGCATCGCCGACTGGGTGCCGGCGGCGCCCGCGACCAGGCCCGGGCGCCTCGCGACGACGGCCTGGGCAGCACCCGCCACCGTCGCCGGCGTCCTCGCCGCCCTCGCAGGCGGTCGTGTGCCGCGACCGCTGCCCGAGCACGGCTGCCTGCTCGCGGCGCCGGTCGGTGGCCCGACCGGCGCGCTGCTGCGCCAGCTCGGGGCCGGCGCCGCGACCATCGGCCACGTCGTGGTCGCCCGGGACCGTCCCTCGGCCCGGCTGCTCGCCCACGAGGCGGTGCACGCACGTCAGCACGAGCGCCTCGGCCCGTTGTTCCCGGTCGCCTACGGCCTGGCACAGGCGCGCTGGGGGTACCGGGCGAACCCGTTCGAGGTCGCGGCGCGGCGCGGCGCGGCGCTCAGTCCTGCGACGGGCCGAACGAGGCCCTGAGCTCGCGCGCCACGGAGGGACCGACGCCTCTGACCTCCGTCAGCTCCTCGATGCTGGCGGCACCGATCGCCTCGAGCGAACCGAACGCCCGCAGCAGGGCCGCCTGCTTCGCGGGACCGACGCCCTTGACCTCACCCAGTGCGGCACGGGCCCTCGCCCCACGGGTCCCGCGACGCGGCGCGCTCTCGTCCACCCCCGGGCGGGGCGGGGTCGACCCATCGCCACCGACCACCTCGTCGGCGGTCGCCCCGGCGCTGGGCCCCGGGGCGGGGCGACGCACCGTGCGCACCACGCGGCGGGTGCCGTCCGGGCCGACGACCACGCGCGTGGTGCCGTCCGCATCGCCGGGCACGCGTCGCACCACCCGTCGCACGACCCGACGCTGGCCGGGGACGGCGGACGGCGCCTCGCTGCGCACCTCGTCGCCACCGGACCGCGGTGCACGCCGCACCACGCGGCGGACCACGCGGCGAACCGGCACCGCGTCATCGTCGTCGCTGGCCGTGGGCGTCGCCGCGACGCCGGTGTCGAACCCGGTGACTGGCTCGGTGACTGGCTCGGTGACGGGCTCGGCGCTCCGGTCGCCGTCAGGGCCGGCGACGGCCCCCGGGTCCAGGTCCGGGGCCGGGTCGAGGGCCGAGTCGCCCCCGGCGTCGGGCGTCGACGTCACGCCGGTGCCCTCGTCGTCCTCGGCGTCCGGGCCTGCGGGGTCCTCCATGGGGGACGGGTCGTCCTCGTCGTCCTCGGTCTGCTCCGTCGTCGCATCCGCACCGACCGGCGCGAGCGCCACCTCGACCGGCACGGCCGGCGCGTCCCCGTCGTCTCCGGCGACGTGGTCCGGGCGCGTCGACGAGGGTGCCTCGTCGGCGGGTGCCGCTGCGGCGACCTCCTCCTCCTGGCGCAGGACGGGCCCGGGATGCACCCGCACGGTCACGGCGCCCTCGGCCTCCGCGTCCGGGTCGGCGTCCGAGTCGCCGTCCGGGTCGGCGGCGACCGTGGGCGACCCCTCGGGCCGTACCGGCCGGCTCGGTGCGGTGCGCTGCCCGGCGCCGAGCGGCGCCGGTCCTGCGGCCTCCACGGGCCCGCTGCGTCGACGTGCCGACAGGGCGACCAGCAGCAGCAGGCCGGCGGCGGCTGCCGCACCCATCGAGACCCAGATCAGCAGCAACGAGTCGCTCTGGAACAGCCCGACGACGAGGGTCACCGCCGCCACCACGACGAGGAGGAACGACAGCAGGATCACCCGGAGACCTCTGACTGGGCACCGCGGGGAGCCTACTGGTCGGGCTGCCGGCCCCGTGTGCGCCACCCACGACCCGCGGCCGGTTGCGGCCCGCCGCAGGGGCGGCCTCAGCCCTCGCTGCGGTCCGCGAACAAGGCCTCGTCGAAGGGCGTCCCGGCCGGGGCCGACCCGGGGTCGCCCTGGTCGCCCTGGTCGCCGTCGTCGCGCTGGTGCGCGACGTCGTGCTCGGGCCGCGTCCGATCGCCATGGCCAGCAGCGCTGCCTGAGCCAGGTGCCGTCGACGCCGCGGCCTGCGACCGTGGGGCCTCGACGTCGGCCTCCCAGCGCACCGGTCCCCCCGCGTCGTCCGGGCTGCTCGAGTCGTCCTGGTCGACCCCGTCCTCGCGCCGTCCCCCGAAGCGGGCGACCTCGTCGAGCGGCTCGTCCAGCAGGGGGTCGCGCCCCGGGTCGGGAGACGCCGGCGCGTCGGGGACCTGCAGCTCCTCCAGCCGCCCGAGCTCGTGGTGCAGGTGCTGCTGGAGCCGGGCGCGGTGGTCGTCGGCGAACTGCCGCAGCTGCTCGACGTGCTCCTCGACCAGACGCCGGCGGCGGCGCAGGTCGGCCTCCTCGGCCCGGACGCGGCGCAGCGCGGCCTCCTGGACCTGCTCGGCGGCCTCGACGCCCTCCTGGCGCAGGCGCTCGGCGTCCTCGCGGGCCTCGGCCACGACCGCGTCCGCGACCTCGCGGGCGGCCGCGACGGCCTGCTCGGCAGCCCGTTCCGCCTCGGCCAGACGGCCGCGGAGCTGCTCGACCTCGCGGCCGCGCGCCGCGGCGCGCTGCTCCGCGTCGGTGACCTCGGCGAGCAACCGCTCGGTCTGTGCAGCGAGCACGTCGAGCAGCGCGTCGACCTCGGCGACGGCGTAGCCGCGCGTCGCACGCTTGAGTTGGTAGTCGACCAGCTCGTCCGGGGTGAGCAGCGTCGGGTCGTCAGCAGGTTCCACGACGCGCCTCCAGCGGGTGGGTCAGCACAGCACTCCCTGCAGCAGGGCGACGGCGATGAACACGATGATGATCGACAGGTCCAGGCGCACACCACCGATCGGCACGCCGGGCATGCGGCGGCGGATGGGCTCGACGACGGGATCGACGAGCCGACCGATGCCGGAGACCAGTGGCTGCAGCGGCTCGGGTGGGCGCGGTACCCACGAGAACACCACGTAGGCGAGCAGCACGAGCTGGTAGGCCTGGAGAACCAGGCAGACGACGACCATCGTCAGGCCCCGTCGGCGAGGCGGTAGCCGCGCGCCTCGAGGCGCAGGCGCTCCTCGTCCGGGACCACGACGCCGTCCGGCACCAGCAGGAACGCGCGCGACGCGACCTTGGTCAGCGACCCACGTAGCACGAACGTCGCACCCGACACGAAGTCGATGACACGTCGGGCCGTCGTGCGGTCGACGCCGGCGAGGTCGAACAGCACGGGCTGGCCGTCGCGGTATCGCCGGGCGATCTGCTCGCAGTCGTCGAACGAGTCGACCGCGACGATCTCCGTGCGCTCGGCGGCGCTGCTGGCCAGCCGCAGCGGACGGACGTTGCCGCCGGTGCGTTCGGCGAAGGCCGGCTCGCGCTCGCCCTGCACGGGTGTGGCCTCGGCGACGGGTTCGTAGGACTCCGGCTCCTCCCAGAGGCCGAGGTAGACCAGCATCCGGGTCCAGAAGCTCTGCGGGGCGGGGCTGCTCACGGTGCGCTCCGTGGTGGTGTCGGGGGCCCGGCGGGGCCGGGGAGGTTCGTGGTCATGCGAGGGGGCCGGGTGGGCCCGTCCAGGGGCCGGGACCGCGGGGGCCGAAGATGTCGGTGCCGACCCGCACCAGCGTCGCGCCCTCCTCGACCGCGGCCTCGAGGTCCGCACTCATCCCCATCGAGAGGTGGTGCAGTCCGAGCCGGTCGCGCAGTTCGCGCAGGGTGGCGAAGTGCGGCCGTGCCGCGGCGTTGGGGTCGCTGCCCTCCTCGGGCAGCGGCGGGACGGTCATGAGCCCTTCGACGTCGACGTGCTGTTGCGCCGCAGCGTAGGTCACGAGGTCCTCGACCTCGGAGAGGTCACACCCGCCCTTGGCCGGGTCATCACCGACGTTGACCTGGACCAGCACCCGCTGCACGACGCCCAGGCCGGCAGCGAGCCGCTCGATGCGGTCGACCAGCTTCCTGCGGTCGACTCCGTGCAGCAGCACGTCGCGGCCGACGACCTCGTTGGCCGCGCGGGTCTGCAGACGCCCGACGTGGTGCCAGCGCACGTCGGTGACCCGCGGCTGCTTGGCCGCGAGCTCCTCGGTGCGGTTCTCGCCGACGTCCCGCACCCCGGCGGCCACCACGGCCTGGACGGCCTCGGGTGGATGCGTCTTGGCGACCGCCACCAGCGTGACCTCGTCGGGGTCCCGCCCGGCGCGCTGCGCCGCGGCGCGGATGCGGCCACGGACGGCCTCGACGCGCTCGGCAGCCTCGCTCACCGACGCACCACCAGTGCGAACTGACGCCCGGAGTCCGGGTCGGCGCGATGGCTGAACCATCCCGGCTCGCAGCGCGTGCAGCCTCCCACCCGCTCGGCACGCACGCCCGCAGCGGCCAGCCCGTCGAGCACCGCGCCCGGCAGGTCGAGCGACGGCGTGCCCCACGTGGTGGTCGCGTGGGCCCGTGGGTGTACGGCGGCGACCTCGTCGCGCATCTGCTGGGGCACCTCGTAGCAGCACCCGCCGATCGCCGGACCGACGGCGGCGTGCGTCGCGCCACCGAGGGCGGCGGTCGCCGCCGCGACCGTGCCCGCCACCACGCCGCGGCGGCCGGCGTGGACCGCCGCGACTCCGCCGGGCCCCTGCAGCAGCACGGGCACGCAGTCGGCGGCGGCGGCGGCCAGGACCCGTCCCCGCTCGGCGCTGACCAGGGCGTCGACATCGCGCAGCTCGGCCCCCAGCGGGGTGTCCTCGACGACCCTGCCCACGTCGGCGCCGTGGACCTGGACCATCAGGTGCCAGGCGGCGGGGTCCGTGCCGGTCCGCTCGCCGACCGACGCGCGGTCGGCCGCGAGCACCTCCGGCACGTGCGGACGGTGGTGCGACAGGTTCCCCGCCCGGCCCACGGGCGGGTCCGCACGCCGCGCGCGGCCGGTGAACCACGCCTCGACGCCCGGGCCGAGCGGCGCGGGCACGAGCCGTGGTCCTTCGTCGACAGCGATCACCGCAGGAAGGACGGCACGTCGAGGTCGTCGTCGGCGTCGATCACCAGGGTCGGCTCGCCGCGGCGCTCCGGAGGGGCGTCCTGCTCGGCTCCGTCCTGCCCGGCACCGTCGTTGCCGGCGTCGTCCCGTGCGGACCCGTCGCGCTCCTCGCGCACGGCCTGCTCGAGCGGCGAGGCCTGACGCTCGGCGTCGTCGCGACCCGGCGTGCCGCGCCGCACGAACGCACCCTCCTGCTCGGCGGGGCGCTCGGCCTTGTCGAAGCCCGCCGCGATGACCGTGACCTTGACCTCGTCGCCGAGGGAGTCGTCGATGACCGCACCGAAGATGATGTTGGCCTCGGCGTGCGCCGACTTGCTGATCACGTCGGCCGCCTCGTTGACCTCGAACAGGCCGAGGTCGCTGCCGCCGGCGAGCATCAGCAGCACCCCCCGTGCGCCCTCGATGGACGCCTCGAGCAGCGGCGAGGAGATCGCCGCCTTGGCGGCCTCGAGCGCGCGGTTCTCGCCGCGCGCCGTGCCGATGCCCATCAGGGCGCTGCCCGCGTCGTGCATGACCGTGCGCACGTCGGCGAAGTCGAGGTTGATCAGCCCCGGGGTGGTGATGAGGTCGGTGATGCCCTGGACGCCCTGCAGCAGCACGTCGTCGGCGAGGCGGAAGGCCTCCACGGCGGTGGTGTTGGCATCGGCGATCTGCAGCAGCCGGTCGTTGGGGATGATGATGAGGGTGTCGACCTCGCCCTTGAGCTCCTCGATGCCCACCTCGGCCTGGGTCGAGCGCCGACGCCCCTCGAAGGTGAACGGACGCGTGACCACACCCACCGTCAGGGCACCGATCTCCTTGGCGATCTCGGCGATGACGGGTGCGCCGCCCGTGCCGGTGCCGCCCCCCTCGCCCGCAGTGACGAAGACCATGTCGGCGCCCTTGAGCACCTCGCTGATCTCGTCGCGGTGGTCCTCGGCGGCCTGGCGCCCGACCTGCGGGTCGGAGCCCGCTCCGAGCCCCCTGGTCAGGTCGCGGCCCACGTCGAGCTTGACGTCGGCGTCGGACATCAGCAGTGCCTGGGCGTCGGTGTTGATCGCGATGAACTCCACGCCCTTCAGGCCAGCGTCGATCATGCGGTTGACGGCGTTGACGCCGCCGCCTCCGACGCCGACGACCTTGATGACCGCGAGGTAGTTGGCCGGCGAGACCGTCATCGTGATGCTCCAGTTGGTCCAGGTACGGGGAACGATCGGTCCCGGGTGGCACGACCGTCCGGTCGTGCCCGACCCTCGACCTCAGGTAGAGGTTCACCCTTATGTAACGTGCCGATCGGGCGGAAGATAGGACTGCCCGACCTGGTGGGCAAGGAACCTCCCCCGACCGGCCCGTCGCCGCCCCGGACGACCGCCCGGCGCACGCCGGGAACACCGCCGCCGGTCGAACGGCGGCGCGTGGCGCCCCGACCCCACGCCGAGGGCTCGAACCAGCGCCGCCGGTGCGTCACGGCGTCAGGGCGTCACCGTCGGTGCGGAGGGTGCCCGCACGTCCACGACCGCGACCGCCGTGCCGTCGAGGTCCTCCAGCACGGCACCGAGCGCCCGGGCCTTCTCGTCGGCCCGCTCCGCGTCGCCCCAGCGCACCAGGGTGCCGTCGGCCAGGGACAGCTCCAACTGCTCGGCGTCGCGTGCCCCGACGCGCTCGACCAGGGCCAGCAACGGCCCGGGCAGCCCCGTGACCACCCGGTGGGCCGCCTGCAGCGGCGGCAGCTCCCCGCTGCTCCCGCCGGGCACCGGGGGCCGGACCTGCAGGCGCACGACCGGGACGCCGGGCTCGCTGCCCTCGGCCACCACCGACCCGTCGGCGGCGACCAGCACCGAGGCACCACCGCCGCGTGCCACCAGCACCGCGACGTGCTCCTGCACCACGACCCGCACGCCGAGGACGCCGTCGCGCTCCACCGTGGCGGCCGCGACCATCGGGTGGTCCTCGACCGCCGCGGCCGCCTCGTCCAGGCGCAGGCGCAGCACGGAGGTCCCCGGCTCCAGCCCCGAGAGCTCGCGCACGAGCTGCGGCTCGACCCGCTCGGTGCCCGTGACCTCGACGCTCGCCAGGGCGACCAGCGACGAGCGTTCGACGACCACGCCGAGCGTGGCGACGCCGACGAGCACCAGCAGGCCGACGGTGCGCCGCAGGCGCCGGACGCGGCGCTCGGCCCGGACCTCGGCCCGGCGCTGGGCGATGCGCTCGTTGACCGCCGGGCCGCTCACGCCCCGACCACCGTCACCTCGGGGTGGAGGCGGACCCCGTGGGTGCGCTCGACGAGGTCCTGCAACTCCTGCACGAGGCCGATCACGTCCGCGGCCGTCGCGCCGGGCGTGGTGGTGATGAAGTTGGCGTGGACCGGGGAGACGCTGGCGCCGCCACACGACAGCCCCTTGCCGCCGGCGCTGTCGATCAGGCGTCCCGCGGAGTCCCCGGGGGGGTTGGTGAAGACCGAGCCGCAGTTCGGCTCGTTGATCGGCTGGTGCGCACGACGCCAGTCGCGCACCTCGCGCACCTCGGCACGCACGACGTCCGCGTCCGCCGCCGGCAGCCGCAGGGTGGCCTCGACCACGACCGCGTCGGAGGGCAGCGCCGAGCTGCGGTAGCCGAGGCCCAGCAGGTCCGCCGCCCAGGTCTCGCGCGTCCCCGACCCGAGCCGGACCAGGTCGACCTCGACCAGGTGGTCGACCATCTCGCCCCCGTGGGCGCCGGCGTTCATCACCACGGCACCGCCGACGGCACCGGGCACGCCCGCCGCCCAGGCGAACCCGCCGAGCCCCGCGTCGGCCAGGCGCACGGCCAGCGCCGGCATCGGCTCGGCCGCCCCGACCCGGACCGTGCCGCCGTCGTCGTCGAGGTCGACCTCGACCCCGCGCAGTCCACGGCCCAGCACGACCACGATGCCCGGCCAACCGGCGTCGGCGACCAGGGTGTTGGAGCCACGGCCGAGCACGAGCACGGCAACGCCGTGCCGTTCGGCCGCGGCACCCACGGCTGCGAGGTCCTCGTCGGTCTCGGCCTCGACCAGCACCCTGGCGTGGCCACCGACCCGCAGCGTCGTGCGGCTCGCGAGCGAGGCGTCGGCCCGCACGTCACCGGTGCAGGCCGTCCGCAGCTGGTCGACCAGCGCGTCAGCCACGGCGCGTGCGCAGTCGGTCCAGCAGCTCCGGCCCGACCCGGGTGACGTCGCCCGCGCCGGTCACCAGGACCAGGTCGCCCTCGCGCACCAGGCCGGCGAGCACCGCCGGCACGTCCGCCAGGTGTGGTTCGAACACGACCTCGCCGCCGGCCTCGCGCGCCGCGTCGGCGACCAGGCGTCCGCTCACGCCCGGCTCGGGGGTCTCGGGACCCGCGTAGACCTCGGTCACCACGACCACGTCGGCCGCCGCCGCCGCCACGCCGAGCGCCGCGCCGAGCACCCGTGTACGGGAGTAGCGGTGCGGCTGCACCACCACGACCACGCGCCCGGGCCCCTCGGCACGCGCAGCCTCGATGGTGGTCGCCAGCTCGGTCGGGTGGTGCGCGTAGTCGTCGACGACGGCGACACCACGTGCGCTGCCGAGGCGTTGGAAGCGTCGCTGGGCGCCCGTGAACGTGGCGATGCGTGCGGCGGCTGCCGCCGGGTCGTGCCCCAGCAGCCACACGGTCGCCAGCGCGGCGGTGGCGTTGCGCAGGTTGTGGCGGCCGGGGACGGCCAGTGCGAGGTCGACGGCGTCGCCACCGAGCTCGACACGCCCGCGGCCCGGCCCGCTCACGACCAGGCGCACGTCCGCGTCGCTGCGTTCCCCGTAGGTCACCACACGCCCGTCGACGTCGGACAGCGCGGCGGCGCCCGGGTCGTCGACACCGAGCAGGACCACGCGCTCGCCGCGCCGCCGCGCGAGGAACGACCGGAAGCTCCGCGTCACGTCGGCGAGGTCCTCGAACTCGTCGGGGTGGTCGAGCTCGACGTTGGTCACCACCGCCACGTCCGGCTCGTAGGCCAGGAACGAGCGGTCGGACTCGTCCGCCTCGGCCACGGCGAGGGGGTCGCTGCCGGCGTGGGCGTTGGCGCCGACCTCGTTGAGCTGCCCCCCGACCACGAAGCTCGGGTCCACACCGCAGGCGTGCAGTCCGACCACGGCCATCGAGGTCGTGGTGGTCTTGCCGTGCGTGCCCGCGACCAGGACGTTGGTGTCGGGGGCCAGCAGGTCGGCGAGCACGCGGGCACGCAGGTCGACCGGGATGCCCCGCGCACGCGCACCGACGACCTCGGGGTTGTCCTCCGGCACCGCGGTCGAGACCACCACCAGGTCGGTGCCGGCCACCGCGTCCTCACGGTGCCCGACCTCGATGTCGGCACCGAGCACCCGCAGCTCGGACACGACGCGGGTCTCGTGCAGGTCGCTGCCGGTGACCCGGTGCCCGCGTCCGAGCAGCAGGCGGGCCACGCCGGACATCCCGGCGCCACCGATCCCGACGAGGTGGACACGGTCGGGCACGGGACGTGCCGGGCGTTGGTCGATCCTCATGCCACACCCCCGGTGGTCTCGGGCCGCGTGCTGCGCACCGGGCCGAGCTCGTCGAGCACCAGTCGCGCGACGTTGCGGGCGGCGTCCGGACGCCCGAAGGCGCGTGCGGCGCGTGCCACCGCGGCGCCCGCGGCCGGGTCGAGCAGCCACGGCTCGACCGCGGCGACCAACCGCTCGCCGTCGAGCTCGTCGTCCTCCAGCACGGTGGCCCCACCGACCGACTGCAGCGCCAGGGCGTTGGCCAGCTGGTGGTCGGCCGTCGCGTGGGGGTAGGGCACCAGCAGCGACGGCAGGCCCAGCACGGTCAGCTCGGCGATCGAGGTCGCCCCCGCACGGCACACCACCGCGTCCGCCGCCGCGAAGGCGAGCCCCATCTCGTCGATGAAGTCGACCAGCCGGACCTGCGGGCCGGCGCCGGCCTCACGCCGCGCCCGCTCGAGGGCGGTGGCGGTCTCGTCGAACAGGGCCCGTCCCGCGGAGTGCAGCAGCTGCACACCGTCGCGGCCGTTCCAGTGCCCCAGCGAGTCCACCACGGCGCGGTTGATCGTGCGCGAGCCCTGCGAACCACCGAACGCGAACAGCGTCGGCAGGTCGGGGCGCAGGCCGAAGTGCTCCCGGGCGCGTTCGCGCAGTGCCGGGAGGTCGAGCTCCAGCAGCTCCTCGCGCACCGGGTTGCCCGTGACCGCGACGATCTCCTGGCGCCGGAAGCGGTGCCGCGAGCCGGGGAAGCTCACCGCGATGCGGTCCGCCCAGCGCGCGGCCAGACGGTTGGCGAGGCCCGGGACGGCGTTCTGCTCGTGGACGACCAGCGGCAGCTGCAGCCGCGCCGCAGCCCATGCCGCGGGCAGCGAGACGTAGCCGCCGAAGGTCACCACGGCCCGCACGTCGCGGTCGCGGCAGAGCTGCTCGACCTCGCGCACCGCCGCGCGCAGGGCACCGGGCACCTTGAGCAGCTTCGGGGTGGGGCGTCGGGGCAGTGGCAGCACGTCGATGTGGTGCAGCTCGTAGCCGGCCGCGGGCACGAGCCGACCCTCCAGCCGGTCGCGCGTGCCGACGAACAACGGCGTGATCTGCGGGTCGAGCCGCTGCAGCTCGGCCGCGACCGCGACCGACGGGAACACGTGCCCCGCGGTCCCGCCTCCTGCGACCAGGACGGTGCGCTCGGTCACGTCTCCTCCACGGGGGTCGGTCGGGCGCGCGCGATCGAGATGAGGATCCCGATCGCGAGCAGCGTCGAGACCAGCGAGGAGCCGCCGACGCTGACCAGCGGGAGCGTCACGCCGGTGATCGGCAGCAGGCCGGTCACGGTACCGATGTTGAGCAGGGCCTGGCCCACCAGCCAGGCCGTGACGCCGGCCGCCACGATGCGTCCGAAGGTGTCCGGGGCACCGCGCGCGATGCGCAGGCCGACCGCCAGCAGCGCGGTGAACAGGCCGAGGACGACCAGGCCACCGACGAGCCCCAGCTCCTCGCCGATGATCGCGAAGATGAAGTCGGTCTCGGGGTTGGGGATGAAGTCCCACTTGCCGCGGCTGGAGCCGAGGCCGAGCCCGAACCAGCCGCCCGAGCCGAGCGCGTACAGCGACTGCAGCAGCTGGTACCCGGAGCCCAGCGGGTCGGCCTCCGGATGGAGCCAGCCCTCGATGCGTGCCATGCGGTAGCCAGCGCCGATGATCGCGAGCACC
>Ga0136604_1000533_pt1 | contig 18752 bp, 24 predicted proteins | sample AntRauFillE10628_FD_104928 | JGI IMG/M metagenome (GOLD analysis project Ga0136604, IMG submission 104928) | Saline lake microbial communities from Rauer Islands, Antarctica - Metagenome Filla E10 #628 | ecosystem: Environmental > Aquatic > Non-marine Saline and Alkaline > Saline | place...
GCCCAATATCGCTTGTTCTCGTCGTCGAAATGGCTGGTGAGGATTTGCACCTCGGTTTTCAGCCAGCGCCAAATTTCCTGCCTGTTCGCATTTCCGATGACCTTCACCGCATAGCCATAAGAACGCAACATATCCGCTACCACAACATGCGGCTGACCGTAGAATTCCAACGCCGCTTTGCGATCATGGCGTTTTGTGATGAAAGATTCCTGAACTTAACCTTCGTAGTGTACAGCCCGTCAAAGGTAGCGCGTTTCACAACTTATTTTTACAAAAATCTCGTCCAGAAACCGTTGTCAGTTCCAGCATGCGCGCAGTTGTTAAACGCGTTTCCAATGGATTTCGGCTGCGAAAATCGGGCCGTACTAATTCCGCCAAAACCGAACGGTCTCCTGACTGATATCGATGCTGCGCTCGTGCAGCGGCTTAGACAATTCGAAGGGAAAGTCGAAATTTGACATGCGTCATCACGGCCAAGCGAATGACCTCGGGGCTGGTTTTGAAGTAGCAAAATGGCGAAGGTTTTGTCATCCGCAAACGCTACGAAACCGCCCTACCCTGCTCAAGTCAGTTTCTTCTGTCACGGCCGCCCGTGCCGATCTCGAGCCCGACGATCCGACCGGTCTCTTCTCCGGGCATCATTACATCCAGTATAATCAGATCGTATTGTTCGTCCGCAGGCTTTGCATTCATGTCGTCGGCAGCGCGAGTTTCGCGATGGTCATCTACAAAATGGATATGGAGCTGATCTGTCATGATGTTCTTTCTTGCGATTGCCACGCGGCTTTCCCGGGGAGATTTGTCACGAAATGTAACAACCCCCGCTTTAGTTACCGAGCGATACAAATTCGCTGATTCACATCAGTGCGTAAACATCTAGCTCTGCCATATATAATCTACCGCAACCATATCACGAGGTGTTATCATGAACCGCAGAATTATTCTCGCAGCGACTGTCCTTGCCGCCACCGCAATCGGCAGCGTCGCTTTCGCAGATTCCAATCACGGACATCAAGGCCAACCTAGGTCGAATGACCGACAGGGCATGATGATGCAGGACCGCGGTCCCGGGATGATGGACATGATGCAACGTTTGCATGGTAACATGATGGGCGGTGGCATGATGCAGATGTTCGACGCGGATGGCGACGGCACAGTGACGCCCGAAGAGTTGCGTACGCAACTGCAGGCTAAGCTGGCCGAATATGACGGCAACGGTGACGGGTCGCTTTCCATCACCGAGTTCGAGATCCTCCACAGCGCGATGATCCGCGAAGCGATGGTTGATCGGTTCCAGTACCTTGATGCGAATGGAGACGGGGCTATCACTGCCGAAGAAATGACTGCGCCCGCGACCAAGATGGAACGCATGAATATGATGCGCGCCGGTCAGGGACAGATGCAGGGCCAGCCCGGCAGCGGCCAAGTAATGGGCAACGGCACCATGATGAACGACAACTAAGCACGTGGGCGTCGGCATAAGGCCGACGCCGGAATCGCTTGGTATGAATGGAGGTTATCATGATGGGTTTCGGCATGGGCGGTATCTGGATGCTGCTAGTTATCATATTGATCGTGCTGGGGATCCTGGCGCTGTTCAAATACCTATCAAAATGATCGAGAGGAGATCGAATTGGCCTATAGCGCACTTGGCTTGACCGGCCGGATGTTTCTGGCGATCCAAAGCTGTCCAATCGTCAGCGCGGTGCTGTCAGTTGGTGCCCTGTGGATTGCTTTATATCATTGCCGTCGTCACGTAGCCGGTTGGGCTGCGGGTCAAAATCGCGACATTCCTTTAGGGAGAGGTGCATTTACGTGCAACGCACTTTGCGCGCTTCTGCTGCCAACAGATGTATCTGCCAACAGACGGATCGCCGCCACATGACAACTCTCATCACCATCTTTCTGGTTCTCGGTCTGTCGGTTCTGTTCACGGCAGGGTTGCGGACTGCAAGCGGAACAGACCTTGCCGACCATATCACCAACCCGCAGCAACGTCCGGTGCTGGGTGGCAGCGACCCCAAAACGCACGCATGGCAACGATTTCACGTCCGCTATTACACGATGACGTTGGTGTTCGTCGCCTTCGAGATGGAGATGATGTTCATGTATCCTTGGGCCGTCGTCTTTGTCGAGGAAGGTCCCAAGGCATTGGCCGAGATGGGCATGTTTCTCACGATTTTGTCGGTCGGCATCCTCTACGGCTGGCGCGAGGGGATATTCCGGTGGGAATAACATGGATGGCCAAACTAGCCTCGCAAGCCCCAGTGCCGGTGTTCGTGGCGCAGGGTGACGACGCACCAGCCGAAACGGCGCGGCTTTGCCTAAACTCGACGCTGACCATCGTCGAGACCCCTCGTGCAGCGGCTATCTTGCTTGTTGCCGGAACGATCCCAGCATCGCTCATCCCAAACCTGCACCGTCTGCATGACCAGCTCCCCCATCCCCGAGCGACCGTTTTCTGGCAAGCCGAGCCGACCGACCTGCTGTCCGAGGCCGTGACAGTTAGGAACGATGATAATCTCGTCTCCGTCCTGACCGATACCCGGAGTAGCCTGCTGTCCGGCAGCCACGGCACCGAGGCTGACCTGCTGCCGGACGCGCCGCCGAACGAATGGCGCGGCGTTGGTTCACATGGGCAGGGCGGCAAGGGGATGATGGGCGGCACGCCTTACGGGCGGCCGATGGCGATGACCGCCGCCGACTTTCGAGACGGCCTAGAATTGGATGCCTATACCGCCGATTTCGGACCGTTCCTGCCGATGTTCCCGCCCGGCCTAGTGTTGACGCTGACCTTGCAGGGAGACGTGATTCAAAAGGTCTCAGTGGTGCATCTGCCCTTCGCGGGCGAGGGTAATGCTGGCGCGGCGCTGTTGCGTCTTTTGGGCCTGCCCGCGCTGGCCAAACGGCTACTTCGAGGTCCGTCTGACGACGCAGATTTCAAGCGGCTGATCCGACTGTCGGGCGTGCGCGCCGCGATCCCGCCCGGTCTGGGCTGCGCCCCTATCGGCTCGGACGTACGCGAGCGGTTTGAGCGGCTGACGACCGATCCGGGAAACCCAAGCAAAGTGCACGTAGACGGGGTCGGCCTTGGCGATCTGCTAATCGGGCTGGAATGGCATGAGGCGATGCTGGTGCTGAACAGTTTCGACGACGAGTCCTTGCGCGCCATCTGCGCCAATACCTCCTCACCTGAGCCGGAGGAGAAAAACGGCGATAGCATGGACCATGAGGGGCACGCAGGGCATATGTCATGACCTTCGCGCCCGCCCTGACCACGCTGATCTTGTTTCTGGCTATCGGGATATGGATCGCCGCCATTCTCGACGCTGTGTTTTATCGCCGTATCTCCGGACAGGGTGGCGTGTCGGTCCTGTCCCCGTTTTACGCAGCGGCTGCGCATCTGTCCCGCCAGCGCCTGACGACCGAGGCTCCAGACCGACTGAACTGGTATCTGGCCATCGCGGGTTATCTGGCTATTGCCACCATCGGCCTTGCCGTCGTGCCTTTCGGCCCCGAGACCGCGGTGATTGGCATCAAGACGAGCGTGGTACTTTGGGGCGCTTGCGAGTCGCTGGTGGTGGTTTTGGTGTTTCTTCATGGCTGGTCGCCAAATTCGCCGCTCGCCCTGATCGGCGCCTATCGCTATGTCGCTATCGGTCTGCCGATCATGTTGCTCAGCATGTTTGTGTTGATCGCCGCAGCTCTGCCGGCCCGGTCGCTCGACTTGCGCGACATCGTGGCGTCTCAGGAAGGGTTGTGGAACATCATTCGCCAGCCGCTCGGCCTGCCGTTGTTCCTGCTGCTGGGCCTGTCTCTGACCCTGCGCGGACCGTTCGACTATGCCGATAGCGCCGATCTGGCGGGCGGCACCTCGGTTGAGGATTCGGGTGCCAACCGGGCGGGATGGCAGGTGGCGCGGCTAGCCATGCTGGTTGGATTTTCAGCCATCGCGGCGTCAACCTTTCTGGGAGGCTATCTGGGGCCGATCCTGCCAGGCATCGTTTGGCTGGCGATCAAGACGCTGATCTTGATGGCCGTGGTCATTGGTCTCTCGCACCTGCTCGCGCGAATGCCGGTGGCGCGGATGCTCGGGTTGATTTGGAAATTTCTGCTGCCGATCGCCTTTGTCGATCTGCTGCTGGCTGGACTGGTGGCGCTGGCATGACGGATATCGCCTTTTACGCCCTTTCGGCCCTCGCGATCTGGAGCGGCTGGCGCGTGTTCCGCGTCGACTCGATGATCCGGGCGACTTTTGCGCTCATGGTGTCGTTCATCTGTGTCGGCGGCATCGCGTTGCTGATGTCAGCCGATTACATCGGCATCGCCACCGTCTTTATGATGGCGGTCGAGATGATGGTGATGGGACTTTTCATGGTGATGTTCATGATGAACCCCGCAGGTCTGAATCCGATGCAGATGGTGCACCAGCACCGCTTTTCGATAGGGGCGGGGATCGCGGCATTCATCGGGCTGACAGTCGCGGTGCTGGCGACGAACCTGCCGAACAATCCCCTGCCCGCGGGGCGCGACACCCTGCATGATCTCGGGGTTGAACTGCTCGGTGGGTCGATGCTGATCTTTGAGACGGCGGGGGTGACGTTGCTGGCGACCATGGTCGGCGCAGTGGTCCTGTCGAGCCGTCCCGGGCGCTTTGGCGACTCCGACGCAGGCGCTGTGCCGCCGGGCCTGCAACCGGGCGGCCAGCCCGCAGGGCGCAAAGTGGAAAAGAGTGGAGGACATGGGGGGCATGGCGGCGACAGCAGTTATGACATGAACATGAAGGGTGCGCCTAAAAGCGATGACGCGCCACACAAGCGCCATGGCAAAATGCCCGAAGAGGAGTCTTGAGATGACGCTGACCGCTATCCTCGTCGTTGCGGCTGCCTTGTTCGGCATCGGACTATTCGGCGCATTATCGCAAAAATCCTTTGTCATGTTAATGATGGGGCTTGAGCTGATGCTGAACGGCACGCTACTTGCTGCCGTCGGTTTCTGGGCCTTCACGCTCGAAGGCGCACCAAAGGGGCAATTGCTGGCGATCCTCGTCATGGCGGTTATGGCAGTGGAACTGGCGATCGGTTTTGCGCTGGTCGTCGCGGTCTATCGCAAGCGGCAGGCCGATGTGGTTGAATCGCTTGGGACGCTGAAGCAATGACGCTCTGGCTGCTCCCTCTTTTGCCCTTTATTGCTGGAATCACCATCGCCACCATGGGTGACCGGTCGCGCGCCTGGCTGGGCACGCTTGCCATTGTGGTACTGGGTGCAACGCTCACTCTTGCGCTACTGGCCGCGGCGCAGGGCTGGAGCGCGACACTGATCTGGTCAGATACGATCCGGCTGTCAGCGGAATTCATGCCAATCTCGGCCGCCGTCGCTGTGATGGTGCCTGCCGTAGCACTTGCCGTTACCTTTCACGCCACCCAGCACGAGGAGACGCGCGGCTTAGGTCGGCTGACCGGACTGCTGATCGTGTTCACCGGTGCTATGGAACTGGTCGTCGTTGCCAACGATCTGCTAACCTTGCTGATTGGCTGGGAACTGATTGGGGCCTGTTCCTGGGCTTTGATCTCGCACAAGTGGCGAGAAATCGAAAATACGCACTCCGGCCTTTATGCCTTCGTGATGACGCGGTTCGGCGACCTAGGCCTTTTCGCCGCTGTCATGGCGCTGTTCGCAGCCACCGGATCGTTTGATTACGCGGGGATCGCGACGCTGCAAGGACCGCTGCAATGGATCGTCGCCTACGGTATTTTGCTGTCGGCGGCGTCCAAGGCCGGACAGGTGCCGTTCGCGCCCTGGCTGTTCCGCGCCATGGCTGGCCCCAGTTCGGTCTCGGCGCTGCTGCACGCGGCGACGCTGGTGGCGGCGGGCGCATATATCCTTGCGCGTCTACAGCCCTCGCTAACGCTCGCGCCCGGTTTCGGGGCCACGACCATCGCCATCGGACTGGCCACTGCGCTGGCCGGCGGCGTCATCGGCGTGTTGCAGAACCACGCCAAACGGCTACTCGCGGCCTCCACCTCGGCACAGCTTGGCTTCATGTTTGTGGCCGTGGGTGCGGGTTATCCGGGGGTCGCGGCGCTGCACCTGATCGTCCACGCAACGTTCAAGGCACCGCTGTTCCTGTCAGCGGGCCTGGCGGGCAGTGCAATAGGCAGTTACCGGCTGGATCAGATGCGGTTGGGTCAGGCGATGCCGTTTATTGCTGGGCTAGCTGCGCTCGCGACGGTTGGCCTGGCCGGGCTCCCCGTGACCGGCGGCGGCTGGAGCAAAGAAGAGGTCGTCAAGGCTGCGGAACACGCCGGGTTCTGGCTGGCGCTGGCGGTGATGATCGGTGGTGGGCTAAGTGCCGCCTACGCCACACGGTTCCAGCTTCTGGCCTTTGGCCGCTGCGACGAGGACAATTGCGACCGGGAGGTTTCTGTGCCCAGCTGGCCCGAAACCCTCGGTATCGCCATTTTGGCTGTGATGACTTTGGCGTTGACCATGCTGTGGTTCTCACCTGTCGCCGACGCTGCTGCTGCCACTTTGGGCAGTTTGCTGCCCAAAGGCACGGCGCTGGCATTCAGTTTGTCCCTGGCCTTTGTTGCCACCGGTGTTGCGGGCGGGGTGTATCTGGTGCGGCACTATCCGGCGCTCGGCGCGACCGGCGCTGCCGCCGCCGCGTCTGACTGGCTGGGCCTGCCGACGCTGATTACCGTTGCCGTGGTGCGCCCGGTCGATGCGCTGGCGCGCGCTGCAGCTTGGGCCGACGATCACGTCATCGACGCAGGACCCCGCGGCGTGGCTGTATTGGGCCGCCGGGGATCGACATTTATTGCCGCTGCCGACAACCAAGTTGTAGATCAAGGTATCCGCTGGACAGCCGTCTTCGGTGACTGGCTGGCGCGGGTCAGCGACCGTTTTGGCGAGGCAGTGTCTGACGGCATCCCCGAAGGCACCGCGCGTCTGACCGGGATGATCGGCCATGACCTGCGCCGCCTGCAGACCGGTTTCTCGCATCGCTACTACGCCTATATCATTGGCGGCGTCTTTGTCGTCGTCGCCATTCTCGCCGCAGGAGCATGACATGCTGACACTCGCCATCCTCATACCGATGCTGGGCGCCTTGGCGCTGATCATTCTGCCTAGCTTGAGTCAGAGCAACGCGCGAATTTTGGCGATAGGGGCCTCTACCCTGTCGTTCCTCATGCTGCTGATCGTTTGGGCAAGGTTTGACACTAGCGTGGATGCCCCCGCCTTTCAGGCGTTCGCTGAGGCCGCGTGGATCCCGTCGCTGGGGGTCGCCTGGCGTGTTGGAGTGGACGGTATGTCGCTAGCACTCTCGCTGATGAGTGGGGTCCTGTTTATTGCCTGTATCTCCTGGCCGATGGAAAACCCCGAACGCCCGCGCGTCTACTACGCATGGTTCCTGTTTTTGGAATCGGTCTCGCTCGGCCTTTTCCTCGTGCTCGATCTGCTGATCTTCTACGTTTTCTTCGACCTTAGCCTCGTCGGCATGTTCTTTCTAATCGGGCGTTGGGGCCATGGCGATGCCGAACGTGCGGCGCTCAAATTCTTCATCTACACGCTGGCCGGATCACTCGCGATCCTGCTGGCGATCATTGGGTTGGTGTTGTCAGTCGATCCTATCACCTTCGACATGCGGGCGCTGATCGCAGCGCAGCCACTGGCCGGGATGGACCTGCGCGGCGGGCTGATCTTGCTAGGTTTTCTGGTCGGTTTCGCCGTCAAGGCACCGCTGTTTCCAGTGCACACATGGCTGCCACCTGCGCATGTCATGGCACCGGGTCCGGTGTCGGCGATCCTTGCGGGCGTGCTGCTGAAGATGGGCACCTACGGCATTGTCCGCATCCCTTTCCAGATGATGCGTGAGACCTTCGCGGATTATGCCTTGCCGCTGGCTATCGTCGCCCTCGCCTCAATCCTCTGGGGTGCCATTGTGGCATTAGGGCAGACCAATCTGAAACGGCGCATCGCCTACACTTCTGTCAACCACATGGGCTACACAGTGATGGGAATTGCGGCAGCAGGCGCGCTGCTGACGGGGGCCGAAGGCGCGCGCGAAATGGCGCTGACGGGGGCGGTGGTCGAGATGGTCGCGCACGGCTTGATCACTGGTGCACTGTTCCTAATTGCCGGCGGGTTCTGGGCACGGAGCGAGACCTACGATCTTAACGCCTTCGGCGGATTGGCCAACGTCGCGCCGCGCCTAACCATGGCCGCTGTGATCGCAGCCTTTGCAAGCCTTGGGCTGCCGGGGCTCGCAGGTTTTGTGGCTGAGGTGCAAATCTTCGTCGGTACCTTCGCGGTCTTTCCCTGGATCGCCGCAATCGGCCTTCTGGGCATCCTCATTACCGCCGCACTATTTCTGCGGTTGCTACAACAGCTTTTTTTCGGCGACCTCCCAAAAGACCACGAAGGATTTCCCGATGTCAGCCTACGCGAGGGAACCGTGCTCGCCGCGCTGCTGGCGTTGGTGGTCCTAATTGGCATCTATCCCCGCTGGCTGCTCGATCTGATCGGCAGCGCCACTTCAGCCATCATAGGGGGCTAGCCAAGTGCCGATCGGCGACGTAGCCCCAGAAATCTCCATCATCGTCGCGGCGGTCCTTGCTCTGCTGTTCGCCGCGTTCGCACCGCGCCGGATGCAAGCCGGATCGGCGCTCATTGCTCTTGCGGGCATCGCCATCGCAGTCGCCCTGTTGCTTGCGCAACTGGGCGAAACCCGGTTTACATTTTCAGGCACTTGGGCGCTGGATGGAGCGAGCCTTTGGGCGCGGTTGATGATCCTGATTTCGACGGCCTTCTGTATCCTGCTGTCGCCCGGCTGGTTTCGGACTGACCCGCGCCACGGCGAATACTACACGATCCTGCTGCTAGGGGCGCTCGGTGCCATGGCGATGGCCGGGGCGGGCGATTTGCTGCAACTTGTGATTGCCGTGCTGCTATCGTCGGTCACTGGCTACACGCTCGCCGCATGGCACCGAGACTGGGCATTGTCGGTCGAGGCCGGCATGAAGTATTTCCTGATGGGGGCGCTGGCGAACGCGCTGCTGATCACCGGCGTCACTCTGATCCTGGGCCTGCTCAGCTCCAGCGAATATGCCGATATCGCCACCGCACTAAAGCTCGGTAACGGATTGTCGCCACTGCTGTTCGTGGGCTTTGCCCTCACAATCACCGGAGTCGCCTTTAAGCTAGGCGCGGTGCCAGCACATGCGTGGCTGCCCGACGTGGCTGAAGGCGCGCCGGTGCCCTCGGCTGCGTTCCTGACCGTGGTGCCCAAAATCGGCGCGGCAATTGCGCTGGCCCGACTGGTTCAACTCGTGCCACCTGAATTCCTAGGTCTGCGGCCACTTATCGCCGTGCTGGCGGTGGCGACGATGACGCTTGGAAACCTTGCGGCCCTTTGGCAGGACGATCTGCGCCGCCTGATCGGCTGGTCCTCGGTGGCGCAGGCCGGCTATCTGCTGATGGCGATCACGGTGCTAGGCCTCAGTCCCGATGCCCTGACCGCGCTGCTGGTCTTCGTGGCCAGCTACGCCATCGGCAACCTCACCGCCTTTGCCGTTGTCGCACATTTGCGTGGTCGTACTGCCTTGAACGACTATGACGGACTGGCAAAGCGGCGACCGGTCGCGGCAGCGGCGCTCGTGATCGCGTTCCTGTCGCTCGTTGGCATTCCACCCACGGTCGGTTTCTTGGGCAAGCTCACGCTGTTCATTGCGACAATCGACGGCGGTTACACTTGGCTGGCGGTGGTTGCCGCGGCCAATACAGTTGCGTCTCTATTTTACTATGCCCGGGTCATGGGGCGGGTCTATTTCGGCGTCCCACCAGAAAACGTCGCAGTGATGGGGCGGTTAAGTTGCTCTGCGATGTGGATTGCGGCGATTACAGTGATCGTCAGCTCCGTTCTGGTCGAAACTGCCATCGTAGCTTTCGGCCTGAGCCAACTGTTGCCAATCTAGATGCTCCAAACGACAAACACACGCCCCATAAGGCGAGTAACTGTGGGTCCTGTATTTGATCGTGACACCAGCCAAGACATGGCCCATCTGTCTCCAGCGTCGATTGGCCGGAAACTGCCTTACTTGGAATCCTGGCGTTGCTGGGTTCGAACGGATTGCCCCCTACTCAAACTTCAGAAATAATTTGGTATACGGCACCATATTCGGCACATGCGAAGCGCTAGGCGGGGCCGCACGGAAAATCATCAATCAAACGTCGGTAAAACTCCACCATGTTGTGAACTTCCATCAAAAAGAATCGAATTTCATGAACCCAGACCAACCTACGTCAGTGTGGGAGAACGAAGGCGGTGCAATACTCCCTATTGTTCCTTGGGCGTTTAACCAGTCTGGATGAACATGAAACACGCGAGACAGAATGTCCCCCTCGTCCCCCCCTATCGCGCGTGTTTCATATCTCCGGACCGTCCGCGAAAGGACACCTCAATGACACGCAAAGCCAACAAGCCACTTGATGCCGCAAAGCAGACGCTCAAGTAACACTGCTCGCATGAGTTAACGGCGTGGTTGCCGGGCGACACTTGCTTGGCGACCGCGTTCAATTGAGAGAGCCGACGCCTCGTAGGGCTTATCGGTTCCTCCCTTACCTAAGGATACTTCAATGTACGTGAAAGCCATTATTCTCCTGCCGGTCTTGTTTGGTCTTGGCGGATGTCTCGGAAACGATACCGAACGCGGCCTTGCCGGTGCTGCGGGCGGCGCTGTGATTTCCGGAGCGACCGGCGGAAGCCCGGTTACAGGCGCTGTTATAGGCGGCGCTGCAGGTTACTTTTGCAGAGACCTGAACGTGCCCGGTTGCCGGAACGAATAGAGGGTTAGAACCCGTTGGTGCGAGCGGTTGATCCAATTTCCCTCGGACACCGACAGACACCGGTAAACTGCAGGGAATACGGTAATGAGTCGTAACTTCTTGTTCGTCTTGATTGGGGCGCTTATCGTTTGCGCCATCGGGATCAGCTATCTGTATTATCAGGAACACCAAAGCGGTGTCGACATCCAGATCGACGAAAAGGGTATTATGATCGACGGGAACTGATCAAACCAGTGCTGGCGAAACCTCGCAACGCTGATCGAAATTGAAACGCGCAGCACAACTTAACATCTGGGCCAATGAGTGCTCCGGTCGCGCACAACAGCAAAGGAAACGCTATGTCACTTGGTACGATCCTGATCATTCTGCTCGTCATTTTCCTGCTTGGCGGTTTCAGCGGACGCTTTGGCGGGTATGGCTACGGCTACGGTCATGCGGGGACCGGTGTGCTTGGCACAGTCCTCATTATCGTGGTCATCCTGATGCTACTTGGCCGAATCTAATGCTCCGCATATGCGCGGCGACATCATGCCAGCAACGGTCCAACCTGATCCAGATACGTCCGCTCGAATTTTGCATATTCGGCCAGACGATCATAGTCATCGAACGTAACGAAGCCATCGCGAAACGTCACCATTCCAGCTTCGCGCAGCGTTCGCAGGACCCGATTGACGTGTACAGAGCTGAGCCCCATTGCATCTGCCAACAGATACTGGGTCAAAGGGCAGGCGTAGCCCGTCTTGCTGCCCAATCCGACGAGGGTAAGCCGCGCACCAAGCTCTAACAAGAAATGCGCCACACGTACGTCCGCCTCGCGACGCCCGATATTGATCAAATGCTCGACAACCATTGCCTCATCACGTGACGCAGCCCAAAGAACAGCAGTGGCCAGCCGCGGCGTGTCCGAAAACGTCTTCATAAGGTCCGACACATGCACTTCTGTCACTTCAATGTCAGTGACCGGCTCAACGCTGTGATCCGACAGGTGCAACACGACGCTGCGCAACCCAAGGAAATCGCCCGGGATCTGGAAATCGACAATCTGCCGCTGACCATCCTCCAGAAGCTTGTAAGAACAGGCCCAGCCAGAAATGAGGATGTACGCAGCCTGATCCGATTGCCCTTGATGCACCAGATCGCGCCCGGCGACAAAGGTGCGGCGACGTTTGCGCAGGCCTTCCAGTACGGACAGTTCAGCCTCTGACAAGGCGACGAAAGCGCCCAGTTTGCGCGCGAGTGGCGTATTCTTCATCATGGGCCCCTTTCCACAAATCGTGTTGGTCACTTATCCGAGCGAAACCGACCGGACTGATGTCGATCAGCTCAAAGGGACCGGATCTTTGACAGACTGTATTTACCGCCGCACAGGCTTCCTGCGCGCGCGCAATAACCATGAGAGGCAACAGTATGTCTAACCATAGCACGACTTCTGGTGTGGCCGCCTTATCAATCTGCGAAGCGCTGCTTCTTGCGCTGAACGATGCAAAGGTCCTGCCAGAAAACGAGATCATGGGCGTCCTCAAAGATGCCGCCACCGCAAATGAAAATGCAGGGGGTTCTGACATTGAGATCAAAAACCATAAGGCAGTCGCCGCACTGATCAACCGGATCATCACAGGTGGAAATTCTGTCCGTAGACCCTGATTGAGGCGTTTTACCATTTGCGACAGTTTGGCAGCCAAAGCGGATTGGCGCCGTCATAGCACAGACCCTGACCACAGCCGCACTGACCCAACAATCACGCATCTTCAGCCACAGTTAGAACCTGAAATGCTGGCAAATCCACAAAGGAATATCGAATGTCTGAACTCATCGTCGTTGCCTATGACACACCCGCCAATGCGGAGGCCGCACGTTATGAACTCTTCGGAATGGCAAAAGAATATCTTGTGGAGATTGCGGATGCCGTTATCGCGACAGCGGACAACGACCGGAACATCAAGCTGGACCAGATGGTCAATATGTGGACCGTAGGTGCCACCGGTGGTGCGTTTTGGGGCCTTCTAGCCGGTCTTATCTTTTTCAATCCCTTGTTGGGCTTGGCCGTTGGGGCTGGTGCAGGTGCCATTTCAGGCGGTCTTTCTGATTACGGTATTGACGACGACTTCATGAAGGACGTTTCAGGTGCTCTGCAACCGGGTCAGGCCGCGCTGTTCATGATGATGCGGACCGAAGCCTCGGACCGCGTCATTGAGCGCCTGAGCAAGAAAGGCGGACGCATTCTGCGCACGAACCTCGATTCGGATGCCGAAAACCATCTTCGCAACCACTTCGACACCAAACACGCCGAGATGTCCGAGAAACTCTCAAGGGAATAATGCGCAAACAAGGCGGGCACCAGTTTTGTCAAATGAACTACCCACGCTTTGATCGAAAGCTCAATGGCATGACTTTTCGATCAAACCACAAAACGACGATCAGCTGGCTCGCGTATGCTTCTTGTCGCGTCCTTGTTCGTGCTTCTGGCGACCTTCGCCTTGCATGTCAGTTGACGGCATGTGCCCGATCCGACACGTACGCGCTTAATTTTCGCCTAGAACCGCTTAATGTGGTCTTATGTTGATTTATTTGCCGCAGCCTTTGCGCTGCAACCTAGTCTCGAGATGCACATATTTTGCACATAGGCGCCCGTTGTCATCATTAAAACTATGGCGAAACTGTCCACTCATCCACGGGGAGCTTCTCTTGTCGAACCGGACATTCACCGTCTCCGCCGGGATTCAGGCGGCGGGCCTTGTGATGGTGATCTGGGTCACGTCGCAGTGGCCGCCCTCGAACGCCCCGGCGCAAGAGGTGAGGTACAGATTCCACATCCGCCGGAATCGGTCATCGAAGCCCAGCCGCGAGATTTCCTCCCAGTGCTCGTTGAAGCTGTCATGCCAACGCCGCAGTGTCTGGCTGTAGCTGTCGCCGAACTCGATCGAACCGCTGACCTGCAACCCGGCACGGCGCACTTCGTCGCGCAGCGCGTTGGGCGACGGCAACATCCCGCCGGGAAAGATGTGTTTCTGGATGAAATCCACGCCCTTGCGGTAGGTCTCAAAGCGCTCGTCCTGCACTGTGATGATCTGCAAGGTGGCGTTGCTGCCCGGTTTCAAGCGGTCGCGAACGACCTGAAAGTAGGTCGGCCAGTATTTCTCGCCGACTGCCTCGAACATCTCGATGCTGGCGATGCCATCGTAAACCCCGCGTTCATCGCGATAGTCCTGCATCCTGATTTCGACGCGATCCTGCAACCTCTTGGCCCGGATCCTTTCCACCGCGTAGTCGTGCTGCTCTTGCGAGATCGTCAGTCCGGTCACGTGCAATCCACGCTCCGCCGCGGCATATTCCGCGAAACCGCCCCAGCCGCAGCCGATTTCCAGCACATGATCGCCAGGCTGCACGCCCATCTGGTCCACCATGCTTTCGTATTTTTGATGCTGTGCCTGTTCCAACGGCTCCTGCCCGCCTCGAAAGAGGGCTGCCGAATAGGTCATCGTCTCATCCAGCCAAAGCCGGTAGAAATCGTTGCCGAGGTCGTAATGCGCAGCGATGTTCTTACGTGCTTGCCGCTTTGAGTTCCCACGCAGCCTGTGCCGCAGGTTCTCGAAGGCGCGCACCAGCGCCATGCCGGAAAAGCCATCGTAAAGCGCGTCGTTGCTGACACGCAGGAGGTCCATGAATGCCTGCAGGTTCGGCGTGGCCCACCAGCCATCCATGTAAGCCTCGGAAAAGCCCAGATCGCCCTCGCGGATCAGGCGCGCGAACAGATCGGGGTTGCGCACCTCGATCATTGCCACCGGACCCGGGTGGCGGCCTTCGGCGCTAAAGACGCGACCATCGCTCAGCACGAAATCGAGCCGCCCGTTCTCCAGTGACTGCGCCACGTTGAACACCTGCGCGAAGTAGCGCGGCAAGTCGGTCTGGTTTTTTACACAGGTCAGCATCATGATCCCATCCCGCAGTCCATTTAACTTGCGGCCCCATGCTTGGCGTCAGGGATGTAGTGACGGGCCATCCGCACCTCGAACGCCGCGTCCACAGGAACGGAAGGGTCATAGGTTGGGCTGTCCATGACAGTTTTCCGATCAACATCCAGATTGACCAAACTCTCTGCCCATGACACGTCCTTGGCAGAGCGTGGCGAAATCAGGACGTGTTTGCCCGGCCACCAGTTCTTTGTATCCACGGTCAGGAAATGAATCGTCCAGTCTGTATCGTCGATCAGAAAACCATCGACATGACCGATGGTGCCATCGGTGGCCTGCAGATTATAGCCGGTCACGGCATCGATGCTGCGAAGATGGGGTTCATCGCCCTGATGCCGCCTGGCGTCAAGCGCGTCCTGACGCCGTCGTGAATCAGCGTAATGCGTCTCTGACATGCCCGCCGTCCAGCCGCCATAGCCGCCCATGTAGAAGCCGTTTCCCCAATAGGGACTCAAGTTGTAGTAGCTATACATGCGTTCTTCGTGCTGCCGCGACATAGGTTTATGCGTGTCGATGGCCGGGCTGTCCTTGACCGATGCCATTGTCAGGCGGACCGGAAAACTGCGGGCGGACGTATCCGGGTGACCCAGAACCGAAACCGGCAGCAGCACCTTGCGCCCAGACAGCCAAGTGCCTGTGTCGACGACGATCCAGCGGAGTGTCCAGCTTTCGTCATCGAACAGGAAATCCGTCACGGTGCCGATGCTGCCGTCGGTCGCGGTGATCTTGAAAATCTTGAGAGTCGAAGCCTCTATTAACATTGGGTGTTTTCCTTTTTTCTGACCAAGTTTGGCGCGCCTACGGCCGCAGCCGGTTTTGCGTCGTAGTGTTCGCCGCGTAAGGCGGGTTCGGAACCTGCACACAGCAAACATTTCTTCGGTAGCCGTATGTCGTGGCCTTGCGATCAAGACCGATGTCTCAGGCACATAATCGCGTGCTGCGGTGCGCCGCGCACTGATCCGTGTCAGTTCGCCCGGAGTTGCGATGGCTTATGCTTGGCTGTGTCGGTGGCCTTGGACCACTACCCTAGCAGATAGGAATGCAATGAACCGAATCGTGTATATCGTCGGCCTCGTGGTCATCGTCTTGGTCATTCTGGGCTTTTTTGGCCTGCGCTGAGCGCACAGACGCGGCAAAGCATCCCCAACTGATTAACTTGGGATGACTCCACGGATCCGATTCCCATCGCGGTTACAGGTGCTTCATCCTTCATCTATCGGCCAAAAAGAGAGATATGTCCCATGAGTACAATTCTGATTATCATTGTCCTTCTGTTGCTGTTCGGCGGCGGCGGCGGTTACTACAGTTACAACCGCTATGGCACGCGGGGTCTTGGTGGTGTCCTCGGCTCAGTGATCGTCATCCTGATTCTCCTCTGGTTATTGGGTGTGCTCGCTTAATGCGCCCAAGATTGGCTGCGGCGACCGTTTGATTGATCGGACAATGTCGGACTAATGGGATCCCAATCAGTTTGGCTAGATTTATCGTTGCTGGTGACCTGATCTGGATCAGTACACGGATTGAACGAGCGACTTACCGTCCGGGGCAGAATGGCGGCATTTGGAATGCTTCCCCCTCGGAGGACCCAAGTTTCCCAGTGCCTCGCTCACTCAACAGCAAAAGCAACGGAAGACGAAAGCGTGACGATCCTGTGTGGGGATCGCGCCCGGCTACGATATTTTTTCTGAATTGAGGACCGCCCTTGACACATGGTGCCGATGCTGCAACTCCGGCAAAAATACCGTTTTCTGGCTGGAAGGACGTGGTCTTTCGCGTCAAGGACCAAGTCGCAAAGGACCGCGTGGGCCTGCTTGCCGCCGGAGTGGCATTTTATGGTCTGCTGGCCCTTTTTCCGGCCATCACCGCCGTCATTGCCATTAGCGGCCTATTGATCGAGCCGAGCCGGATCGTCGCACAACTCAACGGTTTTTCGGGGCTGATGCCGGAAGAAGTGATCACCATCATAACCAAGCAGGCCACATCTGTCGCCGGTTCGCGCCAGGGCGGGCTGGGGTTTACCGCCATCCTTGGCCTGCTGATTGCCTTCTACTCGGCGTCCAAGGGCACTGCGAGCCTGATACAAGGGCTCAATGTCGCCTATGACGAAGAAGAAACACGCGGGTTCATCGAGCGGGTGCTGGTGACTTTCGCTCTGACACTGATGCTGATCGCCGGGCTGATCTGCGGGCTTACCGCGACCTTGGCTGTGCCGGTCATTCTGGCTTTCGTGGATATGGGATCGGCCGTCGCGATGCTAGTCAACGCCGCCCTTTGGCTCGGGTTGATCTCGTTGACGATTGTCGGGCTATCCGTTCTCTATCGTTTTGCACCTTCGCGCGACACACCGGAGTGGCAATGGACGTCGGTCGGCGCGGTTGTGGGATGCCTTGTCTGGATCGCGGCATCGGCCAGTTTTGCGTTCTTTGTTAGCAAATTCAGTTACTATAACCAGAGCTTCGGCGCCTTGGCCGGCGTCGTCGTTCTGCTGATGTGGTTCTGGATTTCAGCCTATATTATCCTCATGGGCGCGGAATTGAACGCCGAGCTTGAGGCGCAGGCCCGTGCCGGCACGGCCGTCGGGATTGACGACGAGACTGGTCCGCGTGGCACCGCAAAAGCCGACAAGCCGAGTGCGCTCGCAGACACATGACACTCCAATCAATTTTCATATCAAGAGAGAGATTTTATGTGCTGGAGTGGTGAAGCGTCGGCTGTACTGGCCGTTGTAGGTATAGGGACAACTGCTTACGCAGCTTACAAGAAAGAACCGGCACCCTTGTGGATGGCCTTGGGCTATTTCTCGTCAATGGAGCTTTTGCAGGCGTTCACATACTCGGTCATTGATGAATGCGCCCTGCCCTCAAATCAGATCGCCACCCTGCTGAGCTATCTGCACATCGTGTTCCAGCCCTTCTTCATCAACATGATTTCCATGTATTTTATCCCAAGCCACGTGCGTGAGAAAATTCAGTGGCCGGTTTATGCAGTCTGTTTTGTTTCGGCCATAATCATGCTTCTACAGCTTTATCCGTTCGAATGGGCAGGGTCGTGTCCACTGGGAGAGGTCATGTGCGCAGAGCGACTGTGTTCCGTGTCCGGAGACTGGCATATCGCCTGGGAAGTGCCGGCAAACGGTATGCTGAACTTCATAACAGTCGATACATGGGCATCCTTCCTTACCGCATACCCCAGTTATTTCGTCGCGGCATTTTTGATGCCCCTTCTCTATGGGTCTTGGCGGCTTACGGTGTACCACTTCCTAATCGGCCCACGATTGGCCATGCTCCTGACCAGCAACCCCAATGAAGTGGCCGCAATCTGGTGCCTGCTATCCATAGGCATCCTGCTGCTTGTCGTCAAAACACCGATAAGACAGTTCATGTTTGTGAAATCCTGGTGGTTGTGGCCGAAACAAATCGTCCGAAAGCGAAGCGACGTATGATCAGCTCTTTTTTGCCCGGAAGGGCATAGGCTGCACGGCGGCGCCTTGCAGGTGCTCGGCACCGAGCGAAACTGCCTCAAAATTATGAGCGCACGGACTAACCTGCGTCTGTGCGCGGGAACTGAGAAACCAGCAAGGTGCAACATGATCACCGAGACACTTCGCGCGTGCGTCTGATGAAACTCACCTTACGCGGGCGAGAAATGTTTCACCAAGCAAGCTGTGAGCGCCGGACAGCAGCTCAACTGCGATATGGCGCCAGACATCAAAGGAAATGGACATGAAACGGATTACATTAACAACAAGTACCCTCGCCCTCCTCGTTGCGGGTCCCGTAGTGGCACAGGAGAACGTTCAGGTCCTCACAGACTGGTCTTACGATTCACTCTATGCCAACGGCTGGAGTGTGGAAAACATGTTCGACACGACCGAGATCATCGGCGCCGACGGCGAAGATATCGGAGATGTCGAGAATGTGATCTTCAGCGTAA
>Ga0136604_1000538_pt1 | contig 18677 bp, 20 predicted proteins | sample AntRauFillE10628_FD_104928 | JGI IMG/M metagenome (GOLD analysis project Ga0136604, IMG submission 104928) | Saline lake microbial communities from Rauer Islands, Antarctica - Metagenome Filla E10 #628 | ecosystem: Environmental > Aquatic > Non-marine Saline and Alkaline > Saline | place...
TGGGAGCATTTACTTGAATAGCACCATCTACATGATTACCTGTGACGCTAATGCCAGAAGATATAATAATGGTTTTATCACTGGTATGGGCGGTAGTTACTACTATGCCATTAATGCTGGCATCATTGTTAAAGGTAAGAATCTCATTGTCATTAACATAATCTCCTACCTCACCTAAGGTGTCACCCATGGCAAAATCAGTATCATAAGAGTAAAAGAAATCTGCGGCAAATGCATAATTAGAGGCTATAAGCATTAATAAAAGCACGCAATAATTATAAATCTTCAAAAAAATCCTTTATAAGTGTAAGTTCATAAGTAAATTTATTAAAAAGATAATACTTTTTTAAGTAAAACTATGTGATTGATCTTAGTTAACAGCATACCTTTTGTTTTAAGCCTGAAATAACCAATAAAAGCCAATAGAATAAAAACTTGAATTAGCAAAGGGCTTAGAGTCTAAACTATCAGGTGAGCTCCTAAGTCTTATGCCATCAATCATGTCATAGCTGTACATTAACCTAATACCACTTCGTTTCCAAAATTGAAAATTAGCTCCTAACATAGTTTTATAATATATTTTAGAGCGACCATGCAGTCTGTCTAAATCGCTAGCTATAGCAGAATTTTCATCCGGAATATGAGTGAAACTTATAGATTGTCGGCTACCTCCGATACCTGCACCAAAAAAAGGGCTAAAACCATAATAATCAAATAAATTGTAAAATATAGAAAAATAGCTATTTTTTAGCTTCAAGCTACCAGAATGTGTGTATTCACCAGGAGAGGTGCGACCCAAAAAAGATTCGCCTGTACTTAGGTAAAGTTCTTGGGAGCTTTTGTCAGTCCAAAAATATCCAAGTTCAAAACTAAATAGATTACGAATTTTATAACCTATAAAAACATTAAATGCTAAAAATTCTTCTTTAAACAAAGTAGAATAGGGCGAGCTTAAATCTAGCGAATAATACCCAGCATCCACACCCAGATAAGCATCATAGGACTTTTCTGGATAAACTTGTTCGGTAAAAAAATAACGTGAAGAAGCTTGAGCACTGCAAGCAAAAAACACAATCAAAAAAATCCATTTCGTTTTAAACATAAATTATCAAAACCTATAAAAAAATCCTAAAGAAAAGCTAGCGGCATCTTCAAATGGCTTAATACTTTCGTATTTTGCATCATCATTTTTAAAACTAAGCTTTAAGTTTTGTGTAAACTCATAACGTAACATAAAACGTACAGTTAAGTGCTTTAAAAATTCACGCTGTAACCCTAAACCTAATTTAGGCACAAAACTGTAACTAGACTTAATTTTATCATGGTTGCTAATTTGAGGTTTAACTTTTAGAAAAGCCAAGGTTGTTTGCCCTACCAAGTGATTAGTACGCATAAAATTTTCATAACCCATAAGCGAAAGCGCTGGACCTTTCACATAAGAGGCAACACTTACATTTTTTTGAGTAAGATTGTTTTGCAATAAAAAATTAGAATTAGCCGGAACCGTGAAATCTATAGTTTCGCGAAAAGTGCGCTCGTAACTTGCTTGAATTCCCCATTTATCATCAGTTACATATTCATAGCTACCTTTTAAGCTACTAGCACCATCTGGCATGGCACGTTTTAGATTGTGTCGCGCATTTACTTCTGTTTTTAATTTGCTCCAAGCACCTTCTATACCAACATAGCTTTTAGCGAAAATCAGGTTAGGTAAAAGCAATAGAGATAAGAATATTTTATTAAAAAGCATAAAATACTCCAAACTCGAAAGACATGGAATCTTTATAAGGCTTTTCCTCTACATTAATAGAATTATTAACTAAACTATTTACATTTAATTTAGCATTAGATGATAGCTCATAAAAATATTGTAAACGCAAACCTATACTTTTAGGCTTATATTCTAATCCAAAACCTGCTCGTGGAATAATAGCATTTTTAAATTCAACACTAACTAAATCTTCTTCAAAATTAAAATCATTAGGCTTTTCTATTTCCGTTTTAGTATGTACGGTAGTAATACCACCACTTAATAATAAAAAGTTAGGGGTCATTGCATAATACAAATTAACCATAGCCTTAAAACCATTTAATTTAAGCTTGTAGTAAATATATGGCAATCCAAAAAAATATGTGCCGTATTTAGGTTCATGACCATATGATTTAAAATAACCAACTTCTAAACCTAACCAACTGTTAAATTTATTTCCAACGAAAACTCCAACTAATTCAGTATGATTGGAAAAACTTATATCCCAATAGCTATCGATGGTTCGATATAAACTACGATAATCTACACCTAAGTATGGATTAAAGCTTGACATATCACCTAGCTCGCTTGCATGTGCCTTAGTTATTAAAATTAAACTCATTAGAAAAATAATGAAAAAATTTTTTATTTTAAGCATACAAAGCCAACGCAAAATATCCCAGTTATCTTACATAATAGTAGAGTGCTATAATTTAACAAGATGAGCTTTAGTTATAACCTATAACTAAACTCTATATTGGCAACTAGCTATTTTTGAGCCCAACTCAGCCTGTCATGCCCACAGTAGTCTTTAGCAGTTTGAATCTTATTAAAACCATATTGGGAAAATAGCTTTAAGACTCCAGCTTGTTGATTGAACCCATGCTCAATTAATAAATAACCTGCATTATTAAGATATTTATCCGCTTGCTGAATTATTTGCTTAATATGCCAAAAACCATTTTCTGCAGAAAATAAAGCTATATGAGGCTCATATGCTATTACCTCGGGACTAACTTCCAAAGAATTTGCCGCAATATATGGAGGATTAGTAATTATAAAATCATAATTTAAATTAATTTTTTCAAATAAATCACTCTGAATTAAATTCACGTTACTAATATGGTTTAAATCTAAGTTCTTTTGTGCCACCAGTAAAGCTTTTGGACAAATATCTACAGCATCAATATGAACATTTTTACATTCCTTAGCTAACGCAATAGCTATGGCGCCTGATCCTGTACATAAATCTAAAATTTTAAAAGGTTGAGTGCTTGCTGAACAGTTATTTATTAAATTTATTGCGTGCTCTACTAAGCGCTCAGTATCAAAGCGAGGTAATAACACATCACAAGAAACATATAATTCAAAATCCCAAAAGTGCTGGGTATTAATTATATAACCTAAAGGTTTACCTTGAGATAACTGCCTAAATATATCTTTAATTTGTTCAGATTCAGCCAATGATAACGCTTTATTTGCCTCTAAGCGTAACTCAACTAAAGACACTCCTAATACATGCTGCATGACTTGCTGGGCTGTATTTAATTTAATATCCCAAGCTCGAGCTAATTCTAATAAGCTATAAATTGAAGCATTAGCCATTTAATTGGCAATGCTCGCTAATAAGTCTGCTTGATGCTCTCTTACTAAAGTCCCAATAATTTCATCTAGATTACCTTCCATTATTTCAGATAATTTATATAAGGTTAAATTAATTCTATGATCAGTAACTCTAGCTTGTGGATAATTATAAGTACGAATTCTTTCAGAGCGATCGCCACTACCCACCAAACTGCGCCTTTCGCTTGATTGCTGAGCCATTTGCTTACTTTTTTGTGCATCTAAAATTTTAGCACTTAGCAAAGCCATAGCTTTAGCTTTGTTTTTATGTTGTGATCTTTCCTCCTGACACTCAACTACTACACCGCTAGGCAAATGCGTAATGCGCACAGCTGAATCAGTTTTATTCACATGCTGGCCCCCGGCGCCTGAGGCACGATATGTATCAATACGCAAATCATTTGGGGTTATGTCAATAGAATCCACTAGCTCAACTTCAGGCATTACAGCTACTGTACAAGCAGAAGTGTGGATGCGCCCTTGAGATTCGGTTTCTGGCACCCGTTGCACTCTATGAGCCCCAGACTCAAATTTTAAATTAGAATATACCCTATCTCCAATTAATCTTAAGATTATTTCTTTATAGCCGCCATGTTCTCCCAGACTTTCGCTAATTATTTCACTACGCCAGTTTTTTAGCTCCGCATATTTAGCATACATTTTAAATAAATCTCCAGCAAAGATTGAAGCTTCATCACCACCAGTGCCAGCTCTAATCTCTAAAAAGATATTACAATTATCATTAGGGTCTTTGGGTAATAATAATAAATTAATGTTAGTAGCAGTTGTCAATAATTGTTGCTCTAAGGCTCCCAAATCATCTTGGGCCATATCCCGCATTTCTTTATCATCTTCGGCTAATAATTCTTTAGTATCATTAATCGTTTGGCTTATTTGTTGGTATTTTTGAAAGTTACTAATTATATCTGCTAAGTCGGCATACTCTCTAGATAAGCTAATAAACTTTTCATTATTGCTTGCCACATCTGGCTCGGACAATAATGCAGCTAATTCTGTATATCTTTCTTCTAGATATTGCAATTTTTTAAGGATAGATTGTTTCATAAATTTATAATTTTTTATCTAATTGGAATAGTTTTCTAACACTATCTATTGTATCTAGATCACCATTTAAGCAAGCATTTTTAATTTCAACTAAAGGCGTATGAATAATTCTTTTAACTAAAATAGCTGCTAAGCGCTCTACCACCAAATCAGCAGACATGCCAGCTTTTAGTTGTTTATGTGCTTCATTAAGTGCCCGCTTTTTATGTTCTATGCACTTAGCGCTAAAATCATTTATGGTGTTAACACTACGTTGTTCACAAAGCCACTCAATGAAATCCAATTGCGCTTTATGAATAATTTTAATTGCCGGCTCAATTTCTCTAGTACGCAATTCGCCATTTTTATTTGCAATTTGCGCTAAATCATCAACACAATACAAAAATGTACCCTCTAACATATTTACCTCAGGTTCTATATCCCGCGGCAGTGCTAAGTCTACCATAAATAATGGCCTATAGTTACGTTTTTTTAAGCTAGTTTCTACCAAACCTTTCCCAATAATAGGCAAAGAGGCATTAGTTTGACTAATACATATGTCCACCTTAAGCATGCCATGCGCTATATCAGTCAGATTGATAACATCAATGGCTAGATGAGGGTATTGTTGGGCAATGCGTAAAGACCTTTCGCGAGAGCGATTAGCAATAATTAACTCTTTTACCCCATATTTTACTAAATGCTTAACTACTAGAGCAGCCGTATCTCCAGCCCCCACAATCAGCACTTTCTTATTAGCCAAATTTTGAAAAATATTTAATGCAAGCTTAGTTGCTATATGAGCTACTGATAAAGGACTATGGCCTATGTTGGTGCTTGAACGCACCTGTTTCGCCACAGCAAAGGATTTTTGAAATAATCTACTTAAGTATTTAGCTACGCTACCATGAGTACAAGCATTATCATAACTGCGTTTGACTTGCCCTAAAACTTCAGTTTCACCCAAAACTAAAGAGTCCAAGCCACTGACCACGCTAAATAAATGCTTTATGGCATAAGGTCCACGATAAAAATAACAATATTTTTGTACCTTAAAAAAATCTATAGAGGTTATGGCTCTTAAAAAAAATAAAAAATGTTTAAGTGAATAATGTTTAACGTAAATCTCGCTTCTATTACAAGTGTTTACAAACACATACTCAACATCTTCAGTCTTATTGCACCGCAAGGCAACATTTGCCTGAGCATATTTTAAGCATTTAGCGACATACTCTCTAACATCTATTGGCGCACTTTTATGACTCATGCCTATAACGAATAACGCCATGGACCTTCCTTGTGTTACCACTGATTACACAGTTAATGAATTAACTAAAAAAGCCGATACGCCCTCTATTGGGAGCGGTGTCTATGAATATTTTAAGTAATTACACAATTAATACAACTATAATTCGTATAGTTACAATTATTGCACTAATAACATGTCTGACCAAAACAAGTAAAGCCGACCAACAAATAATCTTAGATGAATATCAATCTGAGCATCAAATAATAGTCCAGGAGCTTTTAATTGCGGAAATTGCCGCTGATAGAGGTTTATATGAGCAAGCATTAAATGCTTATTTCAATGCTGCCAAAATAACTTTAGACCCTGAAATTGCTAGCTTAGCTACTGAATATGCAATTGAGCTTAAAGATTTAGCTAAAGCCCAAGAATCTGTGAAAATTTGGGCACAAAATGATCCTAAAGACTTGCGGGCGCAATTAATAGCGTTAACCATTTTAATAAACAATGATCAAAATATTGCCAAATTAGCTTTAGAAAATATAGTTCAACATAACCCCCAAGATTTAGAAGAAGGAATATTAAATATTTTAAGTAAAACTTCTATGGATAACCGCGAGCAACTTACAGATTTAATTTTAGATATAGCTAAAAAATCTAGCAATCCAATTTTATTAACTACAGCTGCAAGTGTGTGCGCGCATCAAGCTCAAATAGAACAAGCAGAAAAATTTATCCAACAAGCTCTAAAAACTGATATATCTTATACAAATGCCATTCAGCTTCAAGCTAAAATCATTGGTCACAAAACCCAAAACAATCAAAAAGCTTTGGATTATTTAAGTAATCAAGTACATAAATTACCAGAAAATAGTGAATTACGCTTATTTTATACAGCAGCATTAACTGAAAATGAACAACATCAACAAGCACACAAGCAACTAGAAATTTTAGCTAAAGATAAAGTATTTTTTAGTGAAGCAAATATTCAAATTGCTGAAATAGCTATTAGTAATAAAAATTATGAAAAAGCTAAAAGCGCATTAAATAAAGCTATTACTGACCCTAAGATGCAAGATAAAGCTACCTTTTTATTAGGTCAACTAGCAGAACATGAAAATCAAGATAAGCAAGCTATTAATTGGTATTTAAAAGTCTTGGAAGAAAGTGAGTATCATGCCGAGGCATTTTTGCGTGCCGCTTTTTTGCATACAATTAATAAAGAATATACTCAAGCCTTAGACGTACTCCACAGTACCAAACCTAAAACTTTTAATGAACAAAAACAAGTTTTGTTAACTGAAATTGACATTTTATTAGAATCAAAAGAATACGATAAAGCTCTACACTCAACCAATGAAGCTTTAAGTGTGTTAGCAGAAGATGTAGATTTTTTGTATGCTCGAAGTATTGTCAACACCTACACTCATAATTACATTGCAGCTGAAAAGGATTTGCGGTTAATAATTACCAAAGTTCCAAACAATGCCAATGCGTTAAATGCATTGGGCTATGCTTTATTAAATCAACCTAAAAAGATAAATGAAGCTGCTCAATATTTAGAAAAGGCCTTAACCATAATGCCAAATAATCCAGCCTTTATGGATAGCATGGGGTGGCTTTTATATAAACAAGGCTCTTATGAAAAAGCCGCTAAAATTTTAGCTGATGCCTATCAATTAAGCCAAAACTCAGAAATCGCCATACATTTTGGGGAAGCTTTATGGGCCAGTGGGTCTAAAGCCGACGCTAGAGCCGTATGGCATAATGCTTACAAATTAGAGCCAAATAACAAATCACTTGAAGAAGTCATTCAAAAATACGCCCGGCCATTGTCTAGCTCTAATTAATATTTTCCAGGCTTCTTTCTTTAATTGCATTTATATAAACTTTTAGCAATAATCGTATGCTATTCAATAATAATAGTCATTATGCGTACAATTGTAATTATATTATGTATTAGCTTAGCTGCTTGCACCAAATTTGCAGTCCAGCCCCAATATATTAGTAATTATGCAGATAAAAGTAGTTGGATAGCTCAAGGTAAAATTGGCATATACAATAAAGATAAAGGCGAAAGTGCCAATTTTCATTGGCACCAACAAGCAAATAGCTTTAATCTTACCTTGTACGGTAATTTTGGTTTTGGGGCACATGAAATCAAACAAACTGCTAATAATAAAATATATTTAAAAACTCAAGATGGCAAAAAAATGCGCGCCAATAGTGCCCAAGAACTAATTTACAAAGCCACCGAGCAAAATATTCCTATAGATAGCTTGAAATATTGGCTAGTGGGTTTAGCCGATCCTAACTATCCTATAATTGCAAGTGAAAAAGACAAACAAGGTAACTACATCTATCTTTTGCAAAATGGTTGGGAGCTTTCTTACCCCAAATATAATCAATATAGCGCTAACTATTATCCCATGCGCATTTATTTAAATTATAATGAAGAATTTAAGGTTAAATTAGTCATTAACAGCTGGCTCTAAGCCCTTGACAACCCTTGGCGCCTTATACATAATATGCGCTTAAGTAGGGGTATCGCCAAGCGGTAAGGCACAGGGTTTTGATCCCTGCATTCAGAGGTTCGAATCCTCTTACCCCTGCCAGTCTAAATTCAAGTTTTTGGTCGCGAAAACTTGTCAAATTCCTGGAGATTTTGATGTCAATACAAGATTTAAGCTTACCTGGTTTAATTCGCAGAGAATTAGGTAAAGGTGCGAGCCGCCGCCTGCGAAAAGAGGAGATGGTCTTAGGTATAGTTTATGGTGGCAAAGAAGCCCCAACTCCAATTAAAATTGAGCAAAGACTAGTAGCTAAAGCTCTAGAAAATGAAGCCTTTTTTACTCAGATAATTAACTTAGATATAGAAGGCACTTCCCAAAAAGTGATCTTACGGGATTTACAACGCCACCCTTTCAAGCCTAAAGTTTTGCATGTGGACTTTCAACGAGTAGATGCCAATGATATCTTAACTGTTAATGTACCATTGCATTTTTTAAATGAAGATAAATGCAAAGGCGTAAAGCTTGGCGGGATCATAGATAAACATATGATTGAGATTGAAGTGCGCTGTAAGGCTAATAATATTCCCGAGCACATAGATATAGACTTACTAAATGCTGAATTAAACTCATCAATATTATTAAGTGAAATAATATTACCTGAAGGCATCCAAATAGAAACATTGTTGACTGGAGAAAGTCACGATCAATCAGTTTTATCAGTTCACTTACCAAAAGTATTTAAAGCTGAAGAAGAAACAGATTCTACTGGTAGCGCAACTGGGACAGAAACCAAATAATAAAAGCTATTACAGTTTTGGTTAACAATTAACATCAATCTCTGGGATAAAATAAAATTGTCTCAGAGATTTTTGGTTTTAAGATTAAAAAAATATGAAAAATGGCTTAAAACTAATAGTAGGGTTAGGTAACCCCGGGTCTAGTTATGTTAATACCCGGCACAATGCAGGATGTTGGTGGCTAGAACAATTTTGCATTGAAAATCAAATTACTTTAAAGCTTGCAAACAAAATGTTTGCTCATTTAAGTCCTGCTACCGTATCGGCACATAAATTAATTGTAGCTATCCCTAATTGCTATATGAATGAATCCGGTAAAGCAATTGCCAAAATTAGCAACTACTATGCCATAGAAACTAATGCTATTTTGGTTGTTCATGATGAGCTTGATTTTGCCCCCGGACAAATTAAATTTAAAACAGATGGCGGACATGCAGGACACAATGGTTTGCGAGATATTACTGCAAATATTGGCACTAACTTTCATCGTTTACGCATCGGTATTGGACACCCCGGGCACAAAGATGCAGTAAGTGCTTACGTACTTAGCAAACCTTCAAAACATGACAAAGAACTTATCCAGCAAGCCATCATTAAAAGCTTAAATTTTAATGATGATCTTTTGAATCTAAATTTTGAAAAAATTAAAGGGGAATTAAATGGGATTTAAGTGTGGGATTGTAGGATTACCTAATGTTGGCAAATCCACCCTATTTAATGCGTTAACCAAATCAAAAATTGAAGCGCAAAACTATCCTTTTTGTACTATTGAGCCTAATATCGGTATAGTACCGATGCCTGATAAACGCTTAGATTTAATTCAAGATATTGTAAACTCACAAAAAGTTATCCCCACCACCATGGAATTTGTAGATATTGCAGGCTTAGTAAAAGGAGCTGCCACTGGTGAGGGTTTAGGAAATAAATTTTTAGCTAATATTCGAGAAACTGATGCAATAGCCCATGTAGTACGCTGCTTTGATGACAAAGACATTGTCCATGTTGAAGGTAAAATTAATCCTATTTCTGACATTGAAATTATAAATACTGAATTATTATTAGCGGATTTGGACACAGTAGAAAAATCTATATTAAAAGTAGCTAAAGCTACCCGCAGTGGTAACAAAGAAGCACTAAAAGAACATGAATTACTAAGTGCACTAAAAGAACATATCAATTCTGGCAACGCCGTGCGTACTTTTGCAGTTGATACAAATCAACAGCAATTAATTAACAAATTACACCTACTAACGGCTAAGCCTGTAATGTTTATTGCAAACGTAACTGAGCATGGCTTCACTAATAATGAATATCTTAACCAAGTCCAAGAGTTTGCTAAACTTAATGACGCAGTAGTTGTGCCAGTATGTGCAGCTATAGAAGCAGAACTAGCCGAGCTTGCGCCTGACGAATTAGCCGAATTTTTAACTGAGCTATATATAGCTGAGCCTGGACTAAATCTTGTAATTCGGGCAGGCTATAAGCTTTTAGAACTTGAAACTTATTTTACTGCCGGCCCTAAAGAAATAAGAGCTTGGACTATCACACAATCAAGTACCGCTCCAGTAGCTGCCGGTAAAATACATACTGATTTTGAAAAAGGCTTTATACGAGCTGAAGTTATAGCTTATACGGACTTTATTTCTCATAAAGGTGAAACTGGAGCTAAAGAAGCTGGTAAATGGCGCCTTGAGGGTAGAGAGTATATAGTACAAGATGGAGATATAATTCATTTTCGTTTTAATGTATAACTACCATAAATTATAAAATTTTATAAAAGCTAGCATCATATAATTATTTAAAACTACACCTATAAGCTCTGGCTACAACATATGGTTTTACTCTAAGGTTTTGTTCAAGCCAATATACATGGGTAGCTCCAAGAGACGCCGCTTTTTCTTTAGCTTGATCTTTAGCTACCTGCACCCCTACCGAAGTAAATAGCAAATAAGCCGAATCTCCATAAACTTGACCTAGTAATTTACAATTAGCCACTTCCCGCTCTGAGGTTTCAATTATTTTAGTAGCTGCATCACTGGGATAATATACGCAACCATTAATAAACAAGTTAAGGCCACCTAATAGTGTGAATTTTAAAATATTCAGATACATTTTCTTCTCTGCTGGATTAGTTTACCCATAAAGCAGTATAACCATTTTTATAAAAATTAACATTTTGCAAATAAAAGTTAAAATGTTAACTATTAATTACAAACTAAACTCCATATTACTTATGCTTTATACTAATACTAGTTGGTACGAATCATTAAGATAGCATAGCAGCCATCTTAATCACTAAAAGCTCGATAACTTCTAAAATTAAAATAGCAAAAAATTTAAGATTTTTAAAAAGCATATAACTTTGCCTTGCAGTTATCCCTAAAATAGCCAGCCCATCAACATTAAGTTAACCTGTCAACTTTTAATAATACTTAAAATAGATATGTCATCAGGATTATTGTTAGAGTCTGTTTCTATATTGCAAATTTCAACAATTTTAGCAATATCTCCATTAGCTTTAGCCGCAATATCTAATAATAGTGTATCTTTTTCTAACATATTTTTATCTTTACAAAGAATCTCCATAATCCCATCAGAGAAAAGCATTAAATTATCTTGTGCATTAAAAACAAATTTATTTTCTATGTATTTAGCAGTTTCGACTATTCCAATTGGAAAGCCTTCTCCACTTACATAGTGCGCCGCATTATTTGTTACCAATATAGGGCTTGGATAATGCCCGCTAATGCAATAAGTGCATTCCCCTGTGGCAGTATTTATAACTCCATAAATCATGGTTAAATATTTACCCAGCTTTGCTTTAAACAATACTTTATTTAAATAGCTAAATAATGCCGATGGATTAATTAAATCAGTGTCATTGTTGTCTTTTGCAATATATCTATTTTTTTTCTCTTCTATTAAGCTTTTAAGCAAAATGGTAATAAATGCAGAAGAAGCACCATGTCCTGAGACATCTGCCAAATAAAAACCTATTAATTGTTCATCAATATTAAAAAAATCTATAAAATCTCCACTTAAATATAACGAGGGCACCATTAAATGACTAAGTTTGTAGCCCTTTAAATCTAAAAATGTAGGTGGTAATAAACTATTTTGCACACCTCTTGCAGCTTTATGATCTTCTTCTAAAATAGATAAATTACGCTCTAACTTACTCGAATATAATTTATTTTGTTCTATCAATAAAAAACGCTCATGAGAACTTAAAATTGCATGCTCTAAAATAGCTAAATCAGTTATTGGTTTGGTTATATAATCCCAAGCTCCCCCACGTAAAGCCTCAATAACATCATTCATATCCCCCATCCCTGATACCACGATAACTGGAGTATCGGGTGACATATCGTGAATTTTACTTAAGATATCGAGTCCTTTAATACCTGGCATTTGAATATCAGTTAAGACCAGGTCAGGTTTATATTTGGTAAAAACTTCTAAACCTTGCTCGCCATTTTCAGCCTCATATACCGTAAATCCTGAATCTTCCAGATAAGCAACAATGCTTTGTCGTAACAAAAATTCATCATCTATAGTTAAAACCGTAGGTTTTTGCATAAATCAAGCTCAATTATTTTATTTTCTTAATAGTAATTTTAGTTGCTCTAACTGATAGCTGTTACTAAAATTTATAAATTTATTTAGATTGACATCTTGTAAAATTTTATAGGTCAAAAAAAAATATTCACATTAATCTAAGACTTTTGTACAATACTTCCATCTTTTAAAGGATTTATAATGATTAGCAAAATCAAAGCCAATATATTACTTAGTTGCATTTTTATCTCAAGTTTATGCCAAGCACAACTAATGCTGGAAGATATAACTAGAGCTTTTGAAAATGGTACTACTAGCTTAAATTTTAGACTACGTTATGAAAAAGCCCAAATTGACAAACTAGCAGATGCCAATGCTACAACTTTAAGATCGGAGCTAACTTTTACTACAGATAATATTAATGATTTTAAAATTAAACTTGGCTTAATTGATGTTTCTAGCATTTTTGGTCAAGATTATGATCCTGCTATAGCACCTTTAGAAAAACCAAATTATGCCAAAATATACGACCCTAAAGGCACAGGCCTAAGTGAAGCAAGTATCGCTTATCTGGGAATTATGGACACTAACATCCGTTTAGGACGCCAATTTATCTTATTAGATAATGAACGTTTTATCGGTAGTGATGAATTTAGACAATACCCACAAAGTTTTGATGCCCTGAGCATTAACTCTACAGCTCTAGTTGGCTTTAATTTATATTATGCTTTTATTCTTAATGTAAATACTACAAATTCTAATGTTAGTTTTACTGGAGGCAGACGCAGCCTACGAACGCATATTATTAACTTAGATTGGAATGAATATTTATACGGCACTGTAGGGGCATATTTATATTTTAACAATGATAAAGACATACCCGAATACTCAAATATTACTTATGGAATACGCTTATATTCCAATGATGAAAATGATTTTTATGGTTTTAATTATTTAATTGAAATCGCACGCCAAGAAAGTAAGTTCAAAAATCCAAATATCTATAATGCCCATTATGCCCATTTAGAGCTATCTAAAAAAATTGAAAATGTATCTTTTGATCTTGGCTGGGAACATTTAGGCGCGGCTAGCGCTGCACCGGGTGAAGTGTTTTATACAAGCTTAGGATCTAATCATAAATTTAATGGTTTGGCAGATGCTTTTTATCCCCAAACACCTGACGATGGCTTAAATGATTATTACCTGGCAATACATGGAGGCAATCCACAATTAGAATTAAAATTAGCTTATCATTTATTTTATACTCATAAAAATTTTAGCACTAGTAAAATTGGCAGCGAAGTGGATGTTAGTATTGACTTCATTTTTAATCCTCAATTAAAGCTTAATGTCAGCTATACTCAGTTTCATGCTAATAATATTGCATTTAGTGATACTTCCAGAGTATGGTTTATGCTCCATGCAAATATTTTATAAACTAGTAAAAAACTAAAAAATACTTAAAGATTCACCCCAATCTTTGCTCTTTAAATAAGTCTATTACATCCATTGATTCTTTTTTAGATAATTTAGGTTCTTCTGACATAAAAGTAACAGTTTTATTAGGTGTTTTTGGCTGCATTATTGTATTTTCTCTAACATCTTTTAACGTTTTAAGATATTCATCCGAAATAGCATCTATACGGCGTATATAGTCTCGCAATTTAGTTGCATCATTTTTTTCTCTCCCATCTTGATCGCTTTTTCTAAATGATTTTTTTAAAGAAGCTGCCGAATTAAAAGAGCCTATACTAAACATACCAAAAGCTATTGCTAATCCTTCAAAAGTTCCAGCAATCGCTGCAGCTGGAATGAAAATTGAGCTAATTCCAAGGCTCAGCGCTGTTGCAGCTGAAGAAAGAGCATATTTACGCGAAGAAACATATCCTAATAAACGTTTTAATCTTGCAGGTTTAGTTTTTTCAGCTTTTACAAGTTCTACTTCTCGAAAAATTTCTCCTTCAAGTAATCCAGAAGTTGCACTATTAAAATGTTCAAAACATGCAGCTAATCTCAAATTACCTTGATCTTGGGCACGTATATATGCTTGATTAAAACCATATGAGATTTTAGGTATTAGAGCTCGATGAGTGTTGCTATTTTCTAAGGGTGAATCCCCTACTATTTTTGATTTTACCCCCAAAGACACAAATTTAGTAACTAATTCATTATTACCTGCAGCTAATGCAAAATCTGTTAAAGTTAAATCACTGCTGGGAAATCGTGCCCTTTGCGCATAGTCACTTAAATTAAAACTTAAATGATCATTTTGTTCAGCAGAGGATTGGCCCGAGTCTATTCCAATCACTAAAGTTTTAATATTGGACATGGCTCTAGCACGAACTGCTACTAAAAATTCTAGATTATATTCTTTAAAATCAAAAATTCTCCCATTAGCATAATCTTCAATAAATTGATCATATGCATCCTTATTACCAAAATTAAATCTAGTCATATTATTCATCCTATATCTATAAAATCATATAGCTTTTTAAAACATAATTTAGACAAGAAGTTCCAATAAGGGTTGCAGGGCATTAAGAATTTTATTTGATTTTTAAGGTTTTTTTAAAAAATAGAGTGATTTTCTCCAGTCATTTTAACAATTAACTGCAAAAATGCTGGGTTTTTATTTATTTTTATGCTTATACAAAAGAATAGTGTGGATAAATAGCTTATAATAGCTATTTTTTTTGAATTAAATATAATTACAAAATATTAGATAATTTATTAGCAAAATTTTACTATAATCTTATAATTTTATATTTATTCTGGAGGCTCCTCTAATAAATTAGAGCTTAATCCGGAGAAATTCTGGGTAGCCCCTAATGCTTCAATGGTACTACCATCATTTATATTAAACCGACGATTTTGTAAAAAAGAAGCCCTTACAAAAGAATAGTGATCAACCCCAGCATTGCCAACTATTAACTCTAAATCCTTAAATCTGCGCCTGTAATCTACCCAGCCAATTGAATAATAAAGATTTAATTCACCTTTATTTAAAGTATAATATGGCACGGTCATATATAAACTTCCAATAAAGCCAATAGTGTCGCGAATTGTACTTGGACCAAATATTGGCATAACAAAATAAGTTGACTCTTTCCAGCCCCAAACTGCTAAAGTTTGCCCAAAATCTTCTAGTTGATAATCATAACCAAGCTCTGTAGCTACATCAAAAATCCCTGCTAAGCCTAAAGTCGCGTTTATACTAAACCGCCCCAAAGAACTTAGGGCTTGGCTAGGTTTACCTTGAAGCAGCTCGTTAGCAGCTGTTGGCACTTGCAGCATATTAGAGAAAATATTAGTAACGCCAAACTTTATAGGTTGGGGAGTTACAATGTCATAAGCCTTTGATACAGGTCGCACAAAACTTACATCAATTATACGATTGAAATAATAAATTGGCCTGTTTACAAGCTCTAGAGGATCTTCTTTGGTTGAGACAGCCGCGCACCCAGTTAAAAATAGCAAAGACCAAAATGTAATTAAAGTTTTTTTTAGCAACAAAACTACCTCATTAGTTATGATTTATGCCTTGCTATTTATAGCAATTATTCGTTTTTATTACAATATTGTTGTGCTATGTATAGTTGTATTTCTAAATCATCAAGCATAGCATTAGTTATTAACAATAAAATTAAAATCACTATTAGCATATAAATTAAGCTAGACCCTTTAAGATAATTAAGTGGTTGGCAAAGCATAATTTATGTTAATTTGAATAGGCTTAATATTAAAAGCAAACTTAAAAATAATGTTTTTTGGTTTACCTAACAAAGTGCTATTAGCTTGAATTGTGTTCGAATAGGGTATAATTTCTATAGCTTGTAATTGAGTTATAAATTCTTGCTCATCGCGATTACCTCGAGAGTTTGTTAGTGGCCTAGATATTTCTTGACTAGGATTAAATTTACGGACTATGTAACCATTAGAAGCTTTAGGTACTATTTTGTAAATAACTCCTTCAAATCTTAAAGTTAGAATACCATTTTGCTTGGTACTAGTAACTCTAGTACGCTTGCCTTGTAACTGCATAAGATCAAATTTAAGATTAGCTGCCAATAATTCTCTGTCAGTTAATTGATTAACGAAATTACAATGAATAGTATACCAATGTAAATTTTGTAATATAATTCCAGTAGCTAAGCTACAAATTACACAGGTAAATAAATTAGCAATTAACAATTCAATTAAACCAGAGCCAACAAGGTTAGTTTTAATCATAATAATAAATCTAATTCATAAATAATTGCTTGTGATGCTTTGGAAGATATTTGTAGCACATTCATGCCTGCACCCACAGCAAACAAAGCAATACAGCATAGCAAGAATAAAGAAATTAAATTCTCTATTAAGCTACTAGCAATACTATATTTCACAATATGCATATAATTTAGAAAATAAACTTATTAGTATATTTCTAACATACGCGCAGCTTATATGTAAAGCCTAACTGCAAATTGCAGCACATGTGTTATATTTTAGATAAACCATCAAGGAATATAAATATGTTACGCCGTTCAGCTTTTAGCATGATAGAATTAATGATAATTATTGCTATCATTGGAGTTTTAGCACTAGTTGGTATTCCAGCTTATGAAAAATATAGACTTAAAGCTAATATTGGCGAAGGCACAAGCATTATATCCCAGTACCGTAAGTCAATAGCAATAATGTGGAGCACTGCTGGGCGCTTACCTACTACAGGTGATGTTTTGCCAGGAGGACCTGTAGACTTGCCATACAATAAATTAATAACCACAGGCTTGCCTTCAAGCCTTGAAAGTTTATTGTTACACGAAGTAGACAATGGCATAGGTATTAAAATGGTATTTGCCGAAGATCTTTTTCCAGAATATGCGGCTAATAATCGCACAATTTACTTAGTTAGCAAAACCAAAAATAGCAATGTTATGTTTGAATGCGGCAATTTTACTAAAAATCCAGCATCAAGCGAAGATATTGGCTTTATTGATCAATCTTTATTACCCAGTGGTTGTAATTATAATGGACTAGTCAATTGGATAAGCAATTATTAGCCCACAATTTTTGATAATAAATTTGCTCAGAAGTGGGTTGCTTACTAGCTTGCAAGATTAGCTTAGTTCTAAGTTTATCCGCGCTCAATGTTATGCAAGTTTGCACAAGGCATTCTTGTCTAAAATATGTCAAAGTTATAGTATCATTAGCGCTAAAGCCTTGAGTTACTTGCTTGATATTAGTTGCGCTAAGTTTGTAATTGTTAATAGCAATAATTTCATCAAAAGCGGCTAAGCCTGCATTACTGGCAATAGAATCATCGTGAATTGCACTTATAAGGGTGGTATGAGACTTTAAATTAATTCCTATTTGCTCAAACAAGCTTGCAGTTTCATAAGTGGCCTCGATACCCACATAAGCTAAGTATTCTAACACGGGAATTGCTTGTGTCCCATTTATAAATTTAGCATAAAACTCATTCAAATCTATTTGACTAACCTGCCAAATAAAATTGATAAATTCACCTTCTTCCAAGCCATTCCAACCTTGATTAATTTTTTGCCATAATGCACGCATAATACTAGCCAAGCAAAATTTACCACAAGTTTTAGTTAAAATTATAATATCTATGCATAAAGCAATTAAAGCACCTTTAGTGTAATAATTAGCCACACTATTAATCGAGTTTTCATTTGATTTATAAAATTTAGTCCAAGCATAAAAACTAGATTCTGTTAAACTTTGTGCATAAGTGCCTTTATTATATAGTACTCTATTACAATTTTTAGTAAGTAGTTTTAGATAATCATCCAAAGTAATAAGATTACAATATAATAAATTTAAATCATCAAAATAAGCTGTTATGCCCTCAAAGACCCATAATTGCTCAGTGTAAACTTCTTTGGATAAGTCTAAATCAACAAAAATTGCAGGTTTAATGCGCTTAACATTCCATAAATGAAAATATTCATGACTAAATAATCCAAGTAAAGCTATATATTCTGGATGCATTGCAGCAATATCTACCAAAGGTAGCGCAGCATAAGAACAAGCTAAACTAGTAGCGCGCTTATATTCAATACCTCCATAGCCTGCAGCAGTTATATGCAAAAAGAAAGTATAATGAGGTATTTGCGGCAATTGCCCAAATAATTTTATAA
>Ga0136604_1000543_pt1 | contig 18612 bp, 11 predicted proteins | sample AntRauFillE10628_FD_104928 | JGI IMG/M metagenome (GOLD analysis project Ga0136604, IMG submission 104928) | Saline lake microbial communities from Rauer Islands, Antarctica - Metagenome Filla E10 #628 | ecosystem: Environmental > Aquatic > Non-marine Saline and Alkaline > Saline | place...
CCCCTTTATCAAGCTCTTTAAAGTCGTAGTGATGGGCAAGCTCATGAAGAAAAACATGTGAAAAATCCTTTTCTCTCGCGAGTTCAAACAAATGGATAAGCCCATCAAAGAGATCTCCAGACCGGTACCACTTATCCACACGAGAGCGGGCGTACCCCAACCGTCCGGAGTGTTCAGGGTCCTTATAACCATCCGGAAGTCGAACGATTTCATCAATCGCTAGGTGGTGAAAAGAAGATGGGAGCTTACTTAAGACCTTTTCTAATTTCCGGAGTTCACTTCTTTTCCAAATAGACTCTTTTAACTTTGGAAAACTCTTTATTCTTAAGTGTATTTTCGACTTTGGTGATCCTGTATGCCCTCCTCCTCTTTCATCAGAAAGAAGTGATCGCTTTTGATCTAGAGTAAATGCGTAACCATACACTTTAGGCATCGTCATGAGTCGAAGAGATGCTTCTCTATCCTTCGTAAAAGTATCCAAAGCGCATAATACCGTTTCACAATCTTTGACTCTTTTTTTCCAGTCCTCTGGAGGAGAGCCGCCTAATACCTTTTTGAATACGTCTATTTCTTCGGCCGAGCCTTTAATACTATCAACTCTCCTAAATCTTTTTCCGTCTGCGATTCTGCCTGGAATCATTGACCCTACTCTAAGAGGCCTGTCTTTCTCACCCGGATAAAGTTCTCTGTACTTCTTTTCAAGCTTAGATCTAATCTTTTGGTTTTCTTTTTGTCGCTCTTGCTTGGAACAACGGGTAATTTCAGAAATCGCCTGTCCTACACTCTGTTCAAGTTGTTGATAAAGAGGAGTCGGTTTATGTTGCTCACAAGGAATACCTGAATCTAGTGCCGAAAGCTCAGATACTAAAAAAAAGGCCAAAATCACTACACAAAAACGAAACCGGTCCATCTATATCCTATAATATCGATTCACAAATCTTATATCTTTTCGGATATTTAGGAGAGAAGCTTGATAAAGAACGCGAGAGGACCAGAGCGTTTTAGTCGGTTTACCTCTAGACTAAGGAGAACTCCTGCAAGACTTTAAAAAGCTTGCGCTCTAAGCTAATTCGCTGTCTTTGGTCCCGTGCAATCAGCGTATACCCGCACTTTCCAAATTCTTCGAGAGCACTCATCATATGAAAAATAAAACCTGACTTGGTTTGCTTGTTATAGGCCAGACCGTGCTCCTGCATTAAGCGCCTGAGCACATGAATATCGCGACCATTTTTTCCATTGAGAACCAAGTTATCATAAGAAGCGTAAATGCGATGATCGCCTTCAGGGTCTTCAAGAGAACCCGTTTCTTGATTGTACTGGGCCGCAAGAATATTTTTTGCGCTTTGAAATGGGTGGGTCGTGCCCCCCTGACGGATATTAATTTCTATAGCATAAATTGAGGGTTCTTTTCTTTTTTCCTCAACGACAAGAAAGTCTACCGAAACGGGACCAATGACACCATTAAAGCTCAACGTTTTTGCCACTTCAAAAGTATAGTTTTCAACTTCTCTTCGAGATTGAGAGTTCGCAGGGAACTTACAACCAAGGTAGGTTACTCCACACGGTGCCAAAATTTGTTCATGGGTTGAGAGAAGCTCAACGCTTCCATCGGGATGAATCACGGCCTGCCCACTTGGTGAGGTCTTTTTCTCTCCTTCAAAAAAGCGCTCAAGGACTGCTCCTCTGGAAATTTGAGAGACAAACTCTTTTTTAGAGAGCTTTTTACCTTTAAATTCAAGAGAGTGGATAAGTTGATCTAGATATTGATTTTTCTCACCAATACTTAAATCAAAGAAATCGTTATAATTCATTTCAAAGCTCATGAGAGCGAGACCGTTTCCCGAAACTCCGTGGTCAAACTTAAACATGAAGCGCTTCGCATCTGGCCATCGAGACCACAGCTTTTTTATCGCTGTTTTTAGAGAACGCAGGCTTTTAATTTCTCTTTCATGATCGGCCCTTGGAATATCTGCTTGCTCAAAAAGAGCATGATTTCCACTTTTAGAATGATAAAAGTTTAGGGCCGGATCCATTCCCCAAAGAGGAATACCGAGTCTTAGCGCAAAGTCTTTTTCTTTTGGTGTCGTGACAAAGCAGCGTAGGACAGCAAGCTCATCTTTCAATGAACTCTTGAGCTCGTTTAATACGGCTTCATTTTTCAAGGCCTTTTCAACCAACGGAATCCCTTCCAACGTATTATCTGGATCAACACTTAAAATTTGAACCCGCTCCCGGGCCATTTTAGGGTTTGGGAGATTGGAAAGCATATCGTCTAGAATAAAATCACTTATAGGCCGGCTGCTAATAAAGATCACTTTGACATGCTCTTTGCTGGCGTTAAGAACTTCCCAAAGGCAGCGGACTTCGTAGTGAGAAATACCTAAAATATCTTTAATATGTTCGGCTTCAAAAGTCAGTGAGGGCAGACAAACGAGGGTGACATCCTCTCCTTGAGAGTTTTCAAGGGCGCGAACGGCGCGGTTTAAATTGGTGTCGAGAACATCTCGAGACTGTTGAGTCTGGAGTGGTTGTGACCAAGATAATTTTTTATTTTCTAACTGTCTCAAAATGACCTCCGAATCCTTCTTTCAGTCATAAGTAATGCAAAATAAGTTCCGTCCAGTGGGCCCTTCTAGCTCACTGTAATCACGTCAAATCTTTAACTCTCCTTGGGCCACTTTGGTCAGCTGAATACTTCTTTGACACTACAAGCTCCCTTTATTAAGGCATTCATACTTCAAAGCTTGTAATCCGATCGTTTCACGATGTGCTTTTGGCACAAAAACCCAGCATCAATATCCGACTTCCGAACTTTCGCCGGCGGCATCACTAAGTAGCAGTCACGAGGAGCGACTTGCGTCCCCGCTTCTGAGCGGGCAAAGACACTTCCTTTCTTGAGAAATGTCATAGTCGCCTGATGGTCCACTGTAAACTCAAAGCCATCCTCTGGAATAATTGGCGCGAGCGTTTCATATAAATCGACCTCTTCGCTTTGCTCAACAAAGCTCTCAAGAGATTGAAAATCAGGTTGGGACGGGATCATACTCAGCACATCAAGCAGGCGGTAGATGTGAAAACTTGCCACTTTTGCCGCCTGAGGATCTACATGATTGCCACATTCGATGGCCAAGCTTCTTTTGGCCTTCACCTGACACTCATCAATTAAAAGTCCGGGTATATGTGAGCGCATATAGCTCAAATGTATATTTAAAGGGGTCAATTGGAGCATGAAGGGCAGAATATTTTTTTGCTCTCGGCTGTAGATCAGCATCTGAGAGTTACCGTTACTTACGGAGTGTAGGTCTATGACAGCTTCAATTTCATGAAAAGTTTTTATAAAGCTAGAAATCTCCTGCGATCTGTTCGACTCAACTTCTTGTGAAGCATACAGCCTGGAAAAACTTCTATTGAGGTCGTGGTCAACATAACGAACATCCTGTTCAAATGCCCTTGGATTCCCGAGAAGAAAATGAACCTCTCCACATAAAAGCAGCTCTGGCCTTTCTACTAAAAGCTTATGCCATTGAACGATCGCTTCAACGCCACAGGGCTCATTCCCGTGAGTCCCCCCCACGATAAGAACCGATGGCCCTTCGGAGAAATTAGAGGTCACTTTTAGATGTCCTTCAAAATCTGATTGGTGACTCTCGAAATAATCGATCAATTCCTTATTGGTATACATAGCACCACATTATACTCAGCTTTTGAAAAAATAACATTTGGGAAAAAGAGTCGGTTATCTTGCTTAGTTTGACTTTCTCCGCTGAGGACGTGATTTAGGCCTAGGCTTTTCCTGAGACTTCGGCAGAGGCTTAGGAAGCTTTAAACTGCCAACTAGAGGCTCTAGCTCTTTATTTTTTGGGATCACAGTCTTAATAACCTTCTCCACGGCCTTGAGAAGTTTTTCTTCTTCCCTGTCGCAAAAAGCGATTGCTGAGCCCTGCTTTCCAGCACGCGCCGTTCTTCCAATCCTGTGAACATAACTGCTCGGATCATTGGGAATATCGTAGTTAAAAACATAGCCGACTTCAGGAATATCAATTCCTCTGGCCGCGATGTCTGTAGCGACAAGAGCCTGGACTTCGCCTTGCTTAAATTCTCGAAGCGCTTTTTCGCGAGCATTTTGAGATTTATTACCGTGAATAGCACTGGCCTTAATATTATATTTTGCCAAGTTTTTCACAATCCGATCACAACCGTGCTTCGTTCTCGAGAAAACGAGAGAGCTTTTTATCTTTTTTTCCTTAATAATCTCTTGTAGTAAAAGTATCTTTTTGGCCTTTTCGACAAACACGACAGATTGATCAATCTTCTCAACGGTTGTCGCTTGAGGAGTGACCTCAACTTTTTTGGGGTTAACCAAAAGGCCGTCAGCAATTTTTTCGATCTCTTTAGACATCGTGGCCGAAAACATCAATGTTTGGCGTTTCGGAGGAAGCTTCTTAACGACTTTCTTTATATCGTTAATAAAGCCCATATCTAACATTCGGTCGGCTTCGTCCAGGACAAAGACCTCGAGCTGATCATATCGGATATGACCTTCGTTCATAAGATCCAAGAGTCTTCCTGGTGTGGCGACCACCAGTTGCTGACCTCTTTGCATATTTTTGATCTGCGGGTTTATTTTCACCCCGCCAAAAACAACACAGCTTGAGAGCGCCAGGCCTTTGCTATAGGCCTTGAAGTTTTCTTCAATTTGAGTTGCCAGTTCGCGCGTTGGTGTAAGCACTAAAACCCGCATATGAGCAGCTCTGGCCTTCTTTTTGTTTTCAACAAGCCTTTGAATGATTGGCAAAAGAAAGGAAGCCGTTTTCCCTGTTCCAGTTTGAGCGATCCCAATCAGGTCATGGCCTTCCAGTAAAATGGGAATAGAGCGCTCTTGAATGGGCGTCGGATTTTTATAGCCTTTAAGCTCTAAGGCCTTCTTAATTTCGGGAAGTAGGTTGAATTGCTCGAATGTTTTACTCATGATTTATTTAACCGGGTTAAGATTCTATCGAGGGAGTTGGCAAAGAGGGCCTTGTCCTTCACGCCAAAAGGAGGAGGTCCTCCTGTCTGAACACCGCTATCTCGGAGTTCTTGCATAAAGTCTCTGACTGAAAGCCTCTCACTTATATTTTCTTCGGTGTAAACTTCCCCTCGAGGGTTAATGGCAGTCACACCTTTTTTCACAATAATTTCGGCCAGCGGGATATCGGCCGTGATCACCAAATCTCCAATCTCTACATGCTCTGCTATATAAAAGTCGGCCACATCTGCACCTTGCTCGACCTGAATCAAACGGATGAGCGGAGTATGGGGGATGGACATGTAACTATTGGCAACAAGGACAACGGGAATTTGAGTTCTGGCAGAGGCCTTAAAAACGACCTCTTTAACCAATTTTGGTGCCGCATCGGCATCAACATAGATTTTCATGCACTCTTAATAGCATTTCATTGATGCGAAACACAACCTCTAAGCTAAATGAGGAGCAAAAACACTAAAGAATAAATTCCTAGTAATTATGGCCAAGTTCCTGATACCATTTTTACTAAAGATAAAAAGACTCCAAGGAAGGCGTCGATGACAAGAAAATTTACATTTCTCCTTTTGACCACTTTTGTCCTCTCAAGCCAGCTTTTTGCTGCTATAGAGGATATCAACTATTACCCTACCCAACTCATTGAACTGAAATCTAAACTAGAAGTCACTAAAGACTCCGTGAAGCTTCAAGATGGTCTTCGAGAGCTCCTTTACCAAAGTCTGTCCAAAGTTCATCTTGTCGAGGCCAATAAAAGAGACGGCCTTTATACCAAATGTCCTGATCTTAGATCCGAAAACCAGAAATGTGTCGAACAACGAAGAGATATCTCCTACAGACAGGCCCGTCGCTATCTTTTTGGAGAACTCCATCTTAGAAGAAATTATCGCGGTCACTTTGTCACAGACAAATACTGCGAAGAGCAAATTGGGGAATATGCTGGGATAGGTCCGGGTCAAATTCCTGATCATAATATAATGAATTGTGAACACACATGGCCTCAAAGTAAATTTAGTCGTAGACACTCTCGAGGGCTTCAGAAAACTGACCTCCACCACCTCTATCCCGTCTATTCTCGCGCCAATTCAAGCCGTGGAAACCTTCCTTTCGCAGAAGTTTCTAATGACCGTAATTCTATTTGTGAAGCGTCCAGGCGAGGTCCTGCTCACAACACGGGCGTCACCTCTTTTGAGCCCCCCACTGAACATAAAGGCAATGTCGCGAGGGCCCTTTTTTATTTCTCTGTACGCTACCGAATCGAAATCTCTGACGGCCAAGAAGAATACCTCAGAAGATGGCATCAAATCGACCCCGTCGATGACGCGGAGCTTGTTCGCAATCAACGTATTTACGAGATTCAAGGCAACCGCAATCCCTTCATCGATGATTCGAGCTTAATCTCTTTTATTAAAGATTTTTAACCCTCTGGCTCTCCGCGCAATGACGTTCTGGCTCGATTGAGAGATTTTCCCCGAAATTAAGATAGTAACTCTTTAAAACGCGGGGACTCCTTTATGAAAAAACTCTTATTTGCACTCGTTCTACTCAGCTCACAAGCTTTTGCTCAAAATGTCGAGGCCATCTCAAAATCACTTCGTATAGAATGGTCAGAGTTCAGAATGATGGTTGAAACACTCGAAGCCGATGGAGATATCGGTGGTTACATGGAATTCAAAGAATTTGGTGAGATGACATTGCTTTGGAGAACTTCAGATAATCCAAGCGATAACGAAGTCATCCGTTTTTATATGGACCGGCCAGGCATTAAATCATTTGCTGTTACTTACCACCGAAGCCACCATATCGTTGATGGTAAAACAGTCATTCGGCGCTTTGTTGGGACAGAGCCAGCAGGTTGGATCAATCACACAATTGACTTTGTTACAGGCGAGTACTTGGGTCACCAAGGTTATTTCCCTTATGATCTCAAAGAAAGTGAACTCAACATGATGAGAGACTGGGGCATTACATTATACAAAGATTAGGACCTAACTCACGGGCACAAGTTTAACAAAAGAGGCCATCTCGGCTTTAAAATTGTCTACCAAAGCTTGTGCCTTTTTGGATTGTGTTTGCTCGATGTGTTCGATGAGAAGAGTTTTCACAAATTCTAAGTCTGATTTTGAAAACTCTTCTGTTTTAAGATACTCCAAATTAATCTTATCTAAATTTTCTTTATGCATGTAAACCTGACCACCGGTCATCCCTGCTCCTACATTTTCTAAAGCTCTTCCAAGAATAAGTACATGGCCACCCGTCATATACTCACAAGCGTGGAGACCAACACCTTCAACTACCGCATTGGCGCCGGAATTACGGATAGCAAATCTGTCTCCTGCTAGCCCAGCTATATACAATTGGCCCCCGGTTGCTCCATAAAGGGCAACGTTTCCAACTAAAACCTGCTCACTTCCATGAAATATACTTTCAGCATGAGGTCGAACGACGATCCGACCGCCGCTCATTGCTTTTCCTACTGAATCATTTGCTTCGCCCTCTAAGTTCAGAAAAACTCCTTCCTGATTAAAGACACCAAAGCCCTGCCCAGCACTTCCTTTAAAAGACAAATAACAAAAAGATTCAGGTTCTATCTGTATGTACTCTTTGTGTGTTTTTCTTTTCTCTGCCACAACTTGTGCTAACAATCCGCTTAAAGAAGCACCGACAGCTCTTTGCGTTGCATGAATCGTATATTGAGCACTCCACTCTCTTTGGTCTATTTGATTGTAGTAGTCCTCAATAATTTTTTGATTGAGATCATTATAAATTGATTGATAAAATTCACCAGAGAAGAAGGCTTTTTCGAGATCATCAATAAAATAATTCAAATCAAGTTTCTCTGTATGTTCAGACCATTGAACACTCGGGCTTAACAGATCCGTCCGTCCAATGATTTCTTTGATCTCTTTTATCCCCATAAGGGCGAGGCTTTCTCTTACGTCTCTGGCCACATGTTCAAGATAGCTCACGATTTTCTCAGGGGTCCCTTTATATCGCTTTTTAAATTTCGGGTCCTGGGTCGCGATCCCTGCGGGACAAGTATTCTTCTCGCAGACTCGGGCCATGATGCAACCTTCAGCAACCAGTACCATTTTACCAAAGTCGAATTCTTCTGCGCCCCAAATCGCGGCTTTAATAATGTCTAAACCATTTATGAGACCACCATCGACTCTCAAAACAACTTGATCCCTAAGCTCTGCCTGACATAGAAGTCGATGAACTTCGATCAAACCAATCTCCCAAGGCAGGCCAGCATGTTTCATCGACATGAGGCTTGCAGCTCCAGTACCACCACTTCCTCCCGAAATTTGAATGATGTCTGCTCCGGCCTTAACAACACCAAGAGCGATCGCCCCAATATTTTTTCCGGAAACAAGCTTTACACTCACCTTTAGACTTGGGCGTAGCTGTTTGATTTCGTAAATTAACTCCTTGAGATCTTCGATACTGTAAATATCGTGTTGTGGTGGTGGTGAAATAAGTCCTACTCCTGGCGTCGAGTGACGAGCAAAAGCTATTTCTTCACTTACCTTGTGGCCGGGAAGTTGCCCACCTTCACCAGGTTTTGCACCTTGAGCTATTTTTATCTGTACTTCATCACCAACGACAAGATATTCGGCCGTCACGCCAAAGCGACCAGAGGCAATTTGCTTGATCTTGGCCGTAATGTTTTCGGTGTAATAGTAAGGGTTCTCCCCTCCTTCCCCACTATTCGAGCGCCCGCCTATAGTGCGAAAAGCTTTAATAAGATCTCGTTGCGCCTCTGCGCTGATGGAGCCAAAACTCATAGCGCCACTACCAAACCTTGGTAGGATTTTCACAAGAGGCTCCACATCTTCGGTTGAGATTTTATTCTCTTTTAAATCGAACAAGTCACGGATTTGAAGAGGGACTTCACTTAAACTCTGATTGTGCTCGATCCATTCTTTACGTGCATCATCTTTATTTTTTTCTTGTAAGGTTTTATGGACGGCCCTTGAGCTTTTTGCCGTGGGGGAATGCCGTTCACCTTTTTTACCGGAAGCATGCTCTTTATAGTAAAAGTCATTGGCCAACTCTTCTTCGTCAACTCGTGCGAGCCGCGTCCTCATCGATTCGACAACTTCAGGGTAGCCAGTTCCACCGATCAATACATCATGTTTTGGGAAAAACTTTTTTGAGAGTTCATCGCCAAAACCAAGAATAGTAAAAAGCTCAGAGCCTTGGTAACTGCGGACAACTGAGATGCCAGCTTTGCCCATTATTCTCATAAGACCCGTTTCTAGAGTTTGCCGGATAAGCTCTTCTCGTTTTTCAATCTTCATTCCTTCGAGCTTTGGCCTTTCATCCTCCCTCGCAATTCCAAGCGCTATATAGGGACAAACGGCGCTTGCTCCAAAACCTATAAGAACGGCCAATTGGTGGGCATTATAGATCTCTCCCGAATCAACAACGAGAGAGGCCTTCATCCTAACCCCTTCACGACTCAGCTTCGTTTGAATAGAGCGAAGCACAAGTAAAGCCGGGAGAGGTGGACGCTCTCTGCTCGCTTCTCGGTCCGAAAGAATCAAGATTGTACTGCCATTTTGCACGGCCCTATAGGCCTCCTCGGCTTTTGTATCTATCAATCTTTTTAATTCTTCAACACTGACTTCAGGGGAATCAAAGTTCATCTGAATTTCCGCAACTCGGATAGTCGGTTCGAAGAGATGGTGGTCCTTAATTTTCTCCAATTGTGCTAAGCCGACAACAGGTCCATCAAGAGACAGTGCCTTTGCTGGTGGTATCATTTCTTTAGGCTCAAAAATATTTGGCTTTCTTCCTAGTATAACTTCCATGTCAGTTACCATCTTCTCTCTAATATAATCTAAAGGAGGGTTTGTGACCTGTGCAAAGTTTTGAAAGAAATGATGGTATAAAGGTCTCTTTATATCCGACAAGGCAACCATCCTTGCCGTATCCCCCATCGATCCAATGGGCTCTTTACTTTCATCGACCATAGGGTAGAGCTCTTTAGTGAGTGACTCTTTACTGTAATGAAAAAGCTTAAGCTTTTCGTGAAGAGATCCAAGCTCCTTTTTGAATTCTCCTGATGTCTCTAGTCGATGAAGACGAGCATCAAAATGAAAATCGTGGTATTCGCCAGACTTATTAGGATTTGCGAAGTCAGGCTCACCATTATAAATATGCACGCTTACACTTCTGCCGGCATAAAGTTCACCCTGATCTTCAATTCTTTTGGGATCAAGTTCAAAAGAGCCAGCTTCACTTGAAAGATAAAATGTTTCACGCGTTTTGTGCCAACGGCACGGTCTAAAACCACTACGATCAAGGCGAGCTCCAATTCTTTTGCCGTCACAAAAGCCAATGAGAGCAGGACCATCCCATGGCTCCATGGCCCTGGACCAAAAATGAAAATAAGGAGATTCTTTTTGCCCATCTGCTGGGGGAATCATAATTGCCAAGATTTCATTAATGTGAGGAATAGAGCTTCTGTATTTGAGGGCCTCAACCATCCCATTAAGGTTTCCAGAATCGCTACTTCCATCATGGGTAATCAATTGATCTCCCCTAAGTCCAATTGAACGCTCTCTTGATACAGCGGCTGCTCTATTACCTTCAATCGTATTAATTTCTCCATTGTGGGCCACAAGTCTAAAGGGCTGCACTTTATCCCAGCTGGGTAAGGTATTCGTACTGAAACGTCTATGAAACATCGCATATTTTGTTTCATATTCAGTATTTTCCAGATCGGGATAAAACTCAGCGAGTTGTTTGCTAGTCGCAAGCGCCTTATACACAATGGTGCGAGAAGATAGTGAGGTGAAAAAGAATTCACCTTTTATTCCTGCATCTTTTTGTTTGGTCCTAACCATTTGCTTGGCCATATAAAGAAGATCATCAAATGATCCAAACGTTCTACAATGCTCAGGTCTTCTAATGAATGCCTGAACAATACGGGGCATATTTTCTTTTGCCCGCAACCCCAATGCATCGGGGTTTATGGGAACTTCCCGATACTCTTCAATATTTAAATAATAATGCGCAAATGTTTCCTCAAAAACTTCGAGAGATTTCCTGTATCTTTGTTCGTCTTGAGGAGCAAACAAAGTCGCAACCGCGTACTTCCCTTCTTCTAGACCTAAAAGCTTCCAGGGGATTTCTGTCATGATACCGGCACCGTCACCCATATTACCGACTTTGTCAGCCCCCCCCCTGTGTTCGACATTACAAAGCCCGATTAAGCCTTTTTTTAAAATCTTATATGTACGGTTATTAATTCGCGAAACAAGTAGGCCGACTCCACACTGAGAATACTCGATAGGGTTTTGTTTCATTTAATCATCCTTTTTTTTAACCCAAACAAAACCTCGAAACTCCCCGAGGCGATAGCCTGTAGCACGGTCTTTTGGATACAGCTCTTCCAGCTTGCTCTTTAATAGACCCGCTGGGCGTCCGTGGCACTGTAAGCAAGCAGCAGCGGTATAAAGCGGAGAAATAAAAACTTTCTGCCCATTCGTATTTTGAACTACTTTTGCTTCATAAGGCTTCTTGGCCGTACTTGATTGTGCCTGTCTCAAAAACTCCTGAATCCACTTTTCAGGAGCATTTTGAGGATTTCTGTATTTTAGACTTGTTCTTCCTAATGCGTAACCCTTTTGCGCTGCTTCTTCGGTCAGTCCTAAGGCGTTTTCGTGGCAAAACCTTATGGCCGCAATAGGTCCTTCTGACGACATTTTGGACTTCACTTTCGATAGGAGCTCTTTTTTCAAGTTGTCAGCTTGTTGCTGTGCTTCGACCTTAAAATCTCCAGCAAGGCAAGTAATGGGAATCAGACAAAATAATAAAAATTTAAACATAAATATAATCCTATTTGTTTCAAGAAATTTAAATATAATATCGTGTTTTCAACCATTCACCAAGGCCTAAGCAAGGGTAATATTTACTAACTGCCAAGACTCTTGCGCAGTGCTTTGATAGTCTCGGTTATGAAAAAAATAAGCTTCGCAATAGTCTTATTCTCCATTTCTTTCAGCTCGTTTGCCGCCCTAGGGCCTGACTTTGAGTTTCACCAGAGACCACATTCCGTATGTGCTATTGAGTTTTACGTTGGACCAGAAAAAGAAAAGCTATCAGAAGTCTGCAGCGCTGTAGTTATTGGTCCCAAGCTCATGCTTAGCGCTGCTCATTGCACACCAAATCTTCTCGATAGGCCTTATAAGATAATTTGCCGAAATGAGGTTAATACACAAATCGTACAGACTATCAAAAACGAAAATGTTCAACTAGACCAACTACGCTTTAGCGATGATAAACGCAAATATGATACGGCCTTGCTGACACTCTCTCACGACATAACAACTCCAAATATGGAAGTGGTCTCAACACGAGAAAAAACAGAAAAGCTTTTAGACGAAACTAACCAATGTGGCATTTTCGGTTTTGGCGGCTTTCATCATCAAGACCGTCAAAAAGGACATTCAACCAGTGCCAAACTAGCGCCATCACAGATTGAATTTGACGGCGATCTCATTCGCGTTAATGGTCACAAAGCTCGAGCAGTAGGTCTAGTCGAACCCGGCGATTCCGGAGGAAGTCTGGCCTGCCTAAATCCCGAAAGTAAGCGCTGGGTTCATATAGCTCAAGTTTCCGGTCGAACAATGCAAGGGATCTCATTATTTGCTCCAACCTACTTGTTTCACGACCAGCTTAAAAAATATGAAGCTTTAAATCTCGATGATCAAGGTGAAGAACTTAAAGAAGAATGGCAAAAAAATGACGAGCTACTTGCGACCCAACGTTGCCAAAAAGTTCTCGAACGCTCTGGTGCCACAGATATACAAGTAGATGACTATAACTCCTGTAAGCAGCTTCAAGAAAACTACCTACGTGATGAATTTCGAGCGGGAAGACAGATTAAAACAAGATTACAGAAATTCACACTGGTTGAGCTTGATCAACATGAGGGAATGATCCAATTGAGCAATCAGAGAGACGCATCACGCCTACTTCAAAGCTCAAACCCCTTCAGTACAGTTGACCATACATTCAATCAATTCGCTGTCACAAAGATAGAAGGGGACACCGTAACAGGAGACCTGAAAATATTTGGCTATTCAGATAATTTTGGCTGCTTCGAGAACATTCTTTGTGAGGGCGGTGACTTCAAAAACGTAAAGGTCAGCATATCGGACTTAGCGCTTCCTTTACTCAAATGATTTAATTCATTAAGCTTAAGGTATGAAAACACCACAGGCAAAAAAATACTCACACATTATCGAACAACATGGCACTAAAAGGGATGATCCATATGCTTGGCTTCGAGATAAGAACTGGCAAAATATCACTCAAGGCGACATCAACTTTAAGAATCCTGAAATTCTCTCCTATATAGAGGAAGAGAATGAATACACCAAAAAAAACCTTGAGAACCTTCACCTAGAACAAAAAAAGCAACTTTACCAAGAGATCCTTTCACGAATAAAAGAAGACTATGAGTCTTATCCTATGAAAAAAGGTGAATACCTTTACTACCACCGAATGAGTAAAGGGAAAGACTACCCCATTCTCTGCCGTAAAAAACAGAACGAGATCAAAGAAACTATCTATTTCGATGTCAACAAAGAAGCCTTGGGGCATGATGTTTTCTTTTTACGGGGACACGAAACTAACGATGATGAGTCTCTAATGGCCTATATGGTTAATGTCACTGGCTCAATGGAATGCACTCTGAAGATCAGAGACATTCACACAGGTGTCGACTTAGAGATAAATCGAGATGGTCTCAATGGATCTTTTGAATGGATTTCAAAAGACCAACTTGTTTATGTCAAAAGAGACCAAACAAGCCGCGGCAAATATCTATATCTTCTAGACTTAAACTCCCCCGATGAAGACCGACTCATCTTTGAAAAGGATTCGGACTTTGATCATATGTTCATGGGTATCGACAGATCAAGCGACAAAGGACATCTCAATATAAGCTTAGAAAGTGGAGGGAGCTGTGCCATCTACAGCTCTTCTTTAGAAGAGTTCGAGTTTAAGCAAATAGCTTACGGAGACAACGATATTTCATACGATTTTGATCATTTCAAAGACAACTCATACTTACTAACAAACAAAAATGCTCCAAAGTTCAAACTTCTCACAAAAAAAGATGGCCAGGACAATTGGGAAGAATTCATCCCTGAAAAAGAAGATTTTTACCTGGAGGACTTTCACCTTTATGATCACTACTTACTCTTGGATCAAAGAAATCTAAACTCTGGAATATCCGAGTTGGATATCATCGACCTGGAAGATCCATCACATACCAACAAGGTCAATTTCAAAGAGGACGCCTACACTTTCCAGGTGGTCGGAAGCTATAACGCGTATGATTCAAAAATAAGAATAAGCTACGAGTCACCCATAACTCCTGAGCAAGAACTCGAGCTCAATTTAAATGATGGCTCTTTATCAACTCTCAAACAGTACGAAATCCCTAATTACGATTCCTCGAAATATGTGATCAAAAGAGAATTTGCGAAGGCTCGCGATGGTGCCTTAATCCCCGTAACACTCATTCATCAAAAAGGTCTTAAAAGCGATGGTCTCGCGCCTGCTTATGTCTACGCCTACGGATCTTATGGAATGGGACTTGAACCCGATTTCTCGGCTTCAATCTTTTCACTCATAGAGCGTGGTTTTTGTGCCGTGACCGCACATATACGTGGTGGTGATGATCTAGGCCATGAATGGTACCTAAACGGCAAACTCCTTAATAAGAAAAATACATTTCATGACTATATAGACGTTTGTGAACACCTCATAAATGAAGGTTACACGTCAAAAGGTCAGATAGTTGGTCATGGTGGAAGTGCCGGCGGACTTCTCACGGGCGTGGTCTCCAATTTGAGACCAGACCTATTCAAGGCGCTTGTCTGTGAAGTCCCCTTCGTTGACCTAATTAATACGATTTCCGACCCCTCGCTCCCGCTCACACCTCCAGAATGGGAAGAGTGGGGAAATCCAATAGAAAGTGAAACCGATTTCAATTATATGCTTAGCTATTCTCCCTACGATCAGATCAAAAAGCAGGAATACCCTTCTTTATTTTACATTTCAGGTATATCCGACGAGCAAGTTACTTACTGGGAGCCACTCAAAATGGTGGCGAAACTCAGGGAATATAACACTTCAAAATCACCCATTTATCTAAAAATAAAAATGGGGGCCGGCCATGCTGGAGCTTCAAAAAGGTACGAATGGATCGAAGATCTGGCGCTCATCTTTCACTTTATACTAGAGTCTTTTAATTCTCAACGAAAGTGAGCCGACAATTAAACCCATCTCTTGAGTAGAGGATAGATCATGAAACACGTCTTATTATCGCGCTCTCTTGAACAAGAAAAAACATTCTCTGAGTGTCCAAGCCTTATTGAAACGAAGGTACTTCTTAGGTCGTGCAATGCACTTTATCGTTTTCTAGAATTACACGACTGTGCAACTGTTATTATGGATGAAATCGTTCTTGCTCAAAACCGTGACTCCACAATACTGAATCTTCAGAACCTTTATGATACGATTCTCCAACACAATCCTAAATGTCTTATTGTACTTCTTTATCGAAATTACTCAGGACCAGTGTCTCAACTTAAGAAGAAAAGCCATTACACAATTTTGTTGAAAAAAGAGTCTTTTACAATTCAGAAGCTAGAATACATATTTACTGTACACGCCCATCAAGACTATCGTGCCCTTTTCATTAAGGACTTACGTCCAGAAACGAAAGCCCCAATCGACTTACATATCTACCACCCGCTTAATCAAGACTATCCCTGCTTTATTCCGAAAGGAACTGAAATTAAAAGGGAAATTTTAGAAAGACTTGAAAAAGATAATGTCTCACAGCTTTTTATAAAGACTGGCGAGTTTGGTAATTTTTTAAAGATGAGTGAAGATATTTATCATCTCTATGTTTCTGAGGAGATGCATCATATCCGAAAAAGGTACAAGTACTTCTTATCAGACATGATAGAGGATACGGAGAAAGAAGGATGGAAGAAGGGCCGCTACTTATTAGACGAACTCAACTTAATTTACAGTAAAATTTCGCATTTGATAAATAAGTTTAAAAAACCTGAATTGGCCCTAAAAAGTCTTATTCTTTTAAGACAAAGTGCAATTACTCAAGGATTGAATAGTGGTATCTACGCTATAGTCTTTACGAGGGTATTAGGCTTAAAAAACGAAGAAGAGCTTTTTTACTCGGCCTTACTTTACGGCCTTGGCAAGTCAGAAGTTCCTTCGCAGGGCGAAGTAAGAACTAACCTTGATAGCATTAACTTGAGCATTAGAGCTTCGTATTTGAGGTATGTCGATCATTCAATAAAGATTGTGAAAAAAGGCAAAATATTAGCAACACCGCAAGTCATCGAAAATATAGAAGGTCATAAAGAGTATTTTGATGGTTCAGGCTACCCTCTTGGACTTATGGGAGATGAAATTCCTCGAGGAGCACAATTGCTGGGTCTTATTGAAGCATTCAGCAACTTGTACACCTTTAGACAAAATGAAAAATTTCTTAGTTTTAAACGTGCATGGCTTACCTTAAGAGAGAACTCTCTGAGCGCCATAAACGGCGCAAAACACTCACCTAAACTTTTAGATGAAATAGAGCAAAGGCTCGTAACTAAAGATATTTTGTAGGCATCGCCAAAAAAAAGACACACCCTTAAGCTAAAAAGTTTAAGTCTGTAGAGTACGGATCTCTCATAAAAAAAGCCTAAGCATCCAAAAAAAAAGAACTTTCAGAAGTCTCTCAGATTCGAATCTATCCCTCCGATAAAGGAGCGTATAATCGGCAGTTCACATGCTGTTCGCAAGGTCGCTAAGCAGAGATAAAGTTTAAAAGGGTCCAAAACGACCTCCCTAGTTCCTTGAGAGGGCAATCGCGCATGGGTTTCAAAAAGAAGCATAAAAAACAAGATGATGGCAAGGTCTGGAGTTCATATTCAGATATGTTCACCACTATGGCCATTATCTTTCTCGTGATGTTTGTCTTTGCCATGGTTAAGGTAGGCGTCTCAACAATTGAGCGAATATCTCAACAAAAAGCTCATGAAAAAGAGCTCGAAGGTTTTGTTCCGGAAAAGGCACAAAAAGAAAACGAAAAAAACATTAAGACAATCAATGATTCCATCTCTGAAGTTGGTGAATATAAAAACATTATTAATAAAAAGGTTGTAGAGCTCAACAAGCTAGTCGAGAAGCTTGAAAGTAACAAAAATGTTATGACTGACATTGTTGATGATCAAAAAACCAAAGAAGCTATATTAAAGACAGTAAGAGAAAAGCTTCAGAAAAAGAAAACAGAACTTGCGCAGCAATCTCAGGAGAATGAAGAGCTACAAAAATCGATTCAGCAAAAAAGCCAAAACCTGAGTAAAAACCAAGAAGAAATCAAAAAGCTAGATGAAAAAATACGTGAAGAACAAGAGCAAATGAAAAGAATAAAACAGGCCCTCAAGCAAGAACAAAAAGTAAAATCAGAACTCGCAGAATCGCTTCAAAAGAAAGAAAAAGCTGAAAAAAACCTCAGTGGCAAAAATGAAAAACTTGAGAAAGACCTGAAAAGTAAACAGGCACAAATATCTGAACTTCAACAGAATGTTGAGCAAGTAAAGAATCAAGAGTCTCAGCTTAGTGAGCAAATAAAAGAAATGCAGCAAAAAAGATCTCAACTCGAGGTCAAAATTGCCAAAGAAATAAAAGAAAAAACACAACAAGAGCAAAAAACAAAAAACTTATCTGAAGCACTTAGCAAGATGAAGAAAGACTCTCAAAAGCAAAAGGTTGAATCACGTGAAAAAGTAGAAAAGCTTAGCAAAGAGCTCAAAGTCGTCAAAGACTCTAATTACCAAAAAGTTTCTAAGATTGAAGAGCAGCTACAAAAAATGCAGCAAAAAGTCTCTCAAATGCAGCAACGCAACCTTCAACTGCAAAAAAACAATGAAAGCTTGAGAAGCGAGAATGCAGGAAAAAGCTCTAAGCTTGCTTCGCTTGAAGAGCAAGTCAACCAAACATCAAAGGCCAAGAGAGAGCTTGCTCAAGAACTCGGCCAAGCAAAAGATGATGCTTCTAAACAACAGGCAAGTAATAACAAGCTACAAAAACAGATAAAAAAGGTCACAGGGGAGCTTAATGCTAGCCAAAAGGATACTCAGAACCTTGAGGCAAAAATTACAGAAACAAGTCAAAAACTCAAAAATACACAGGCCCAGAAAGATGGACTTCAGCAAAAGGTTGGACAACTTCAGGGCAATATTGAAGGTATAAGCGAAGAGAACAAAGGCCTTTCAGAGAAGCTAGCTCAGGCCCAAGGTAAGGTCGGCGAACTGCGTGGCGAAAAAGGTGGTCTAGAAAATAAAGTCGGACAACTCGAAGGCAAGCTCAAAGGCATGGATCAGAAAAACAAAGGTATCTCTAAAAAACTCGCACAAAAAGAAGCAGAGGTTGGCGAACTCAAAGGTACCCTTAAAGGCATGGGTAAAGAAAAGAAAGGTCTTTCCAAGGAGCTCGCTCAAGCAAAGGCTGAAGTTGGGAAACTGCGTGGAGAGAAAGGTGGC
>Ga0136604_1000544_pt1 | contig 18608 bp, 15 predicted proteins | sample AntRauFillE10628_FD_104928 | JGI IMG/M metagenome (GOLD analysis project Ga0136604, IMG submission 104928) | Saline lake microbial communities from Rauer Islands, Antarctica - Metagenome Filla E10 #628 | ecosystem: Environmental > Aquatic > Non-marine Saline and Alkaline > Saline | place...
ACAAAACTATGGAATTATTTGATATTAGCAATTTCATGAATGACAGGACCGTTCGCCAGATATTGCGGATCGCACTGATTGTTGTAGTCACCATACCGACGCTTTTTGTACTGCGCCGCTGGGCCAGCTCATTTTTTACTAAAAAGTACGCTCCTCATTATGGGATGCTTGCGGGCAAGATTGTTTTTTATGTGGGCTTAATAATAGTGATAGTGACGGTGATGGGGCAGCTGGGTGTGAGTTTAGCTCCGCTGCTTGCCGGGGCGGGCATTGTGGGTATTGCCCTGGGGTTTGCATCTCAGACCAGCGTATCGAATATAATAAGCGGACTTTTTCTTATCGCAGAACAACCGTTTAAAGTAGATGATATTATAAATGTGGGAGGAACCATGGGCATTGTGATGTCGATTGATGTGCTTTCAGTTAAGCTGCGAACCTTTGACAATATGTTTGTGCGCATTCCCAATGAAACAATTATCAAAACCGAGGTGATAAATTTGACGCGATTCCCCATTCGGCGATTCAGTGCCAAGGTGGCGGTAGCTTATAAAGAAGACATTGAGAGAGTGCGTAATATTTTGATGGAAGTAGCCGATAAGAATCAATATTCACTGAGTGAACCTGCGCCCCAAATTATTTTTGAAACATTCGGCACTTCTTCCATTGATCTTGATTTGAGAATTTGGGCGCCGGTCGGGGAATTTCTTCTATTGAAAAATACGATCCAGGAAGAGATTAAAAAACGGTTTGATAAAGAAGAGATAGAAATTCCGTTTCCGCATGTCTCACTCTATGCAGGTTCTGATAGTAAACCCATTCCGGTTGAAATGATGCAGCCATCAGAATCGGCCCCAAAAAACAGTGATTAAGACGATGCACACAACTAAGACCCAAAAGCTTGTACTCCGATAATGATTCGGGGCTATTACTGCAGCCGTTTATGAGGAGGAAAGTATTAAGAAGGGATCTTTGCAAAACTTACAAAACCCGAATTCTTTGTTCTGAACATTTAAATGAGGTGCAAATCTTGAGAAATAACAAGAGGTTTTGCAAAGCTCTTCAAAAATATTATTGTTTATAATAATCCCTTATTTTATGCCTGACAATCACACTAATTCAAGCACTTTGTCATCACAATCTGCTACTTCATCTTCCAAAGAATATGTAGTGGGTGTTATGACGATGGACGTCGAAGCAAAACACTCTGAACGTTTCCAGCGGCAGGTAGCACAAGCGACGAATACGTTTAAAGAGACCCTTACCGGTGCGCTTGGAGTGCGGGTGGAGCTGCTTGCTTTCGAGGGACCGCACCTAACGCCGGCGGCCGGTGGATATTCCCCGCTCGACTTTCTTCAGATAGGCATGGCCGAAAAACTGGAGCGCGACATTCACTTTCTACTTATTGTCACCGAGGTGGACCTCTCCTCAAAAACATTTTCGTACACCCTTGCACTCCCAAGCCAGTTAACAAACGTGGCGGTTGTATCCACGAAGAGGCTCAATCCTGCGTTTTGGGGTGATGAGAATAACGAAGCGCTCTCTGTTCGGCATTTGTCCGCATTGCTCTTCCACAGTTTCGGCCACCTGCTAAACTTATCACACAGCCAGGATAACACTAATGTTATGTACGACCTTGCAAGCGTTGAAGAGCTTGCGGTTATGGAAAACCTTACCGACGCGCAGCACAAACAGATGAAACAAGCCCTCCCGCGAGAGGCCCGGGAGCGAACCAGTAATAAAAACCACTGGTTATTTGCGATCCGTACATTCTTTCGTGATTGGCGTAGCATTGCCCGTGCGGTGATACGCGCCAACCCCTTTCAGCTCATCACGCGTCTTCCGACCATGATCACGGCGGCGCTTTCGGTCATGATCGTCATGTTTTTCAGTGCTGAGGTGTGGGATGTGGGCAGTACGGTTGAACTCTACCAAATCGCAATGTTTTCTGCAGTGGCTGTGGTTACCGCAACGGCCGTACTTTATCGGGCTTTTGCCTTTAGCGGGATGATCAATCGCGGACGCGTATTGGCTGAGTCCACCGCTGTTACAGGTGCAGCCACCGTGTTAAGTTTACTGCTGACGATGTTGCTTCTCTTTGTGCTCTTTATGGGACTTTCATACCTGGGCACCGTTACCATATTTCCCCGCCAGCTTATGGAAACCTGGCCTACCGTGGATCCGGCCATTCGCACTCTTGATCACTTAAAGTTGAGTCTGTTTGTTGCTGCGCTTGGTGTGCTGGCAGGCTCACTCGGTGGACGCGCCGACAGCAAAGACCTCGTACGCGGCGTATTATTCGTAGATGAGGAGACGTAAAATTCGATGTTACCGGGAAGGCTTTGTAATGGGGGGGGGTCTTTGTTCAAAGGACACCTCCGGAGAACTACTAACCCGTCCGGTTTCTGGGGTAGTGTGATAATTTATGTTGTTTTTTTTACAGTTTATATCTGCAAAATAGTTATAGCAGTTATTAAATGAGTACTATTCGTACAAGCTGAATTAATTTGCTTGTTACCATCCAAATATTTAGTCTTTAAAAATTACATTAAGCAGATCACTGATGAGCTCGGAGCACAAATTCCTTACCATTATATTATTTTTACATTTGCTGCAGGCCTGCACTGCTGATGTGTACGTGCCGGTCTGGCATCCTACTCCATTGTTGGAAGAAAAGGGAGATTTGGATGCGGCCATCTATACCTCTACCAACGGTACCGATGTGCACGGGGCCTATGCCTTTAGCGAACGTTTTGGCGTGGGAACCGATCTCAATTATCTGTATCGCGATTTCCAGTCCAATCGCGACTTTCAGCGCCATAAGTACGGCGAGCTCTCCTTCATCTATTTTGTTGATTTGCAGGATTCCGAATTCAGGGGCCTCGGCGTTTTGGGTGATCCGGTGTATTCAAATCCGGATCGTAGCTTTAAGCTGGAATTTTTAGGAAGCATAGGCTTGGGAGAAGGAGAAGAACTGCGCGGCTCAGGTCTGGATGAAACGACCGAAGGTAATTTCGCCAAAGGTCGTTATTCTAAGTTTTCATTACAGTCAAATGCGGCCATTGAAACGGACATTCTTACCATCGGCCTCTCGCCGCGGCTCAGTTATGTTTCCTACCACGACTTTATCACCACCCAAACCTCTGCTCCAGGCTTGAATACCGATAAAAACAGCGGGATATTTTGGGAGCCTGCTCTTTTCATGGCCTTACAATATGAAAATGTGAAACTGGAATCCCAGATCGGCATTGCCAGGGTACTGGGCAACCAGCCGGCCTTCGGTTATGAACAGCTTTTCCTATCGATAGGGGTGCACCTAAACTTAAATGTACTTGATTAGGAGCGTCGTCTTGCTTTTCGATTTTGATATAAACGGTAAAGCACAAATCCGCTTGCAATAAGCAGAATAAAAAGTATAACCGATCCCCAAAACAGGTACACAAGATAGGGCGCAACAACAATTAAAATCAGGCCAAGCACAAATTTAAGGGGATTGGAATAAGCAAGCGCACCGTTTGAAAGAAGACGAAGTATTCGAGACCACATGATCATTTCTTTTACTGTTGATTCCCGTTGGGGTACGCATCCTGATTTGAAAAGATTCAATTGCTAGGCCACCGCAAAAAGCTCTTCTTCCTTAAAATTGAGCAGCAGTTCCAGAATTGGTTTAATCTCTTTATGCTCCATAATGTCCCCCCGGAGCTGACGGCTGTTGCGGATGCCTTTCAGATATTGGCCATAGTGCTTTTTCATGATGATGACCCCGTAGCGTTCGCCGTGATGATCCACCGATCGGCGCAGCTGCTCGGCGCAGAGTTCCAGTCGCTCTTTAACCGTAGGTTCCGGCAGCAGTTCACCGGTTTCAAGATAGTAGCGCGTTCGTTCAAAAAACCAGGGATTGCCGATAGCGCCGCGGCCCACCATCACTCCGTCCACACCGGTTTCATCGAACATGCGTTTGGCATCTTGAGGCGTAGTCACATCGCCGTTTCCAATAATGGGCATTTCAAGGCCGGGTGTATTCTTAAGTTTCTTAAGCCACTCCCATCGGGCATCGCCTTTGTATTTTTGGCAGCGGGTGCGGGCGTGAACGGTCAGTGCCTTCACCCCAAGCTTTTGCAGCATCAGCGCGGCTTCCTGAATGCGAATAGTACGGTCATCCCATCCAAGCCGTGTTTTTACGGTTACCGGTTTTGAATCAACGGCATCAACCACTGAGCCGGCCATGCGCTCCATCATATCAAGATCTTTGAGGCAGGCTGAACCGGCACCCTTTTTAACAATTTTATAGACCGGGCACCCAAAATTGATATCTACTACATCGGGATTATTGGCTTCGGCCACTTTGGCTGCGCCCTCCATAGCTTCTTCACGTCCCCCGAAAATTTGTACGCCAAAGGGGCGCTCTTCTTCCACGAAATCCATTTTATGCATGGCCTGATCGTTATCTCGAATAATTGCCTCGGAGCTAATAAATTCAGTATAAACAATGCTCGCACCTTTTCTACGGCACATTAGTCGAAACGGCGAATCGGTGACATCCTCCATGGGCGCCAACAGGAGAGGCTTATTTCCTAAATCGATGGAATCAATTTTCACAACAGAAAAATATTTAATTACTAATACGCTGAAAAGATACGGAGATTATGGGAAAACCTCGATTCTTAAGTTTTATTATGTAATGATTAAATCAAAAGGAATACAATTTCACTAATGATATGAACGTATAAAATTCTTATAATGACAGAAATTAAAACCTACTAATAATTAGGAAATGTATTATGGCGTTAGCAATAGAAAGTATTGAAGAGCTATTGGGTGATGAAGCAGAAGATCTATTTACGCATGAATGCGAAACAATTTCAAAAGACAATTTGTACTTGCCCGGACCCGATTTTATAGATCGTGTGTGTATGCAGTCCGATCGCAATCCGCGGGTACTGCGCAGCCTGCAGACATTGTTAAATCACGGGCGTCTTGGCGGAACGGGATACGTTTCCATTTTGCCGGTTGATCAGGGCATCGAACACTCCGGGGGTGCTTCCTTTGCCAAAAATCCGGCCGGTTTTGATCCTGAGCACATTGTAACGCTTGCCATAGAGGGCGGCTGCAATGCCGTAGCCTCAACCATTGGTTTACTTGGATCCGTAGCACGCAAATATGCGCATAAGATTCCGTTTGTGGTTAAAGTAAACCATAACGAGTTGATGACCTATCCCAACAACTATGACCAGATTATGTTTGGATCGGTTGAACGCGCATTTGATATGGGCGCTGTTGCCATTGGTGCTACCATCTATTTTGGCTCGGAGGAGTCGGGCCGTCAAATTCAGGAAATTGCCCGCGCTTTTGAACTTGCTCATGAGTTGGGTATGGCTACTATTCTGTGGTGTTATACCCGTAACAGCGCGTTCAAAGTTAAGGGCACCGATTATCACGCCTCCGCCGATCTTACCGGGCAGGCCAACCACATTGGGGTAACGCTGCAGGCCGATATCATCAAACAAAAACAACCAACGAATAACGGCGGGTATAAAGCGCTGAATATGGGCGATTCCGGTTATGGCAAGCTTGATGAACGCATTTACAGTGAACTATCTACTGATCACCCCATTGATTTAACCCGTTACCAAGTGGCCAACTGCTTTATGGGCCGTGCGGGACTTATTAATTCGGGTGGTGCTTCGGGTGATAATGACTTTGCCCAAGCCGTGCGAACGGCGGTCATCAACAAACGGGCCGGCGGTATGGGCTTAATAAGCGGGCGTAAAGCCTTTCAGCGACCGAAAGAAGAGGGTATAAAACTGCTAAACTTTATTCAGGATGTCTATCTTGACGATGAGATTACCGTAGCCTGATTGTTCACCAAACGCCTTATAAATTTATTCAATGAGGCTTTGATATACTACGTACTGGTTTATAGAGTTAGATTAGTAAGCGAATGAACAGTACCTTATAAGCCGATCTCTTAAGATATAGCGGCTAATTAACATAACTTGTTTGGCGAATAGTACCGATCACATAAAGGAAAACCCTAAAAAGTATTACTCCAAAACATACCTGTTTATTTCCATCGGGTTGAGTTTGGCGGGCATGGGGGTTGTAATATATCTTACCTATACCCCCGGTGTGCTGGAACACCTCAAGCCCAAACGCCTGCCCGGACTTTTTATCGCCCTCGTTGTTTCTTTTTTGCGTTTGTGGTTTATGGCCGCGAAGATTCGTTATCTGGCAGAAAAAAAGCTTGGCTGGATGCAATCATTTCGCGTTGTATTAACATGGGATTTTACCTCCTCCGTAACGCCCTCTACTATAGGAGGGGCGCCTGCGGCAACTTACGCAATGAGCAAAGAAGGATTAAATCTGGGCCAATCTACGGCCATAATTTTATATGGAGTATTACTTGATCAGCTTTGGTTTGCGCTGGCCATTCCAATATTGCTGATTGCAGGTGTTTTCTATGAAGTGATACCTTCCAATATCGGAGCCATAGGTCAGGCTACGATGTTTCTTCTTTATGCAGGGCTGTTAACCTATGCTTCACTGCTGGCTTATGGCGTGCTTAGAAATCCTGCCGCACTAAAGAAAGTAGTAAACGCGGTATTTAAACTTCCCTTTTTACGTCGCTGGAAAAAAAAGGTAGCGAAAGAAGCAGAAAACCTGGAAGAGTATTCACATGAGCTTCGTAAGAAACCGGCCAGCTTTTTGTTTAAGACATTTTTTCTTTCCACCATGTCGTGGATATGCCGTATTGCTTTGCCGACCATTGTAATTTTGAGCCTGTTGCCGGCCAATGAAATTTTATCATTGCTGCGCAGCCTTGCAATGAACCTGGCCTTTTTAATTATGCCCACTCCAGGTGGCAGCGGCGGGGTTGAAGGTCTTTTTGCTATCTTTCAGGGACCTTTAATTGAGCGAACAGCGTTTATTGGATTGGCCGTATTTCTATGGCGTGTTATCAGTTATTATATAAGTATCGGCTTTGGCATGATGGCAACGACGTGGTACATCAACCGCTCGGTAGTTGATAACTTAGGTGCCGATAATTCGGAGAAAATAGATCAAATTCAACCCCCAAGAACCGCATAGCGTGGCAAAGCCCAAAGTACAATTTATATGCGGTGAATGCGGTCATACATCGGCCAAATGGCTGGGCAACTGTCCCAAATGCGAAAGCTGGCATACCTTCAAAGAGTTTAAGGTTGAGAAAAAATCATCCTCTGCTACTCACAAAGGCAAGGTTGACGGAATAAAAACAGCGCCTCCCGAATCCCTCAAAAATATCAGCTTTGAAGAAGAAGCACGGTTCCCGAGTAAAATTCCTGAACTGGATCGCGTATTAGGCGGCGGATTTATGCCCGGCTCTTTTGTACTGATTGGGGGCGATCCCGGAATAGGAAAAAGTACGCTTACCCTGCAGATCGGAAAATCTCATCCTGAGCTCAAAATCTTATACTGCGCCGGAGAAGAGTCGGCCGGACAGATTAAACAGCGGGCCAACCGGCTGGGTGTTTCCACGGAAAAACTTTTTGTATATACTGATACCGACGTCAGCAACATTCTTGAGCAGGCTCAGAAATTACAGCCCGATTTACTCATCGTTGATTCCATTCAAACGGTTTACCGAACCGAGCTTAGCAGCATGGCCGGAAGCATTCAGCAGGTGAAAGAGTGTGCAGCCTTGCTTCAACAACTGGCCAAAAAACAGGATATTACCACGGTGTTAATCGGTCACGTGACCAAAGAGGGCATTATTGCCGGCCCGCGCGTGCTGGAACACATGGTTGATACGGTGCTGCAGTTTGAGGGCGACAATAATTATACCTACCGCATGTTGCGCGCGTTGAAAAACAGGTTTGGCGCGGCGCACGAAGTTGGCGTTTTTGAAATGCGTGAAGATGGCCTGCATGATATACTTAACCCATCCCAGCTTTTTCTCTCTGAAGCCCAGAATGGCGTAAGCGGCAATGCGGTGGTTTGTACCATGGAGGGCACGCGGCCGCTGCTCATTGAGGTACAGGCACTGGTGACGCCCAGCAATTATGGCACACCGCAGCGCACGGCAAATGGCTTTGATCACCGCCGGCTTTCAATGCTGCTGGCTGTGTTGGAAAAAAGGGGCGGCTATCAATTTTCTGGACAGGATGTTTACCTGAATGTTGCGGGTGGCATTCGTCTGAACGATACAGCCGGTGATCTTGGAGTGATGAGCGCTTTGGTTTCGAGCCTGCTGGACCGGCCTATTTCTGAGAATACGGTTTTTTTGGGTGAGGCGGGACTTGGAGGGGAAATCAGGGCGGTGAACAGGATTGATCAGCGTATTTCGGAAATACAAAAATTGGGCTTCAGTAATGCGTTTGTGCCCAAATCAAATAAGGCGGGAAAAGATAATTCAGGGTTGAGACTGATTAAGGTAAGGAACAGCATTGAAGCCATAAAAAAAGCCCTTTAGCAAAAACCAAGGGCTTTAAAAATCAGTAAAAACTATTATTAAAACTGGTTGCGGTCGCGCCGGCGCTGGTCACGAATACTTTTCTTAAGCGCTTCTCTGCGTTCTTTAGACGGCTTTGTAAACTGCTGACGCTCGCGGTATTCATTTAAAATGCGTGAGCGGGTAACCATCTTCTTGAACCGATTTATAGCCCGGTCAATGCTTTCATTATCTTTAACTTCTACACCTATCATATATAAAATCTGTTGAGTTATTTTTAATACGGCTCGCTAATATAAGGATAATTTTTTAAAAGTGTAACTAATTTGTGCCAGGTTTTACCACAGAGGTACGCAGAGAAGGCACAGAGTTTTACGGAGGGTTTCCGAGCTGTTCCCAGCGTCCACGCTGGGAACAAAAAGTGTTAAGCGTAGAATGCCTAACACAGTAAGATAAACTCTGTGGAACACCTACTTCAATGGAAAATTAATACTCAGTCCCACGCCAAACTCAATGCCGGAGGCCGAGAAAAAGACATTTTCATCCCGTGCTGAAACTCTGTCACTTACAAGGGGGCCTTCTCTTTGCTCAACTTCTGTTACCACCGCTCGTTCGCCATTGATGATGCGATAACCGGTATTCACAAACAGCGAGCTATAACGGCTAAATTCCCATTCCAATTCTATGTAAGGTTTGATTTCAGTACTAAAATCTGAAAAACTTACATCACCTACCTGCGGGTCGAATATATCCTCATCCACTTCGGTATCTTCTAAAAATATTGTGCTTAAACTAAGGCCCATTTTGAATTGGAATTTTGGCCCCGTAATCAAATAGGCAACACTAACACCAAAGGAGGCGGTGGCTACGTCCCCATAGCCTCCGTATACATGAGCCCCGATTTCCCATGGTGCAGCATCATAATCGGAAAACGATAATCGTACACCGGTAATCCGCACGTTGCGGTCGGATGCTTCGCGCACCGTAAATTGGGCCATGTAAATGGTGTTAACCCCTATTTTAAATTTTGGATCAACTAATTTTGAATCAACAGTTTGTGCCCGGCTCGTTGACCAGATTAGGCACAGACAGATGGCAATTAATAAACGTATATAAAACATCTATTATCTATTTTAAGGAACCTATTTAACGTGAGTTCAAAATATAAAAAAAGAAACCGCTACCCGTCAGACCGCTGGGATTGCGGGCAGACGGGTTAATGAAAGCGCCCTCAATTAAAAGTTAAACTGGAAGTTAAGGGAAAATTCACCGTCATAAGGCGCATTATCTGTAAGATGATGGCGGTACGAAGGGGTGATAGCCATTGAAAATGAATCGGAAAAAGCGAACAAGAAATCTAATCCAAGGTCAGGTCCGGCAACAAAGCCGTCAAATCCCTGGGTGAGCTCTGCATCGCTAATCGGGGCATCATATTCCCCATAGCCTAAAAACCCGCCCGCATTAGGAAGCAGCGAGATGGTATTGGAAAGGGGCAGCTCCACATAAAAGGAAGAAGAGCCCAGCGCAGAATTCAGCGAAGGGTCGGGGATTTCGGGCAACCCTTCGAAATCAAATCCCTCTACATTAAAGTTAAAGGATTTGTAGAGTGAAAGTTCAGAACGAACCATAAATGGATTGCTGAAGCGAGCGGTATGACCAAAGGTTAACCCTAAATTCAGTAAGGATGTATTTCCGTTCTCGCGGCTACTAAACTTCTGTTCGCTGAATAGGAGCTCGGTGTGCAACGAAACATCATAGTTTTCATTGAATCTATAACCAAAAGCTGGCCCGATAAGTTGAGCATCTTCAAACGAACCTCCGCGCAGGTATAACGATTCAAGGCTTGCAAAAACACCGGAATCATTCTTGTAAGTGGTTTGAGCTTTAGAAATTGAGAAGAAAAGAAACAGAAAAGTGAATATTGATAAAAGACCGGTAACGTATTTTTTCATAACAAGAATGGTTAAAATATTTAGGATTTTTGTATTACCCTGCTCGTAAATAATGATTTTATAAATACTTGTAAAATTTTATAACAAGTAATCGCATGATAATGTGACGAGACTTCACTTGACAAACTGCTGGTTCGCTACAAACTTCTCCGGTATTTTTTCCTGCTTTACGCCAATGCCAAAAAGGGCATAATCATATTTGGCAGGATCTTCTGGGTCAAGTTTTCGCATGTTTTGGGTGAGCTCTTGCGCTGCCTTCCAGTCGTTGTACTTGCGGGTGAGCAGCCCAAGCAGGCGGGCTTGTCGCGCGGAGTGTACATCAAGCGGAACAACCAATTCGGATGGCTTCATAAAATGCATAATACCAAGATCAACCGGGCTGCCTTTACGAATCACCCAGCGCAGGTAAAGATAGAGACGTTTGCAGGAGCTTCCCTTTTCGCTGTTGGATACGTGTTTTCTGGTGCGGCGCGGAATTTCTTTATGCATGCCAAAAAATTCATGGTGGAATACAGCTATCAACTCTCTGTTAGTTTGCTTTGCTTTTATATAACAGTACTTCCAAAAGGCTTGGAATGAGCCGTGTACGTGTACTATTTTATGCAGGCATTTAGTAAGCCAAAACAGATCAACCGCTTTAAAAGTGCGGTGTTTAAAGCCATCAAAAACAGTGGCGTCATCATCGCTGAAATTGCGAATAAATGCAGCGGGTTGATGGTCCATGCGCTCAAGTAAATTCTGCACTTTGGCGATTACGATATCGCGCCGCCCCCATGCCATAATAGCCGCAAAAAAGCCGGCCAGGGCCTGATCTTCTTTATCATCAAAGGCGTGCATAAATGAGATTGGATCGTCCTGAATGTAGGCGGGCTGTTCGATGCGTTTCACCCATTCGTCAAGCCAGTGTTTTAAGCGTTGAAGCTGTTTGGAAGAGCAAGCTTTTATTTTAGAGACAGGATTGATACTTGATTTCATAAGTTAGCATATTGATAAAAAAGCATTTTCTCTATCATTTCGTAAAACGTAGGTCAGGCATCTTGCCCGATAATTAGTTTTTAATCCTTCAAATGACGGGCAGGATGCCCGTCTTACAACGTATTAAGTAATGTCCATAAAGCAGGCAGTTGGCAGGACGCAGTCATACACTCCCAACTGCAACTGCCTCTTTTTGGGAATTATATTCTTCTTTTGGGCCTACTTTTTAACTTTTTGTAAAGATAACTATTAGAGATCCAATTCCTTCTGGCGAAATTCTTCGCTCATCAGTTTGTCGGTAAGGCGGCGGTTCGCTTTAGGGAAGGGAAACTGATCTAATTGTTCTATGGAAACCCATTGTACTTGCTGGCTGGTTTTAGGTTTGGGGTTGCCTTCAACCAATTCACAAATATAGGCATGCAGGGTAATTTTAAAATGAGAATAGGCATGCTTCAATTGCATAAAGGGTTCAATAATCTTTGCTTCAATTCCGAGTTCTTCTTTGAGTTCTCGACTTACTGTTTGCTGTATAGATTCATTTTCCTTTTGTTTACCGCCGGGAAACTCCCACAACCCTCCAAGCATGGCATCATTCGGGCGCATCGCAATTAAAACCTGACCTTCATCACTTACCAATATGCCAACGCCAATATTGTGGTGCGGAACTTTTTTAGCGGGTGATTTATAGGGTATGGTATCGGTCTTTACTTTTTTTCGGGCAATACAACCGGCAGCTAACGGACATGCTTCGCAATCGGGATTAGAAGGGGTACATATAATCGCACCCAGCTCCATTATAGCCTGGTTGAAGTCGCCGGGGCGGTTACGATCAAGCAATTCATCTGCATACTCCTGAATATTGGTTTTTACAGCAGAGCGGCGCACGTCGTCCTCAATGCCGAAGTAGCGGCTCAGCACGCGAATCACATTGCCATCAACTACAGCATACGGTTCTTGAAAGGCAATGCTGAGTATCGCAGAAGCGGTGTAAGGGCCAATGCCTTTTAGTTCGGTGATTTCATCCCAGGTGCCGGGCACTTTACCATTATGGTTTGCAACTACGGTCTTTGCCGCATGATGCAGGTAGCGCGCGCGGCTGTAGTAACCGAGGCCTTCCCATACCGATAGTACATCCTGCTGTTCTGCTTCGGCTAAATCATAAACAGTAGGGAAATGCTTTATAAATGTAGTGAAATAGGGCGTGGCCTGATCAACCCGCGTTTGCTGCAGCATAATTTCCGATAGCCAAATATAGTACGGATTACCGCAATCTCTCCACGGCATGGATCGCTTGTTGGCGTCGTACCAGGCGAGGAGTTTTGTCCTGAATTCGCTGTCAGTCAAAATACCAAGTGTTATTAATGATTATGTCATCGCAAGGGTACAGTAGTATTCTGGGTCTGCGGCGATCTTCTGTCGGTGAATCAGGCTGCTCCTTGGTTTGGGAGATTGACCCGAAGGGACTCCTTTGGAGCCGCACTTCGATCACTCCGTTCTCTCGTTCGCAATATGTTTAATTCCCTCTGCTTCCGGTTTCAATCACCCGTATTGTCACATTCTGCGAAGAGGCAGCGCCGTATTGATCGGTGGCAATTACGCGAAATGTATTTTCGCCTGCTTGTCGCTCGGTGGGTGTCCAATTAAATTCGCCGGTTTGTTCATCAATAGAAGCACCGTTTGGTAAATTAACGCCAAGGTAACGAATTAAGTTTTTATTGGTTCCGTCCGGGTCAATTGCTTTTATTGGCAGATTAAACGGCCTGCCGACCGGGATGGAAATGGTTCGCAGCGGAGTGAAACGGGGTGGCGCATTGAATGAGCGTACTTCAACGGTAAAACTGGTGCTTGAACTTTGCCCGTTTCCGGTTGCGGCATTTAATTTAAAACGGTGCTCGCCGGCATTCCGGGATTGCGGTTGCCAATATAAGCTTTGGCCTCTAATAATTGCATTCTCAACATTTGTCTGAAGGCTGAATTGCACTTGGGCAGCCGGGAAATCTCCTTTGATCCGCAGAGGAATTAGCAGTGCATGTGGATAGGGAATAACTTGATCGGAAATAGGTTGAATCTTAAATGCCGAGGCAGGGTTACCGGTTTTTACCGCGCTTTGAGTGCTTGCCTGCCGGTCAACTTCATTAATACGGCTGATGCGGTTGTACTCACTAATCCAGAGTTGCCCTTTGGAGACCGCAAAATGGTTTCCGGCGTCCCGGTTCTCTTTCCATAAGGTAGGCTCTCTAAGCCGGTAGGATGTCCAGAGCCGGTTGGAACTTCCTTTAATAATAAGCCAGTTGTTCCAGGATTTTATTTCAATAACAGCTTCGCCAATGCTACCCAATTGATTGAGGTTTTCGGCCGATGTGACTTCGAAAATGTCCCCCTCATTATTGCTTCCCATTAACCCATCATTTAAATAAAAGAGTCGGTTGATATCTTCATTCAGCGATATGGTTTGGCTAACAGAAATACCGCCTTCGTTCTTGCTGAAAATAATGAGGGTTGAGTCATTGGAAAGCACAAAAAGCCGATTTGAGGAAGCCTCAATTTCAATAATCGTTTTATTATTAAGTTGGCCGCCCGTTACTTTCTCGACGGGTGAATCAAGGGCTTCGGGTGAACTGAGATTAAGCATACCTAACTCTCCGGACCCTAAAACTATATATAAATTTTCATCGAGTCTTTCGGCATCGAGGGGTTGGGAGGGTAGATTGGTGGATGAATAAGCGCCCAGCACAGAGGTCGGTTCCAGCACGGTAAGCCGCCGGCTGTTGCCGAATAAATAGGCAAAGCGAATATCGGCTTCTATGGCATCACCCCGCTGCTGCATGCCGCCGGAGGTATAAAGCCACTGCAGTGAATCGGTGCGGGTGCGAAATACGGCCATCCCTTCTGTTTGTGAAAGCACGTATAAATGCGCTTCAGAACTTTCCATGGCAATGACCGATGGAACCTCCATGGAAAACGAATAATTGTTTTGCAGAGTGGGTTGGGAAGCAGCTGAGAAACAGCTCATCAAAAGTAAAATTACTACAAAAAAGGAAGCTTTATCTTTTTTCATAAATGTTTTAAATCCTTCGTTTCAAAATTTCTTTAACCGCAGAGGAAGTCGCAAAGGGTTTAAAAATTTTCTCTGTGTACCCTTTTGCTCTGTTAGGCATCCACGCTTAGTAGAAACCCTTTAGTAAGCAGGTGTTTTTTTTATAATAGTTATAAGAATTATTAAAAATTTGGAGTATCCAGTCATTCATCAATTATAATTTATAAATCATAATTCTACAGCCAGTGATGTTTTTGATACCAGTGAATGGTTTGTGCAATCCCTTCATCCAGTGAATATTCGGGAGCATAATTTAATTTCTGTTTTGCTTTATCAATGCTGCAGGTCCATTCCAGGATCAATTCTTTGGCTTTTTCACGGTTGATAACGGGATAGACTCCAAAAAATGACGCGGTTTTTTCAATCCCTCCGGCAATTTTTTTTACAAGCTTTGGTTTGATGTAAATCGGTATCATTTTTTTACCTAAAACCTTGGCGGTTGTTTCCTTGATTTCGTCCCATGTATAAATGGCATCCCCGGAAATAAAATAGGTTGCTGTTTCCGGCTGAGTGTGCTGCGCGGCCTTTAGGCATCCCTGAATTACATCACCCACATAAACCATAGAAATTTTAGGGTGTTGACCATCACCGATAATAGGACAAATACGATTATTAGCCATTTTGAAAAAAGAATAAATCTGATCCTCACGTGGTCCATAAACAGCCGGCGGTCGAAGTATGGTGATCGAAGAATTTTCATTGGCAATTTGGTGAATAATCTGCTCCATCTGCATTTTTGATCGTCCGTACATACTTACCGGCTCCATCGCGGATTGCTCATCAACGGGCCCATTTTTACTTGGACCCACGGCCGCCAGGGATGAAAGCACAACTATTTTCGGTACGCCCTCTTTTTGGGCAACGCGGATCAGGTTTTCGGTGGCATTTACGTTGGCACGCTCAAATGTTTGGGCGTCCGCGGCCTTTACCACGCCGGCAAGATGAAAGACTACATCTACATTTTTGACGGCTTTTTGCAACACGGGCAACTCATTCAGGTCGCCCTTAAATTTTCTGTAGGCTTTATTTTTCAGCCATTTTTCATCTGTTCGCACCAGACAGCGCACTTCAGAATAGGTATCATTTGCAATAAGTGCATCAACCAAATGGCTGCCGATAAATCCGGTGCCGCCGGTTACAAAGGCTTTCATCAAAATTTGTATATTTGGACGCTTTATTGTTTTAATAAAATAACTGAACGCCAGAAGATACAAATCTGACAGATGCATTGGAAAATTTATGGATGAACTTCGCGTAGCAATTTTTACCGGGAATTATCACCACATTCGGGATGGGGTTTCCTTAACGTTAAATAAATTAGTATCATTTTTAGAAGAAGAGGATATACCCGTCATCGTATTCGGCCCTACCGCAGATGAACCGGCCCTGAAACACGAGGGAGAATTTATTCCCGTCCCCTCCATACCGATGCCCGGCCGCTCGGAATACCGCCTTACCACCGGTTTCCCGGACAAAGCACAACAGCGGCTGCATGAATTTGACCCTACCCTTATTCATTTAGCTACACCTGATTTGCTGGGTTTCCGGGCCATGCGTTGGGCCCAGCAAAAGAAGATTCAAATTGTAGCATCCTATCATACTCACTTCACCAGCTATCTTAAATATTATAACCTCGAAATTTTGGAGTTGATGGGGTGGAAATATGTAGAATGGTTCTACAGCCAATGCAAACATATTTATGTGCCCTCCCCGTCAATGGCAGATGAACTTAAAGAAAAGAAAATTGGCACTGGCATTCGAATATGGGCGCGGGGTGTAAATACCGAGCTTTTTCATCCCCGCCAGCGCGACGAAGAATGGCGCTTGTCAAAAGGATTCAAAAAAGAGGATAAAGTAGTAACGTTTGTATCGCGGCTGGTATGGGAAAAAAACCTGCAGACGTATGTTGATGTGGCTAAAAAACTGGATGATAAAGTTAAGGCCATGATTGTGGGCGACGGCCCCGCTATGAAAGAGCTGCAGGGTATGCTGCCGAAAGCCCATTTTACCGATTTTATCACCGGCGATGAGTTGGCGCGCGCCTATGCTTCGAGCGATATTTTTCTGTTTCCCTCTGAGACCGAAACTTTTGGCAATGTTACGCTCGAAGCAATGTCAAGTGGGTTGCCGGCTGTTGTGGCTGATGCAACGGGCAGTAAATCGTTGGTAGAATCGGGTATTAACGGCTACCTTGCGCCGCCGCGCAATACCGACGAATTTGCCAAGTGCGTTCAAAAAATTGCGGAAGATGATGCACTCAGAGAAAAAATGGGTAAGACAGCCCGCCAAAAAGCAGTTGCTTATTCTTGGAAGAATGTTAACACTAAGCTGCTTGAGAATTATCAGGAAGCCCTCAGCGAGCAACCTCCATCATTAAAATTTTAGCTTTTTGCGCATACTTTACGTTTCACATACGCACCCGCCCAAAGGTGCCATCCTCGATAACGCCGGCGGCATGCAGCGGGTGAGCAGGCAGCTTATTGATGAACTTCAGAAGCATGCCGATGTTGAACTGCATACGGAAACAAAGAATGTAGCCGGCCGCGGTTTGGTAGCCCTTCAGACCGTTCAATTTTTGATTGGTATGATTTTTATGCTTCCCTCCAAAGCAAGGAAGTTTGATGCGGATATCATACTTTTTTCTTCCATGGTGACCGCCTCTTTGGCCTTTTTTATTAGAAAAAGTGTGCCTGTTCCCATGGTAACCATCAATCATGGTCGGGATGTAACCCTGCCAGTGTGGATTTTTCAGAAATTTGTCCCCAAAATATTTAAAGCGCTCGACGGGGTGATTTCAGTATCGCAGGCTACAAGGCAAGAGTGCATTAAGCGGGGCATGGCGCCCCAAAAGGGTGTAGCTTTACCTAATGGTTTTAATTTTTCGGCTGTTAAATCATTGCCGGATAAGCAATCATCCCGAACAGCATTGCACCAAAAATTTGGCATACCTTTAAACGATAAAAAAATGTTGTTAACCGTAGGCCGTATGGTAAAGCGGAAAGGCCATGAGTGGTTTATACGTGAAGTGTTCCCAAAAATAAAATCGGATGTCGTTTATGTTACCGTCGGTGATGGCCCCGAGTTTAAAAATGTTCAACAAGCAGTGGAAGAATCACCGCAGGGGGAGGCTGTGTTTTTATTGGGTCGACAACCCGATGCCGTTCTGCAACAAGCGTACGTCGCCGCCGATCTTTTTATTATGCCCAATATTCCTGTGGAAGGAGACATGGAAGGCTTCGGCATTGTACTGCTTGAAGCAAATATGGCAGAAACGCCGGCTGTAGCCTCAGATTTGGAAGGCATAAAAGACGTGATATCAGCCGGCAAAAATGGGTATAGAATACCGGTATTTGATGCTGCTAAATTTTCTGAAACGGTTGATGAAGTTTTACAGGATGATCTGGAACATTTATCCCAACAAACACGCAGGTATGTTCAGCAAAAGTTTAGTTGGGAAAAGGTAGCGCATAAATACACCATTTTTTTAAAACAGGTTATTGCCCGGTATTCAACTAAGAATTCAAAAAAATAGCTTAATCGTATTCATAATTTGATTGATGCTCAATATGGAAGTATATTTGCAACGATAAGCACTTATGAATTGCCGAAACAGTAATCGAATGGCAGATACTAAATCCGATCTTAAGAAAAACGATATTTTTTCCAAGGCTTATAACTTTACCAAAGCCGACGAAGTAAAAGCAGAAGGGTTATATCCGTATTTTAAGCCGTTACAGGCTACCGATGGTACTACTGTAAAAATAGACGGTCGCGAAGTTATCATGGCCGGTTCCAACAACTATCTTGGGCTTACCAACGATCCGAGAGTAATCAAAGCTGCGCAGGATGTAATTAGCGTGTACGGAACCGGATGCACAGGGTCGCGTTATCTTAACGGAACACTGGATCTGCACCTTGAGCTGGAAGAAAAACTGGCTGATTTCATGAACAAAGATGCCTGTGTGCTCTTTAGCACAGGTTATCAAACTAATGAAGGTTCTATACAAACGATAGCCGGCCGCAGGGATGTCATTTTCTCCGACAAAGATAACCACGCCTGCATCGTGACGGGTACGCTTATATCCAACGCTAAAACCATGCGGTATCAGCATAATGATATGGAGCATCTTCGAAAGTTGCTTAATCGTGCCGATGC
>Ga0136604_1000546_pt1 | contig 18547 bp, 22 predicted proteins | sample AntRauFillE10628_FD_104928 | JGI IMG/M metagenome (GOLD analysis project Ga0136604, IMG submission 104928) | Saline lake microbial communities from Rauer Islands, Antarctica - Metagenome Filla E10 #628 | ecosystem: Environmental > Aquatic > Non-marine Saline and Alkaline > Saline | place...
ACGCAAACGAAAAATGAACTCGAACGAAAGGCAAGAATGTTCCCAATTCGCCCTTGCCTAAGGCGAATTGGGACGAACGGAACGCAAACGAAAAATGAACTCGAACGAAAGGCAAGAATGTTCTAGTATCACCCAAAGGGTCTGTTATAACACCGCCTAAAAATCCTCATTTTGCGGCACAAAAAACACCTGAATCAAAGATTCAGGTGTTTTTTTGCATGCCTCTACACGGCTCCGACTCCGCCGGAATAGGCAAAAATCATGCTTAAAATAATAAATAATGCTACCACTCCCCAAATCCACTTAATCGCTTTCTTAGTGCGTTTGTCATACAAAAAACTCATGCTGCCTATTGTACCTGACTTATAAGTTCAGGCAAAGCTGACATTTTTCAGGTAAACTACTGCTATGTTTGATTTTTATCAAAAACGAAAACTTCGCTCCCTCGTCAATTCACGGTACACCCAAGGAGTGCTGCTCCTGTTGGTATTTTTGGTCGGATGGAGCGCGTTTGTGCGTTTCCAGATAGCTGAAGAAATGTCTGACCGTAGAGAGTTAGCAGCACAGGAGGCTGCATTGTTACGAACGCAAAAGGATGCACTGCAAGAGCAGGTTGATTACCTCTCAAATGAGCGTGGTATCGAAGCAGAAATGCGGCGTCAATTTGATGTGGCGCTAGAGGGCGAGCAGGTGGTGGTGATTGTCGAGCCAGAGACCGGTCCTGAAATACAACCTTTATCCACTTCTACTCAAGAGACAACTGCATGGTACCAGTTTTGGCGATAACTTGGTATACTATTCTCATTAAGAATAATTATTTCTCAATATGGATACTTCAGTAACTATCTACAGCACTCCAGTTTGTCATTTTTGCCAAGCTGCGAAAGAATTCTTTACCGAGAATAACGTAGAATACACCGAGATTGACGTTGCTAGCGATGCCGAAAAGCGGGAAGAGATGATTGAAATGACTGGTCAGATGGGGGTACCAGTAATTCGTATCGGTGACGACGTAGTGATTGGCTTTGACGAAGCAAAAGTCAAAGAACTGCTTAAAATGGAATAAGGTAGTATACAAAAACCACGCTTCCAAAGCGTGGTTTTTCTATGCGCTAAATAAACTCATGGAGTATTAGTGAGTGAAAACAGACTCTGTGGAGCTCAAAATGGTGCATTTAAGCAGCTATGAGTCTAAAGATGAGAAACTCACTACCAGCGATTACTTGGCAGGTGTTTTGAGGATATATTATACAAATATCAAAAAACACGCCCAGCAGCCCAAGCAGCCTAGTCTTTTCAAGACTGTAGAGTAATCTGTGCCCCTAAGGGGAACGATTTGGAACCAGATTATAAGCTCTTTAAAATTTAAGCTGTTGACCGAAAGTTAAAAATATTGTACTTTTATAAAGCTTGTAGATTCCCTGTAAGCATTGACTGAAAAGGAAAGTTCTTATGAACAAAAAGTCTCTGACACAAAGCCCGAACCCATTTGCTGCAGATGGGTACAAGCTATCATCTCTCACACAAGTGCTGCTGTGTTGCCGTCAAGATGTGTGATGATGGGACCGTCAAGGTTCGCGACACCAAGAATCCTGGTGGGCCGGCGCTCAGCTTCAATCATGATGAGTGGAGTGCCTTCATAGGCGGAGTCAAGAACGGCGAGTTTGAAGTAAGCTAGATGCTTCTTCGATCATCACGAGCAGGGTCATGAAACCCTGCTCGTTTTTATACTCAACATAAATGATAAAAACAATTTTTCTTATCCCTGGTTTTAAGACTCAAATAGCTGATGCTCAGTATCAGTGGCTTGTTTCCTATCTACAGAGTAAAAAATACGTTGTTAAACCAGTATCAATCACTTGGAATTACAAAACTGTTACGCAAAACGCTGAAGAATTTTTACACTTTTACGATAATAATAAATCAACTCAGAACTATATACTCGGTTTTTCTTATGGAGCAGTTATTGCTTTGATGACGGAAAATATAACAAATCCTAAAGAAATAATATTGTGTTCGCTTAGCCCTGACTTTAAAGAAGATACAAAAAACATGCCAAAGTGGCTGCAGAGCTATATAGGTAATAAAAGATACGCAGACACAAAAACCCGCAGTGCTCACAAACTAGCAAAATCAATAGAAACTAATCTAGTTGCGATGTACGGAGAAAAAGAAGGTAATGATTATCCTCTGCTAAAAAAGCGGAGTGAAGAAACAGCAAATCTTGCTACTAGTTCAGAACTTATCATAGTTAAAAATGCACCACATGATATTTCTTTTCCTTCGTACCAAACTGCGATAAAGCAAGTTGTCTAAAATTTGTGCCCCCACTGGGAATCGAACCTAGATCGGCGCGTTAGGAGTGCGCTGTTCTATCCATTGAACTACAGGGGCAACGTGTTCAAGAGTAGCATAAAATATTTTTTTGAGTAATTTGGCTGCTATACTTAACAGTATGTTGCCAAACAAAGATGAACACCAAGCGCTGCAAGAGTTGATGCTGGAGAATCAACGGCTCTTGTCTGAAAATAACCAGCTTTTGAAAAAGATTCACCGGACTTCGGTGTTTAATTTCTGGTTTCGCATTCTCACTACCTTGATTCTCATTGGTGCTCCGTTTGTGTTGTACTACTATGTCGTTGAGCCGTACTTTGAAAGTATGGGTTCATCGTTCTCCACGTTCCAGCAAGGACTGCAAGAAATTCCTGGCTGGAAACAATTTTACCAGGCGGCTCGAGGTGAATAGGGCAATTGCACAGCAACAGATTGAAATTCTCAGAAAAACCAGTACAATAGCCATCACTGCTTGGGTAGCTCAGTTGGTAGAGCATTCGATTGAAGCTCGAAGGGTCAGCAGTTCGAACCTGCTCCCAAGCACAGAATAAAAGACCCGTCGGGGTCTTTTTTGCTTGGGAAGGAACTGGCTCGTGCCAGTTCCGGCAGGTTCGAAAGGCAGAGTGATATTTTTTGCTCTTTTCCTAGAGCAAAAAACACGAGCCTCGTCGACTGCGCTGAAGAGCGTAGCGATTCATTGCGACAGTGGGACGAACCTGCTCCCAAGCACAGAAAAAACCGCCAGCAGGCGGTTTTTGTATGTTTGTGGCCGGTTACTTATGTCCAGCGTTGGTACGGACTTTGAGCTGGGTCGTACGATGCTTGTCGAGTTTCGGTAGTTTGATTTCGAGCATGCCGTGCTTTTCTTGTGCTTCGGCTTCGTCAATCGCTACTTCCTCAGGGAGAAGTAGGGTTCGTGAAAAACTGCCCCAGAAGAGTTCGCGGTGGAAATATCCATCATCATTGGCTTCTTGATATTCCTCACGCACTCCTCGCACGGTCACCATATCTCGAGTGATAGATATCTCAAGTTCGTTTGGACTCACGCCGGCTACCAGTGCTCTGATGACGATATGTTCATCCGTTTGATACATATCCACCGGCAGTTCTCCATCTTGCGGTGGTCCCGCATCTGGTTCGTCCCAAGACTCTTCTGTTTGGTATTCTTCTTCATCAACAGCCAGGTCGTCGTCTTCGCCAAACTGATGTTCTTCATCGAGTACGCGATCGTATTCGTCAGCTTGGTTGCCAGTGAGGCGTTCTAGGAATGATGGTTTTTTCATAAAATTATAATTGGTGCAGTTTACGGTTTCTTTCCATTAATTTGATTTTTTCAAACAATAGGAACAAGAGAATGATGCCAATCCAGACAAAGAGAAAGACGGCTAAGATTGTCTCTCCACTTGCATCCATTATAGATATGTTGAATAGGTAGTGCAACACGATGGCAATGAACAACCCAAGGGTTCCGTAGAGTAATTGTTTGGTTTTTGATTTGTAATACGCAAACGCGAGGAATACTCCTACTGTTCCTGACGCGAGGACGTGGAGTAAGGTGGCGCCTAAGAACCTGAATCCACCGGTCATGGCCGAGTTGAGGTAGTCACCAATAATGAGCGGGTTGAAGATAAAGAGGGCGTTTTCTAGGGCGGCGAAGCCCAGAGCAATGACAATCATGTAAATCACCATATCAATCGGTTCGTCTACTTCTTTGTTCCAAAATACTATCGCGAGGGCCACTGCGTATTTTAAGAGCTCTTCCACAATGACCCAGATAAGTATCACATTGTCTCCACTATATAAATCCATAGCGAGTTTTTGTAGCGGGAGCGCCATGGGTACTACGGCCATGCCGGCAATGAAGGTGATGGCAATTAAGAAAAATGGTTCTGGTTTGAGTTTGTCTTCTCGCATCCAAAACCAAACCCAGAAAAACGCCGGGATAAGCGCAGAGACAAAGGCTATAGCAAAGTACGTGGATTCCATTTCTTGTATTGTAGCAAAACAGTGGCGCGACCGTAGGTCGCGCCACTGTTTTGTGGGGGTAGGTTACTGTTTTTACGTTTCCTAAATCAGCGGATTATTTCGGCCATTGTGCCACCATGAGAATATCGTGATCTTTCAGTTCAGCTGGTAGTTCTTGCCAGATAGTCTCAGTGATAAATGGCATGAAAGGATGCAGCATCTTCAGTGAAGTAACCAGGTAGTGTCGAAGCATCTTCTGTCTTGAAGCACGAGCAGCGCCTCCTTCAGCCAGGAGCGCCTTTGACTCCTCCAGTACGGTACTGGCAAAATGATCCCATACAAAGTGGTACAGCTTTTCAGAAGCGAGGTCGAATCGATCCTTTTCCATATGAGCGGTTATTTCTGCTACTGTGGGGTACAAGTACGTGTCTTCAAACGCTTGATCAGCTGCTGTGTGCTCACTATCTGCTGGATAGTCTTCTGTATTATCAAGTACAAATCGTGTGATATTCCAGAGCTTGTTAGCGAACTTCTTATACGCATTTACTTTCTCGGGGTCGAGATTCATATCAGTCCCTGGCGCATTGTTGACCACGAGTCCCATGCGCAAGGCATCAGTACCGTATTTTTCTTGAATTTCGCTTGGTGCGATTACGTTCCCCTTACTCTTACTCATTTTTTTGCCGTGTTTGTCTCGGACCATGCCGTGTAAGTACACTTTTTTAAACGGGGTCTGACCAGTGCGGTAGAGTCCGAGCATCACCATTCGTGACACCCAGAAAAAGATGATATCTTTTCCGGTTTCCATCACCGAAGTCGGGTAGTAATTCTGGAAGTCCTGACCGTCGGGGAAGTCAGTGACAGCCAGCGGCCATTGTCCAGAGGAGAACCAAGTGTCAAAGGTGTCAGGGTCTTGGGCAACTGCTCCTGCACATTTGGCACATTTGGTAACGGTGTCATCAATATCAACCATCCCGTGTTGGCACTCCAGGCACACTTTCGCAGGAATTTTGATACCCCAAGCGATTTGTCGAGAAATATTCCAGTCATCAATCTTGGCCATCCAGTCGCGGAAGATGCGCTCGTCTCGGTCAGTAGTAAATGAGAGCGAGCCGTCATCAACTGCTTTGACTGCTTGTTCAGCTAATGGCTTCATGTGTACAAACCATTGCTCACGGATTTGTGGTTCGATTTCTCGCTCGCATTTGTAGCAACAGGGAACGGAGTGTGCGTACTGCTCGTCTACTTTGACGAGTAATCCTTTCTCATCCAGTTTGGCGACAATCTTCGCTCGCGCCTCGTTGATGTTCATCCCTGCAAACTCGGCTGCGATAGGCAGGAGTTTACCTCGCCAGTCGATGATTTGTTCATAGTCCAGATTATGACGTTTGGCGATTTCAAAGTCGACCCCTGAGTGCCAGGGTGTGATAGTCATTACCCCGGTACCCATTTCTGGGTCACCCGCTTCATCTTTGATGACGGTGGCGGTAATTGGTCCATTTATCCATTCCAGTTCGATTTCTTGACCGTGTTCGTACTCGGCGTAACGAGCATCGTCAGGATGCATTACCACATACTTGTCTCCAAACTTCGTCTCTGGTCGAGCGGTGCCGATGACAAATGGTCCGTATTGGAAGTAATAAAAAGGATCAGTTCGTTCTTGATAGTTCACTTCGAGATTGGAGAGAGATGTTTGGTGTTTTGGGCACCAGTTGACGATACGGGCACCGCGATAGAGCAGTCCATCTTCTTCGAGTTTCTTGAAGGTTTGATGTACCACATTTACTACCCGCTCATCGAGGGTAAAGAGCAGACGAGACCAGTCACACGACGCACCGAGCTCACGTATTTGATTGAGCATGAACTCCTTGTTTTGCTGGGTGAAGTCCCAGATTTCTTGATACAGCTCATCATCAGTCATTTGAAACCGTGACCGACCTTCTTTTTGGAGCTTCTTTTCATACACAACCTGGGTTTCAAAACCAGCGTGGTCTGCTCCAGGGAACCAGACCGTTTTTTTGCCGCGCATACGTTCAAAACGCATCATGATATCTTGAATCGTCACAAAGAGTGCGTGCCCGGCATGGAGTGATCCATTGGCGTTGGGTGGAGGCATTACTATCGAAAACTGCTCCGTGCGGTCACCAGGAAGGTTGTCTGGATTAAAAAACCCTGATTCCTCCCAGAGTGTGTAGATGTTTGATTCGTGAGTCGTTGGGTCATACGGTTTGAGAAAAATCTCAGGAATCGTTGATTGATGTGTATTTTCTTCTTTCATAAAATTCAGGTGTTGGTCGTCCTATCCACCCAGGAATTTCCTTGGCAGAAGTAGGAGGCTCAGACACGCAGTTACAATAATTGCTTCGCGGTTTTGTTCACTTACTATCGTTCTATTACTTAGCAAGAGTAGCATAATAAGGGTGTTTTCAAAACAACCATAGTATATGTACTGGTACTCTGATACATTTAGTAGATATGACAGAGATCTTTCTGTATCCGACTGAGACAGTCTATGCTCTGGGGGTAAATCCACTGGATAAAGCCGCTTGGATGGCTTTGTGTCAGCTAAAAAACCGACCCAGTACACAACCGGTCAGCTGGCTCGTTCGAGACATTGACGATATCAAACGATATGCCGTGGTGGGGGAAGTGGCTACTCGATTGGTAGATGTGTGTTTACCTGGTCCGGTGACACTGGTGCTGCCAGCAAAAAAGACCGTGCCGGACTGGGCGCAGTCAGCTGGGGGAATGGTGAGTTTTCGCATGTCTCCAGACCCGCAAGCCCAAGAGCTCATTGCTCGATATAGTAAAGAGCATGATGCTCCATTGACGTGTACGAGCGCCAATATCCATGGACTCCCGACCGAGCCTGACGTAGCTGGCGTGCTCAGCCAATTTGGCTCGGCGGCCAACTCGATTACGACTACTATCGACGGTGGCAGCAGAATAGAAATGCCGTCTACGGTGGTGGCTATTGAGAACGACCAGTTACGGATTTTGCGAGTCGGTCCAGTGTCGGCCGAGAAGCTGGCAGCGGCTCTAGGCTAGACTTCTATTGCCGTCAGCTCGTATCACATTACTGCCTTTGGGAGACAGTGCGCTGGCTGCTCGAGCGTGCCCAGCTAAGGCAATCATCACGCTATTGTCAGTAGAGAGTCCTGGTTGGGGGAAGTACGTAGTGATCTCAGGGTGTTGGGTAAACAGCGTAGTCTCCAGGGTTCGCTTGATATGAGTATTCGCCGAGACCCCACCACCCACAATTAGTGTTTTGGCTCCGTGAGCAGCGACGGCCGCGCAAGTCTTTTTTGCCAATACGGTAGTCACCGCGTCTTCAAAGTCTCGACATAACGCATTCTTTTCCTCTTCTGTGAGGTCGGCCTTTCCGGTGGCCTTTGCGTTATCTTGCAGAACATAGCGAACGGCCGTCTTCAGTCCAGAGAAGGAAAAATCCAGATCTTGGGAGTGCAGCATTGGTGATGGGAGCTCTGCGTAGGCTGGGAGTTTGGCTTTGCGAGCAGCTTCAGCCCGTTTGGCTACTTCTGGCCCTCCCGGATAGGAAATGCCCATCAGACGAGCGACTTTATCGTACGCTTCACCAACAGCATCGTCACGGGTTTGGCCAATTTTTTCGTAGACACCCCAGTTGCTCATTTTGACAAACTCAGTGTGTCCACCAGATATCAGCAGCGAGATGGCTGGGAATTCGATATCAGATAATTGATCGTCTCGATCAGCATCAAAGACACTGGCTAAGATATGACCTTCCATGTGATTGACTCCGACCACCACCACATCCCAGAGTAGGGCAACAGCTCGGGCAAAATTTACTCCCACCCAGAGTGCTGGTTCGAGTCCGGGGCCGTTGGTGACGGCGATGAGGTCAATCTCTTGTGCACCATGTTCTTTATAAAATGTCAGCAGTTGCTCAGCGAGACCAGGTTCTCGTTCGAGTAACGTGTGAATATAGGCTTCGGTTTGTGCGTCGAGCGACGGAGTGTCTTGTGTTTCGAGTTTACCTGACTCCTGGAATACTCGTTCCAAGAGCGAGACGATAATCGCGGCGTGTTCACGCTTGGCCAGCGCCGGATAGACGCCACCATATTCCTTATGAACATCTATTTGTGACCATAATGCGTCAGCATGAATTTCGTACGTGGCATCAGGAAAGGTGCCAATCGCTTCAATCAGGCTCAGGGCTGTTTCGTCACAAGACGTTTCAATACTCAAAATTAACATCCTTAGAATATACAGCAATCGCGGTATAAAGTGAATGAAAAAGAGCAGTCGGTACCCGTGTCGCAAAAGTTCATCTTTCCAGTGGTCTGCGGTATAGTGCATGTATGCAAACAGTTATCGTTCACAGCGGGAGTTTTCATCCCGATGATGTATTTGCAGTTGCCACGTTGCAATTGCTCGAAGGAAAAGAACATCTAACCGTTATCCGTACGCGAGATGAAGACACCATCGCGTCAGCTGATTGGGTGCTGGATGTTGGAGGTGTCTATGATGTTGAGGCGCAAAGATTTGATCACCACCAAAATGGTGCTCCAGTGCGTGAAAATGGTATTCCGTACGCCGCCTTTGGATTAGTTTGGAAACATTTTGGAGAACGTATCGCCGGCTCCCAAGAGGTGGCTGATGTTATCGAAGAACGTATCGCTCAGCAGATAGACGCCGGTGATAATGGAGTGAAGTTGTATACGCTCAACGAATACAGCGTCTCTCCGTACGAGCTCTATAACGTTGTCAGCTCCTTTCGACCAGTCTGGGGGAGCGCGAAGACTGATGATGAAATGTTTCTGGAGGCAGTAGATTTTGCGCGAGAATTACTCGTGCGTGCGATTGCACACGCGCAAGCGGGAGAACAGGTAAAAGCATTTGCTCAAGCGGGCTATGAAGCGGCCGAAGACAAGCGCGTCCTGGAATTTACAGACCATGTGGACAGAAACTCCTTTGTAAAATTTCCCGAGGTGGAGGTGATTTTGTACCCGTCTGATGATGGGGAGCGGGGGAGAGTCTGGAAAGTGAGCGTCGTACCTGCGGAATACAATACATTTAATGACCGAGTGAAGTTCCCGGCGGCGTGGGGTGGCTTGCGAGACGAAGAGCTAGAAAAAGTATCAGGGATAGAGGGAGCCATCTTCTGCCACAAAGCCTGTTGGTTGTTTGTGACCAAGACCAAGGAGGGGGCTTGGGCGGCAGCACAGCAAGCAAAATAAACACAACAAAAAACCGGCGGGAATGTCTCAGACATTCCCGCCGGTTTTTCTCTTGTGACCGATACAAGACTTGAACTTGTGACCTCTACAATGTCAATGTAGCGCTCTACCAGCTGAGCTAATCGGTCAGGATTAGTGGTCCGTATTCTACAATGAGCGGTAGAAAATTGCACGCGCGGGGTGTTGTTGACTCATCAGTTTATTCATGCTTTAATACGAGCAGATTTCGTTTCCATATCTATATAAGGATTTGCCGAATGCTTGATTTGCAAAAGCAAGAAAAAACATTGCGTGACAAGCTGAAGTACTATGATGAAGTGATAAAAGATAGACCACCTGGGTATGGTCGGTTTAAGCGAAATATCTCAATCCCTCGCATTCGGCGCGCCCTGCAAAAAATTGCAGATGGCACCTATGGATATTGCGAAGGTGAAGATTGTGAAAAACGGATTCCTGACGAGCGATTGCAGTCGATTCCTGCGGCGCTGCTCTGTCTTGAGTGTCAGCAAGCATTTGAAGAGAATCAATAAAACAAACCGAGGCAGTCTAGATTTCTAGACTGCCTCTTTTCTTTGCTCGTCTGATATTGTGTGAGCAGTGTTGTTTTTAATATAACTACGGTGAATCATGATTGGCTGAGCCGTGCTCCCCGATTCCAGAGCATCTACGTATTTATCTACTCTATCAATTTCTTCGTCGGTGAGTTCAGATTCTGGCAGCAAGTGTCCAGGAATGCGCAAATTAATAAAAGCGACCCGGTCCGCTGCAATCTCTCCTTTGAAGGAGCGCACGCCAGCCCGATTGAGACCATACGCGTCGTCTGTCGCGTCTGGCAATCGAAGCACGTCATCTTGTTTAGACTTTTCAAATCCAATGACGGTTACTACATTATTGAGATTCGTAAAGCCTTCTGCATAGGCATTTCCCAAATTGTTCGCGCCGTCTGCTTGGGGATTCCACTCCACACAATTTGAATATCTTTCATCTCCAACGAACCCCACATCGTAGGATTCAGTTTCAGAAAACAGCTGTAATACATTCCGGGGATCTTCTCGGCGTACAATCATGCTGGAAGCCGGGAGGGTGCGGTAGGCAGCATTTACGTCAGTAAATTCAGTGTATCCTTCAGAAATGAGAAATTCCTTGAAGAACATATAGGTTTCAGTGGTAATTTCGCAGAGCAGCTCTAGTTGTAGTTTTTTTCTTCCAGAAAGTAAATCTTCTGGCGGCGTGAGCGGTTTTCTTGTGTGTTCTGGTCGGTGGTGAAAGCGTTCTGTCATATGCAGATTTTACACCATAATCGGTACTTTGCTAAGGGTGTCTTGAAACATTCTTCTCGAAGGGTAACCAGGAGCGTGACGAAACTTTTTCAACCCAGTTTTGGTAATACATAGCATATACGCTATAACATTTTTCTATGTGTGGAATCTTTGGATACGTCGGAAACAGAACTGCCACTCCAGTTTTATTAGATGGCTTACGGACTCTAGAATATCGTGGCTATGATTCATCGGGTATCTATGTACCCGGATACGGAGCGGTAAATGCGGTTGGTCCGCTTGATGCGTTGATAGAAAAGATTACTGACCCTATTCCTGGCACGATCGGTATTGGCCATACGCGCTGGGCCACCCATGGTGCTCCGACTGAAGAAAATGCTCATCCTCATTTAGATATGTCGCACAAGATTGCTTTGGTACACAATGGCATTATCGAAAATTATTGCGAGCTCAAAGAAGGCTTAATTATTCAGGGATACACCTTTTCCTCTGATACGGACTCTGAAGTCTTGGCAAAATTGATTGGCTCACTCTATACCGGGACGATTCTCACTGCGGTCCAAGCAGCACTCAAGCGAGTGCGGGGGACCTATGGCATTCTCGTGAGTGCTGAAGATAATCTTGACGTATTAGTGGCGGCGCGTATGGGGAGTCCGATTGTGATTGGCGTCGGGACCGACGGAAATCTGATTTCTTCTGATGCTTCGGCTCTGCTGGCGCATACTAAAGATGTTATTTATCTTGAAGATGGTGAGTGTGCGCTAGTGCGTGCTGACACGTATCAAGTCAGTACCATTCACGGTAAAGCACTACAGAGAAATCCGCAGACTGTAGAGGGGGACGTGCAGCACGTACAAAAAGATGGCTATGAGCACTTTATGCTCAAAGAAATACTGGAGGCGCCAGAAGTAATCCGTAATACGATTCGTGGTCGTTTGCAAGTGGACAAAGGACTCGCCAAGCTTGGTGGTGTCGAGTCAGTCTTACCAGCTCTGAGCTCACTCCAGCGCTTGGTGATAGTGGGTTGTGGGTCGGCGTACTACGCTGGTCAGGTCGGACGGTCGTTGCTGGAGGAATACGCTGACTTGCCAGTAGAAGTGGAGATGGGAAGTGAGTATCGCTACAAGAAGCAGTTGCCTGATAAAAATAGCGCGGTGTTGGCGATTACTCAATCTGGCGAAACAGCTGACACCTTGGCTTCTGTTAGAGAAGTCAAACGTCTTGGTCTGCTCACGGTAGGTGTCGTCAATGCGGTTGGTTCGAGTATCGCACGCGAGACCGACGCTGGTATATACAATCATGCTGGTCCAGAAGTGGCGGTCGCGTCTACCAAAGCGTTTATTTCTCAGCTGACGGCGTTGGTGCTCCTCACACTCCTGATTGGTCGGAAAAAAGGCATGAGCGCAGCTGAAGGCAAGCGTATCGCCAAGGAATTAGCTGCGTTGCCGAGCATACTAGAAACGTACCTGAAAAACACCCAACAGATACAAGCGGTGGCGAAGAAATACGCGGGGTACACAGACATGATGTACATCGGTCGCAAGCTTCATACGCCTATCGCCTATGAGGGGTCACTCAAACTCAAAGAGGTGACGTATATCCACGCAGGGGCGTATGCCGGGGGAGAACTCAAGCATGGTTCCATTGCTTTGCTTGATGAACAATTCCCGGTTGTGGCGCTGGTGCCACAAGATGATGTGTACGAAAAAATGATTTCTAATATCCAAGAAGTCAAAGCGCGCAAGGCACCGGTGTTGGCGATTGCCACAGAAGGAGATGAACATCTACAGGACCTGGCAGATGACGTGTTATATATCCCCCGAGTACACCCGATGCTACAGCCGATTGTCTCCTGCATCCCGTTGCAGCTGCTGGCCTATTATATTGGTGTCGAAAAAGGACTGAATGTCGACCGCCCACGCAATCTCGCCAAATCCGTTACGGTCGAGTAATAGTAGCGATGACAGCAGCATGATCACTGACATCAAATTGGAGTCGTACGTCGCTCGCTTCGTAAGGCGGCTGAGTCAACACATAGTCGACCATAAAATCACGAAATAATTTTTGTAGTTCGGGGTCGGCGCCGGCGCGGTGATACTTTGCGTCCAAGCTCGATGCGTAGGAAGCAGGAATCATGTCAGCATAGTGCTTGAGGAGTTCTTCGTAGAGTCGGTTGTGGTGGCGGGGAATATTAAAGTCACCACAGAGCACATGCGCTGGTTTGGTCTGTAAGTAGGCTAACAATTTAGCTAAGTCAGTCGTTTGATTTTCATCGGCAGTCTCGCCCACCGGGTTCCAGGTAAAGTGGGTGGTCGCGATATGCTGCTCACCGATGGACGCAAAAATCACGGGGTGCGCAATGGTCTCCCGTTTGTCCTCTTTATTATAGTGAGTGATTTCTGGGGTTGCTTGGTGGTAGTAAAAGACTTCAGCGGTATGTTCTTCCTTACTGGCGAGCATGACACCATCAGGAAACTGCCGGCCGTCCTGAGTTCTGATGACCATCGGCGCAAAGGTGACAAAATATCCCTGCTCAGTCAGCCACGGTTCCAAGTCTTGCGATGCTTCCATCAGACACAGCACATCAGCTGCTTCGGCGTCGAGAAAAGGTAGAGCAGTATCAAGGTGGCGTTTTCCTTCTAGGTTTAGGGAGATGAGTTTCATAGGGATACAAACAGTGGTTTAGCGAAATAGGTACGGTTACTCAATTTTTATAAAGAGGAGACGTAAGCTGTTGGCGACCACTAAGAGCGTACCACCTTCGTGGCCGATTACTCCCAGTGGCAGAGGCAGATGCCAGCCCAGCGTAATAATAATCATCAGTAACATAATACCAACTGCAAAGTATAAGTTTTGCTTAATAATACGGTTCATTTGCAGTGACAGCTTGTGTGCGTAGGCCAGCTTCCGTAAATCGTCAGAGAGGAGGGCAACGTCGGCCGCTTCGAGTGCTACATCACTCCCGGCCACTCCCATCGCCACTCCCACCTGTGCAGTAGCCAGAGCTGCAGCGTCATTGACCCCGTCACCCACAAACGCCACGTTGTACTGAGTCTGCAATTCTTTCACGAGGGTGACTTTGTCAGCTGGCAACAATCCACCGTGGATATGTTCGGAAGCAAAGCCGGCTTCTTTTCCAATCACCTCAGCCACCTTTTGGGTATCGCCGGTGAGCATTTTGAGCTGCTGGACACCGAGTGTGCGTAGTTGGTCTGAGACTGGTTTGGTGGTGTCGCGCAGGGTGTCAGCGAGGCCAATGATACCTCTGATTTGGTCATCGACACCCACAATCACTGGTGTCTTTCCCGTCGACTCTAAATTGTGTAAGATAGTCGTATGTTCGTCAGTTAATACAATATTCAATGTCCGCAAGAGGATGCTATTTCCCACCCAGTACCCTTCACCAGTTTGTGTGGTGGTGATAATACCTTTCCCGGCTATCATATCTGTCTCAGTAGTGTCGTGCGCAGGGATACGTTTTTCTTCAGCGTAGGCAACGATACTCTTGGCCAATGGATGGTTCGAGTGCTCCTCGACAGTGCGAGCAATAGCGATCACGTCAGCTTCAGAGGAAGAGAAATGATGTACATCAGTCACGCGCATAGCGCCGTGAGTGAGCGTGCCAGTCTTGTCAAAGGCAATGGCTTTTACATTACTAAAGTTTTCGAGCGCCGCGCCACCTTTAAAGAGAATTCCGTTGCGCGCAGCAACCGCCAACGCCGAGAGTACGGCAGCCGGGACACTGATGACAATCGCACAAGGACTCGCGACTACCAGGAGCGTGGCAGCTTTATAGGCTGCTTCAGAAAAAGGGATATCCAGGAGAATAAATACAATTAAGGCGAGCACACTTCCGGCCAACACCACAATGGTATACCGCTCGCCAAACCAATCACTAAATCGTTCACTCGGAGCCTTGGTTTCTTGCGCTTCGGTCACCAGCTGAATCATTTTGGCGAGAGTAGACTCTCCGGCTGCAGCAGTTACTTTGATGTGCAGTACAGCGTTTTGGTTTAAGGTGCCAGCAAACACTTTGTCGCCGGGTACTTTATCTGCCGGGACTGATTCCCCGGTCACAGATGATTGATCAACTGCACCGGTGCCAGTGATGATTTCTCCGTCGATAGCGACTCGTTCTCCGGGTCGGACGATAACCGTATCTTCCAGGTTGAGTTCTGTGACCGCGACGATTTCGGTGGTTCCGTCTGCCGCTTTCCGCCGAGCAGTGTCTGGCCGGAGCTTCATCAGTGCAGCCACCGAACGCTTGGTGTTGCCCATAGCGTAGCCTTCGAGTGTACCGGCGAGACTAAAGAGGAACAGGAGAATCGCACCGTCTCGTACCTCACCTACAGCAGCCGCCGCCAGAGCGGCCAGTACCATTAATAGGTTGATGTCCAGACTGCCGTGCCAGAGCTGAGTCACCGCATCTTTGGCGGCTCGAAATCCTCCGGCTAAGTAGGTGGCGATGTACGCTGCGACGATAGCCCAGAGCGGACCGCCGAGGAGGCCAATAATAATTGCTCCGATGAGCCCCAGGAGGGTAATGGTGGTGAGAATAATATTTATCCGGAGTTCGGCTCGTTCCTCTTCGATTTCCAACAGGATTTTATCTACTGCTTGTGTCATGAGCGCCAGTATAGCAGAAGGGGATGTATTTTTCTCAACAGACGCCAAAAGAGAGAATCCCGCAGTATTGCGGGCAAACTGCGGGATTCGGGCGGTCTCAATAGGTATATATCACGTCCATTTGGCCAGAAAATGCTCTGAAACACCACCGATCAAAAGCCCAATATGGTAGGTATCGCCACCCGGTATATTGACTCCAGCCCAGAATCGGAGTACTTTTTTAGAGGACTATAGTGAAGAAAGGGGTAGTGACATGAATGTCAAAAAAAATCCGCAAACCGGAAAATTCACTTTTGATGAGTGGATGCACTTAGCTCAAAATAATCCTGAACAGTTTGAGCTCGAACGGAAAAAAGTGATTGATTCTGTCATAGAGCAGTGCCCGGAAGCGCAGCAGTTGAAACTCAAGCAGATACAGTTTCGTATTGACGGCATACGCCGAAAATACAAAAAAAATGGATTGGTTTGTGCGCAGGTATTGTGCGCTGAAATGGAATATGCATTCCATGAGTTCAATGACACTCTACAGCAGTTGGTCAAAAAGCCAGACCCTCCCAAACCCACGTTAGTCGTAGTCAAACGCTAACAAAAAACGCACCTCCGGTGCGTTTTTCTTTTTGGATTTTCTAGGCTCGTGTGCTTGTGACCCTAAGGGGAGCTATTTGGAACCAGGTTGTAAAATTTATTCAATTACATTATTTAAGAAAAAATATTGACATGTATCAAGAAACATTGTATTTTTAATTTACTTTCGAATCACCTAAAGTAAACCGCACAGGAAGGCTCTTATGAGCCTAAAACACACGATGCAAAGCCCAAATCCTTTTGCCGCAGAGGGATACAAACTGTCCTCACTCACACATAAATGCTGCTGTGTAGCAGTAAAGATGTGTGACGACGGTACTGTCAAAGTTCGTGACACCAAGAATCCCAATGGGCCGGCTCTTAGCTTCAACAATGAAGAGTGGACTGCCTTCATCGGCGGTGTCAAGAAGGGTGAGTTCGAAGCCAGCTAGAAGTTTCTTCTGGCACACGAGTGGGGCTATAAACCCTGCTCGTTTTTTATACTAAACACATGTCAAAAACAATTTTTCTTATCCCGGGTTTTAAAACTCAAATGCCTGACTCTCATTATGAGTGGTTGGTCTCGTATCTTCAGAGTAAAAACTATGACGTTAAGTCGGTTCCTGTTATTTGGAATTATCGAACCGTCACACAAAATGCTAAAGAATTTCTGAATTTTTATAATGCAAACAAATCGACTGAAAACTATATATTAGGTTTTTCTTACGGAGCAGCTATAGCACTAATAACAGCAGGCGAAACAAAGGCAAAAGAAATAATACTGTGTTCGCTCAGTCCTGACTTTAAAGAAGATGTTGGAGCTATGCCGAAGTGGTTGAAAAATTACATAGGTAAAAATAGATACGCAGATACGAGAACACGTAGTGCGCACAAACTGGCAAAATCAATAGATACAAAACTAATTATTTTGTATGGAGAAAAAGAAGGTATTGATTATCCACAGCTTAAAAAACGTAGTGAAGAAACTGCAAAACTAGCTGCAAATTCTGAACTTATCGTAGTAGATAACTCACCACATGATATTTCTTTTCCTTCGTACCAAACCGCAATAAAGAAAGTTATCTAAAATTTGTGACCCTAAGGGGAGCGATTTGAGTAGGTTCCCTAGGTCTTGCCTAGGGGGAATTACTAGTGACCGCTCTATTCACAGATTTTCATACTCAAAGTGAGTCAGCTCTAATTTTTAGAAATTACATCTACGAAGATCTTTCCTCCGTTATTTCTTACCTCGACTAGGTAATCGATATATTTCTGAAACGTCAAAGGCTATTTGTGAAATGGTTCCACCAAAATATGCAACTTGGTATTGTTTCAATGAATAAGCATAGAAATTACTTTGTTTCATTTAGTGTAAAAAAATCCCAAATTACTGCCGCCGCTGGTCGTGAAATAAATTGTGTGCTGTTGTTGGCCGTTAATTTTTCTCGTACATTTGACCAACCATGACTAGCTCCGTTTAAATAGTAAAAGGCATGTTTTGTTTCGTTTTTACAAAGAAAGGTGCTTAACTCAGTGATAAGGAATGATTCATAAATCTTTTGTCCGCGGTTTTTTATCTGACAACTGTAAAGACGCTGTGGAATTGCCATGTACTCGTTTATCCCTATAGTAGGTATAGACTTGTCTAAAACACAATCAGTCCATTCAACACCAGCGCCAGAAACTACCCCTACGCCAGCGAATAAAAATTTACTTTCACAGGCTATGCGATAAGCAAATTGAGCGCCGTTTGAAAACCCTGTTGCGTATATGTGTTCGAGATCAACTTTATATGTGTGCGTTAGATCTTTAATCAAGTCATCAATAAAGAGTACGTCATTTGTGTTTTCTTTGGCTGCGTAACTGCAACATGAACCCCCGTTCCAGCTTCTGTTTGAAGAGTTTTTACCGGTTCCGTCTGGATATATGACAATAAAGTTATGTTTCTCAGCAATATCGTTAAACCGACTTTCACTGAGTGCTATATCAGCATGTTCACCACTGCCATGAAACACCAGTACGACTGGTAGTTTTTTAACTTGTTCAATTGGAGCATGTACTAAATATGATCGAGTGGAGAAAGTTTCATTTTCATGAATATCTACCTCATACTCTAGGGTTGTATACGGCGTACTCGTTTTATATATATTTGTACTGATTACGAAGACTATGTTCAACAGTATACCGCAACTAAGTATTGCCAGTATAACCAATCTGTATTTCATGTATGTATTTTCACACGTTTGCTTGTTAATGGAAAGGTGTACAGTGATTCTTTCTCGGTAAGAAGGGTATCTACGGTGGCCCTTCCTCCGTAGATACGTATCAGCCGAAGCCCCTTTCAATTTTCCGTGACACCGGCAAACAGCAACAGTCAGAATACTGATTTTTCTCTGAGGGTCCTTCCTTCCGAAAATAGATCTCGGAAGCATAAAACCACTAAACCCGCATAACCTACTAGATTATGCGGGTTTAGGGCAGTTGTGATCCCACGGAGAATCGAACTCCGATTTCCAGGATGAAAACCTGGCGTCCTAACCATTAGACGATGGGACCAAA
>Ga0136604_1000547_pt1 | contig 18476 bp, 15 predicted proteins | sample AntRauFillE10628_FD_104928 | JGI IMG/M metagenome (GOLD analysis project Ga0136604, IMG submission 104928) | Saline lake microbial communities from Rauer Islands, Antarctica - Metagenome Filla E10 #628 | ecosystem: Environmental > Aquatic > Non-marine Saline and Alkaline > Saline | place...
ACAACACCGTGGTGATCGCCGCCGTCAACGTGGTCTTGCCATGGTCCACGTGACCGATCGTGCCGATGTTCATGTGCGGCTTGTTCCGCTCGAACTTCTCCTTGGCCATGACAGGCCCTCCTGACTTCTTCTGCTCCCGGGGTCGCCGGGGGCGTGGTGTGGTGGTTTGGTCTGGTGCTGTGTCGGTCGATCGGTCGCTCAGGCGCCGCGGATCTTCGCGACGATCTCCTCGGCGATCGAGGACGGAGCCGCCTCGTACGCGCCGAACTGCATCGTGTAGTTGGCCCGCCCCTGGGTCATCGAGCGCAGGTCGGTGGAGTAGCCGAACATCTGCGACAGCGGCACGCGTGCCTTGATGATCGTGCCCATGCCCCGGGGCTCGGAGCCCTGGATCAGGCCACGGCGACCGGAGAGGTCACCCATCACGTCGCCCATGTAGTCGTCGGGGGTGACCACCTCGACGTCCATGACGGGCTCGAGCAGCTGGACGCCGGCGCGACGCGCGGCCTCCTTGAAGGCCATCGAGCCGGTGATCTTGAACGCGACCTCGGAGGAGTCGACGTCGTGGTAGCTGCCGTCGACCAGCTCGACGAGCACGTCGACCAGCGGGTAGCCGGCCAGGACGCCCGAGCCGAGCGCCTCCTCGATGCCGTTGCGCACCGCGGGGATGTACTCGCGCGGGATGGAGCCACCGACGATCTTGGACTCGAAGTGGAAGTGCACGTCCTCCTCGAGCTCGTACTCCTCGCGGTCGGCGTCGGTCAGCGGGCGCACGTTGATGACCACGTGCCCGAACTGGCCGGAGCCACCGGTCTGCTTCTTGTGCTTGTACTCGACCTTCTCCACGCCCTTCTTCAGGGACTCGCGGTAGGCGACCTGCGGCTGGCCGACGTTGGCCTCGACCTTGAACTCGCGCCGCAGGCGGTCGACGATGATCTCCAGGTGGAGCTCGCCCATGCCGCCGATCAGCGTCTGGCCGGTCTCCTCGTCGGTGCGCACCGTGAAGGTCGGGTCCTCCTCGGCGAGCTTCATCAGCCCGGTGGACAGCTTGTCCTGCGCGGCCTTGTTGGCCGGCTCGATGGCGATGTGGATCACCGGCGCGGGGAACTCCATCGACTCGAGCAGGATGGGCTTGTCCGGGTCGGACAGCGTGTCACCGGTGGTGGTGTCCTTCAGGCCGACCAGTGCGACGATGTCGCCGGTCATGCAGGAGTCCAGCTCCTCGCGGGAGTTGGCGTGCATCTGCAGGATGCGCCCGACGCGCAGCTTCTCGTCCTTGGTGACGTTCTTGACGTACGAGCCGGCCTCGAGCTGCCCCGAGTACACGCGGGTGAAGACCAGGGTGCCGACGTAGGGGTCGGTGGCGACCTTGAAGGCCAGCGCCGAGAACGGCTGGTCGTCGTCGGGCTTGCGGGTCATCGGGTCGCCGGTCTTGACGTCCTGGCCCCTCATCGGGGGGACCTCCAGCGGCGACGGCAGGTAGTCGACCACGGCGTCGAGCAGTGGCTGCACGCCCTTGTTCTTGAATGCGCTGCCGCACGTCACCGGCACGAGCTGGTTGCTGATCGTGGCGGCGCGCAGGCCGGCCTTCAGCACGTCGGTCTCCAGGGTGCCGGTCTCGAAGAAGGTCTCCAGCAGGGCCTCGTCGGTCTCGGCGACCTTCTCCACCAGCTCGGCGTGGAAGGCGTCGGCGTCGTCCTTGAGCTCGGCGGGGATCTCGCCGATCTCGAACTTGGCGCCGAGGTCCGACTCGTCGACGTCGGTGCCCCAGATGATCGCCTTCATCTCGACCAGGTCGATCACGCCGCGCAGCTTGTCCTCGAGGCCGATCGGGATCTGGATGCGCACCGCGTCGGCGGTGAGGCGCTCGCGGATGGTGTCGAAGGAGTACTCGAACGACGCACCGGTGCGGTCGAGCTTGTTGACGAAGCACATGCGCGGCACGCCGTACTTGTCGGCCTGGCGCCAGACGGTCTCGGACTGCGGCTCCACGCCGGCGACGCCGTCGAACACCGCGACCGCGCCGTCGAGCACGCGCAGCGAGCGCTCCACCTCGACGGTGAAGTCGACGTGGCCGGGCGTGTCGATGATGTTGATCGTGTGGCCGTCCCACTCGCACTTGGTGGCGGCCGACGTGATCGTGATCCCGCGCTCCTGCTCCTGCTCCATCCAGTCCATCGTGGCAGCGCCGTCGTGGACCTCACCGATCTTGTAGGACCGGCCGGTGTAGTAGAGGATGCGCTCGGTCGTGGTGGTCTTGCCCGCGTCGATGTGGGCCATGATCCCGATGTTGCGGAGCTTCTCGAGCTTCGTGGTGCGCTTGGCCATCAGGGTGCTTCCTCGGTGCTGGTGCTGCGGCGGGGGAGGTGGGTGCTCGCGGTGGGCCGACCAGGTCGGCCGGACCGCGCCGTCACGCGTCGGGGCGTGACGGCGGGGGTGCTCACCAGCGGTAGTGGGCGAAGGCGCGGTTGGCCTCGGCCATCTTGTGGGTGTCCTCGCGGCGCTTGACGGCTGCGCCGACGCCGTTGGAGGCGTCCAGCAGCTCACCGGCGAGGCGCTCGGCCATCGTGTGCTCGCGGCGGATCCGCGCGTAGCTGACGATCCAGCGCAGGGCCAGCGTCGTCGAGCGGGACGGGCGGACCTCGATCGGGACCTGGTAGGTCGCACCACCGACGCGGCGGGACTTGACCTCCAGCGAGGGCTTGACGTTCTCGACGGCGCGCTTGACGACCGACAGCGGGTCGCCACCGGAGGTGCGACCGCCGATGTCCGCCAGCGCGTCGTACACGATGCGCTCGGCGAGGGCGCGCTTGCCGCCGTACATCACGCGGTTGATCAGCAGCGTGACCAGCGAGGAGTCGTACTTGGGGTCCGCTGGCGTGGGGGTCTTGGAGACCGGGCCCTTGCGTGGCATGTCAGCTCTCCTTCTTCACGCCGTAGCGCGAGCGCGACTGCTTGCGGTCGCGGACGGGGGCGGCGTCGAGCGCGCCCCGGATCACCTTGTAACGGACACCCGGCAGGTCCTTCACGCGCCCACCGCGCACGAGCACGATGGAGTGCTCCTGCAGGTTGTGTCCCTCGCCCGGGATGTAGGCCGTGACCTCGATGCCGGAGGACAGCCGCACGCGGCAGACCTTGCGCAGCGCCGAGTTCGGCTTCTTGGGCGTGGTGGTGTAGACGCGCGTGCAGACGCCCCGACGCTGCGGGGAGCCCTTGAGTGCGAGGGTGCGGGTGGACTTGGCCTTGTCCTGGCGACCCTTGCGCACCAGCTGCTGGATGGTGGGCATGTGGTGCTCCGTGTCGTGCCCCGGCCGGGGCGTGGTGGTGCGGTGCGGCCCGGGTGGGCCGGTCCCGACCCACGGGGTCGGGCGTTCCGCTTGTTCGTGCGGGCGGTGCTGTGCGCGCCCTCTCGGGCGGCGGGGGGTGCTGCTCGCTCGACCCACGGGGTCGGGCGTTGTCCGGGTCGCACAGCGGGCTGTCGGTCTGTGTCGAGCAGCGCGCCCGCACCACGTGGGTCCGGGGCTCGCCCTGCTGCGCGTCGCGCTGCTGGGCGGCGCCTGCTCGGCGCCCGTTCTGGGCCTGCCCGGACCGGACGTCGCGGTCAGATGAACCGGCGCGACGTGGATCCGTGTGTGCGCGCAACAGCAGCAGCGCTGGCACGCGACTGGCGACGGTACAGAGGACCGCCGGCAGGACGCAACTGGACGGGGCCCAGCGGGCCGGGCGTCCGGTGTGCGCGCATCCTGCCCGTCCGGCCATCGGTGTGCCAGCACCCCGGACGTCCGGCCCTGGCACGGGCCCCCGGACACGTCCGCAGGAGGTCATCCTTTGGGTGAGCACAGGAGGAACGATGACCACGACGCGCATTACGACCAGCCGCCGGCTGGCCGCCGCGGCCCTGACGGCCGTGCTCGGCCTCGGCGCTGCCGCGTGCACCGCTCCCGGCCCGACGATCGACGCCGACGTCGACGACGGCGACGAGGGCCTGAGCGGCGGCGACGACGCCGACGACATCAGCAACCTGGACACCGACGACGTGACCGGCAACGAGTCGAACCTGGAGGATCCGGGCGCCGGCCAGGTCGGCACCGGCGACATCGGCGACCCGGCCGACGACGGCGACGAGCTCGGCTGAGGGCCTCCCGACCCTCGGACCGACGACGAACGACGACGAACGACGACGGCCCGCACCTGGTGGTGCGGGCCGTCGTCGTTGTTGCTGGCGCTCGGTCAGGCACAGCGCCTTCGCGCTCGCTGGCGCTCGGCTCAGGCGCCCTCGGGCTCGGCGTTCTCGCCGTAGCCCCAGCCCTCGCCGAAGCCCCACGACCCGTCGCCCTCGTAGGACTCGGTCGACTGCAGGAACTCCTGGATGTCCGCCGGGAGCGCCTGCTCGGGCAGCTCGGTGTGGCCGACCGCCGTGGTGGTGTACTCCCCCACGCCGCTGCCGGCGGGGATGAGCTTGCCGATGATGACGTTCTCCTTCAGGCCGACCAGCGGGTCGGACTTGACCTCGAGCGCCGCCTCGGTGAGCACGCGCGTGGTCTCCTGGAAGGACGCCGCCGACAGCCACGAGTCCGTCGCCAGCGACGCCTTGGTGATGCCCATCAGCATCTGGCGCCCTGCCGCCGGCTCGCCGCCCTGCTCGAGCACGGCGTCGTTGGCGTTCTTGAACTTCACCCGGTCGACGTGCTCGCCGGGCAGGAACTTCGTGTCGCCGTTGTCCACCACGTTCACGCGGCGGAACATCTGGCGCACGATCAGCTCGACGTGCTTGTCGTGGATCGGCACGCCCTGGCTGCGGTAGACGTCCTGCACCTCACCGACCAGGTGCAGCTGCGAGGCGCGAACGCCCAGCACGCCGAGCAGCTCGTGCGGGTCGATCGGACCCTCGGTCAGCTTCTGGCCGACGGTGACGGTCTCGCCGTCGTCGACCAGCAGCTTCGCGCGGCGCGACAGCTCGTGCTCGTCGACCTCGTCGCGGTTGCCGTGCACGCGCATCACACGGCCGTCCTCGGTGGTCTCCAGCTCGACGCGACCGTCCAGCTGGCTGATCTCGGCCTTGCCTCGCGGCGTGCGGGCCTCGAACAGCTCGACCACGCGCGGCAGGCCCTGGGTGATGTCGTCACCGGCCACACCGCCGGTGTGGAAGGTGCGCATCGTCAGCTGGGTGCCGGGCTCGCCGATCGACTGGGCGGCGACGATGCCGACGGCCTCGCCGAGGTCGACCATCGCGCCGTTGGCGAGCAGCTCGCCGTAGCACATCCGGCAGACGCCGACCTCGGTGTCGCAGGTCAGCACCGAGCGCACGCGCACCGTGCGGTCCTCGTCCGAGGCGGCCTTCGTGGCCAGCTCCTCGCCGGTCACCGGGTGGACGCCCTTGACCAGCGCCGCACGCAGCGAGCGGACCTCGCCGTCCTGGACCCAGGTGCCACCGGCGACGACGACCTCGTCGCTGCCGGGCAGCGTCACGTCGCGCGCCATCACACGGCCGTACAGCGACTGGCTGTCGTGCTCGCCGACGACGACCTCGATGCCCCGGGTGGAGCCGCAGTCGTCCTCGCGCACGATCAGGTCCTGGCTGACGTCGACCAGACGACGGGTGAGGTACCCGGAGTCGGCGGTGCGCAGCGCGGTGTCGGCGAGCCCCTTGCGGGCGCCGTGCGTGGAGATGAAGTACTCCAGCACCGACAGGCCCTCGCGGAAGTTCGCCTTGATCGGGCGGGCGATGATCTCACCCTTGGGGTTGGCCACCAGGCCGCGCATGGCGGCGATCTGGCGCAGCTGGGTCATGTTCCCGCGGGCGCCGGAGTTGGCCATCATGAAGAACGGGTTGGTGGGCTTGAAGTTGCCCTCCATGGCCTTGGCCACCTCGGCGGTGGTGTCGGTCCAGGTCTCGATCAGCTCCTGCTTGCGCTCGTCGTCGGTGATCAGGCCGCGCGAGAACTGCTTCTCGATCTTGGCGGCCTTCCCCTCCGCCCGGCCGAGCGCATCGGACTTCATCTCCGGCGTCTCGACGTCGGAGATCGCCACGGTCACGCCGGCGGCCTTCGCGAACGCGAAGCCCAGGTCCTTGAGCGCGTCGAGGATCTCGGCGACCTGCCAGCGGGCGAAGTGGTCGGTGGTCTGGTTGACCACGTCACCGATCTTCTTCTTGGTCAGCACGTGGTTGACGAACGGGAAGTCGTCCGGCAGGACCTCGTTGAGGATCGCACGACCCGGGGTGGTCAGCACGCGCACCGGGGCTCCGGCCGCGCGCGCCTCCTCCCAGGCCTCGTCGTCGGCGAACGCCTCGGGGCGGTCCTCGGGCTCGAGCTGCTTGCCACGCGTGCGCAGCCAGATCCAGTCCTGGGTGTGCAGCAGGCGCCGGTCCTTGGCCATCTCGATCTCACCGACCGAGGAGTACACCGGCAGGGACGTCAGCTCGACGTCCTCGGACGGACGCTCGGCGTCGCCGCGCTCGCCGCCCTCGCCCTCGGCGTAGGTCAGCCAGTAGATGCCGAGCACCATGTCCTGCGACGGCACCGCGATCGGGCGACCGGTCGCCGGCGACAGGATGTTGTTGGCCGACAGCATCAGGATGCGGGCCTCGGCCTGCGCCTCGGCGGACAGCGGCAGGTGCACCGCCATCTGGTCGCCGTCGAAGTCGGCGTTGAACGCGGCGCAGACCAGCGGGTGCAGCTGGATCGCCTTGCCCTCGACCAGCACCGGCATGAACGCCTGGATGCCGAGGCGGTGCAGCGTCGGGGCGCGGTTGAGCATGACCGGGTGGTCCTGGATGATCTCCTCCAGGACGTCCCAGACCTGCGCACGCTGGCGCTCGACCATGCGCTTGGCCGACTTGATGTTCTGCGCGTAGTTGAGGTCGACCAGGCGCTTCATGACGAAGGGCTTGAACAGCTCCAGTGCCATCTTCTTGGGCAGGCCGCACTGGTGCAGGCGCAGCTGCGGACCGACCACGATGACCGAGCGGCCCGAGTAGTCCACGCGCTTGCCGAGCAGGTTCTGGCGGAAGCGGCCCTGCTTGCCCTTGAGCATGTCGGACAGCGACTTCAACGGACGGTTGCCCGGGCCGGTGACGGGACGCCCGCGGCGACCGTTGTCGAACAGCGCGTCGACGGCCTCCTGGAGCATCCGCTTCTCGTTGTTGACGATGATCTCGGGCGCGCCGAGGTCGAGCAGCCGCTTGAGGCGGTTGTTGCGGTTGATCACGCGGCGGTACAGGTCGTTGAGGTCGGAGGTCGCGAAGCGGCCACCGTCCAGCTGCACCATCGGGCGCAGGTCCGGCGGGATCACCGGCACGGCCTCGAGCACCATCGCACCCGGGCGGTTGTTGGTCTGGCGCAGTGCGGCCACGACCTTCAGGCGCTTGGTGGCGCGCTGCTTCTTCTGGCCCTTGGTGGTGTTGATGGCGTCGCGCAGCTCGAGCTCCTCGGCCTCCAGGTCGAGGTTGTCCAGCAGCTCGCGGATCGCCTCGGCACCCATGCCGCCGCGGAAGTACTCGCCGAAGCGGTCACGCATGTCGCGGTAGACCAGCTCCTCGCCGACGAGGTCCTTGACCTTGATCTTCTTGAAGGTGTCGAAGACCCGGTCGAGGTGCTCCTTCTCGGCGGTGGCGCGTGCCACGACGGTGCGCAGCTGCTTCTCGATGTCCTTGCGCTCCTTGCGGACCACGTCGGACTTCGCGCCCTGCTCCTCGAGGTCGGCCAGGGTGGCCTCCAGCTGGGCGAGCAGGTCCTCCTTGTCGAACTCGGCCTGCTCGTCGATCTGGCCCTTCTCCTCCTCGATCTCCGCCTTGAGGTCCTCGAGCTTCTCGTGGCGGCCGTCGGCGTCGACGTACGTGACCACGTAGGACGCGAAGTAGATGACCTTCTCGAGGTTCTTCGGCGACATGTCGAGCAGGTAGCCGAGCCGGCTCGGCACGCCCTTGAGGTACCAGATGTGGGTCACCGGGGCGGCGAGCTCGATGTGGCCCATGCGCTCACGCCGGACCTTCGCACGGGTCACCTCGACGCCGCAGCGCTCGCAGATGATGCCCTTGAAGCGCACGCGCTTGTACTTGCCGCACGAGCACTCCCAGTCCCTGGTGGGACCGAAGATCTTCTCGCAGAACAGGCCGTCCTTCTCCGGCTTGAGCGTGCGGTAGTTGATGGTCTCCGGCTTCTTGACCTCGCCGTTTGACCACATGCGAACCTGGTGCGCCTCCGCGAGGGAGATCCGCAGGCTGTCGAACCGGTTGACGTCCAGCATCTGGGACGATCCTTCTACTTGGTTCTCTCAGAAACCCCGCTGCGCGACGGCCACCCGTCCCGCTTGGGATGAATACCGACCTGTCACGGCCGGTCGATGTTTCGCGTTGCTACTCGAGCGAGGAAGCGGAGGGCGGTGTCCCGCAGGTGCACCTCAAGCGGAGCGCAGGCCCCTGAGGGCCGAGCACCAAGGGGGCACCGAAGGGATGCCGCCCTCCTCTTCCGGACGTCAAGCGTCAGCCGTCGGACGCTCCGGCCGCGACAGGTCGATCCCGAGCGCCTCCGCAGCACGGAACTGCTCGTCGTCGCTGTCACGCAGCTCGATCTCGAGGCCGTCCACCGCGAGCACCTCGACGTTCAGTGCCAGCGACTGCATCTCCTTGACCAGCACCTTGAAGCTCTCCGGGATGCCCGGCTCGGGGATGTTCTCGCCCTTGACGATGGCCTCGTAGACCTTCACGCGGCCGATCACGTCGTCGGACTTGATCGTCAGCAGCTCCTGCAGGGCGTAGGCGGCGCCGTACGCCTCCAGTGCCCAGACCTCCATCTCGCCGAACCGCTGGCCGCCGAACTGGGCCTTGCCGCCCAGGGGCTGCTGCGTGATCATCGAGTAGGGGCCGGTGGAGCGGGCGTGGATCTTGTCGTCCACCAGGTGGTGCAGCTTCAGGATGTACATGTAGCCGACGGTGATCTCGGCATCGATCGGCTCGCCGGTGCGACCGTCGAACAGCTTCGCCTTGCCCTTGTCGTCGACCAGCTTGTCGCCCTGGTCGGTGCGTCGGGTGTGGGCGAGCAGGTCGGCGAGCTCGTCCTCGCGGCAACCGTCGAACACCGGGGTGGCCAGACGTACCGGCCCCTCGACGTCGGTCATGTCGCCCCAGCCGGTGTCGTCCATCCAGGCGGGACGCTCGTCGAACTCCCAGCCACGGGCCGCTGCCCAGCCGAGGTGGGTCTCGAGGACCTGCCCGACGTTCATGCGGGACGGGACGCCCAGCGGGTTGAGGATGATGTCGAGCGGCGTGCCGTCGGCGAGGAACGGCATGTCCTCGACCGGCAGGATCTTCGAGATGACGCCCTTGTTGCCGTGGCGGCCGGCGAGCTTGTCGCCCTCGCTGATCTTGCGCTTGGTGGCGACGTAGACGCGGACCAGGTCGTTGACGCCCGGCTGCAACTCGTCGCCGTCGGCGCGGCTGAAGCGCTGGACGCCGATGACGATGCCGCGGTCACCGTGCGGGACCTTCAGCGAGGTGTCGCGCACCTCACGGGCCTTCTCGCCGAAGATCGCGCGCAGGAGGCGCTCCTCCGGGGTCAGCTCGGTCTCGCCCTTGGGCGTGACCTTGCCGACCAGGATGTCGCCCGGCTGCACCTCCGCACCGATGCGGATGATGCCCTCCTCGTCGAGGTTGCCGAGCACCTCCTCGGAGACGTTGGGGATGTCGCGGGTGATCTCCTCGGGACCGAGCTTGGTCTCGCGGGCATCCACCTCGTACTGCTCGACGTGGATCGACGTCAGCACGTCCTCGCGGATCATCCGCTCGGACAGGATGATCGCGTCCTCGTAGTTGTAGCCCTCCCAGGACATGAAGGCGACGAGCAGGTTGCGGCCCAGCGCCAGCTCGCCGTTCTCGGTCGACGGGCCGTCGGCCAGCGGGGTGCCGGCCTCGACGCGGTCGCCCTCGGAGACGATCGGCTTCTGGTTGGTGCAGGTGCCCTGGTTGGAGCGCTGGAACTTGGTCAACCAGTAGCGGTCGATCGAGTCGTCGTCGGTCTTGACCACGATGTGGTCGGCCGCGACCTCGACGACCACGCCCGCGTTGCTGGCGACGATGACGTCACCGGCGTCGTGGGCGGCCTTGGCCTCCATGCCGGTGCCGACCAGCGGTGCGTCGGCACGCAGCAGCGGCACGGCCTGGCGCTGCATGTTGGCGCCCATCAGGGCGCGGTTGGCGTCGTCGTGCTCCAGGAACGGGATCATCGCGGCCGAGATCGAGACGATCTGGCGCGGCGAGACGTCCATGTAGTCGACCCGGTCGCCCGGGACCTCGCGCACGTCGCCGCCCTTGGACCGGACCAGCACCATGTCGTTCTCGAAGGTGCTGTCGTCGCCGATGGGCGCGTTGGCCTGCGCGACGATGTAGCGGTCCTCCTCGTCGGCGGTGAGGTACTCGATCTCGGTGGTGACCACGCCGTCGACGACCCGGCGGTACGGCGTCTCGATGAAGCCGTACTCGTTGATCCGGGCGTAGGACGCCAGCGACCCGATCAGGCCGATGTTCGGGCCCTCCGGGGTCTCGATCGGGCACATGCGGCCGTAGTGGCTCGGGTGCACGTCGCGCACCTCGAACCCGGCGCGCTCACGCGACAGGCCGCCCGGGCCCAGCGCCGACAGGCGACGCTTGTGGGTCAGGCCGGCCATCGGGTTGGTCTCGTCCATGAACTGCGACAGCTGCGAGGTTCCGAAGAACTCACGGATCGCGGACACCACGGGGCGGATGTTGATCAGGGTCTGGGGCGTGATCGCCTCCAGGTCCTGGGTCGTCATGCGCTCGCGCACGACGCGCTCCATGCGCGACAGGCCGATGCGCACCTGGTTCTGGATCAGCTCGCCGACCGAGCGCAGGCGCCGGTTGCCGAAGTGGTCGATGTCGTCGACGTCGTAGCCGTCGACACCGGCGTGCAGCTTGACCAGGTACGCCATGGTGGCCAGGACGTCCTCGTGGGTGAGGACCTGCTGGTCGCGACGCGGGTCGAAGCCGTGCAGCTCGAACTCGTCGGTGAGCTTGCCGTGCTTGACGTGGCCGTCCTTGTCGCCGGCCAGGCCGGAGATCTTGTAGCGACCGACGCGGGCGAGGTCGTACTTCTTGTTCTGGAAGAACATCGACAGCAGCAGCTGGCCGGCCTGGTCGGCCGACGGCGGCTCGCCCGGACGCAGCTTGCGGTAGATCTCCTCGAGCGCCTTGGCCGGGGTGCGGTCGGTGTTGTCCTTCTCCAGCGTCAGCGCCATCGACTCGGCACCGTCGAAGAAGTCCAGGATCTCCTGGTCCTCGACCGGGGCCTGCAGGACCTCGGTGGGGGCCAGCTCGTAGGTGCCGAGCTCGTCGTTCCACTCGAACGCCTTCAGCGCCCGGTAGAAGACGGAGATCGGCTGCTTGCGCTTGCGGTCGACGCGCACGGCGCAGAGGTCGCGCTTGTCGACCTCGAACTCCAGCCACGCGCCGCGGCCCGGGATGACCTTGCAGCCGTACAGGTCACGGCCGGTGGTCTTGTCGATCGACTTGTCGAAGTACACGCCGGGCGAGCGGACCAGCTGGGACACCACGACACGCTCGGTGCCGTTGATGATGAAGGTGCCCTTCTTCGTCATCACGGGGAAGTCACCCATGAAGACGGTCTGGGACTTGATCGTCCCGTCCTCCTTGTTGAGGAACTCCGCCGTGACGAACAGCGGGCGCGCGAAGGTGTAGTCCTTCGTGCGGCACTCGTCCTCGGAGTACTTGGGGTCCTCGAACCGGTGGTTGAGGAAGGACAGCGCCATCTTGGACTGCGAGTCCTCGATGGGGGAGATCTCCTCGAAGATCTGTCCAAGGCCGTCCTCGAGGAGCCATTCGAAGGAGTCACGCTGGATTGCGACGAGGTCCAGCTCCTCGATCGGGAGTGCTTCGCGGATCTTTGCGAAGCTCAGGCGGGTGTCGACGGCGGTGCCGGCCAACAGGGGCCTCCCTGTGGTTGCGGGGCGGGGGTGGCGTCGAGAGCACGACGCCACGAGGGGGGGTCACACGATGTTCGGACGAGCCGTCAGCTCACGGTCCCACGGACGCCAAAGGCCATCCACGCCGCCACGGTCGGCAGGTGCGGATGGTCGCGGGGTGTCCGGTCGGTGGCGACGGCTGATGCCCTCGATCATGCAGACGAGGCAGGGCGACCTTTGACGGTACCCATTGTGCACGAACGGCGTCAACCGCGGTGGGCTGTCCCACCGCGGTCGCGCGGCGGTCCACCGGTCCCCCGAGGGGGCCGGCGGACCGATGGGTCACTTGAGCTCGACAGAACCGCCGGCGCCCTCGAGCGCCTCCTTGGCGGACTCGGCCTTCTCCTTGTCGACGCCCTCGAGGATCGCCTTGGGCGCGCCCTCGACGAGCTCCTTGGCCTCCTTCAGACCCAGCGAGGTGAGGCCGCGGACCTCCTTGATGACCGCGATCTTCTTCTCGCCGGCGGAGGTGAGGACGACATCGAACTCGGTCTGCTCCTCGACCTCCTCGGCGGCGGCGCCACCGCCAGCGGCGGCGACGGCGACCGGGGCGGCCGCGGTGACGTCGAAGGTCTCCTCGAACTTCTTCACGAGCTCGGACAGCTCGATGAGCGTCAGCTCCTTGAAGGCGTCGATGAGCTCATCGGTGGAGAGCTTTGCCATGGTGCGTTCCTCCTGGCGTCCATCGACGCCGTGGTGGGGTCTGTTCCCGGGCACGGGCCCGGGTGGTCGGGGGTGGTGCGGTGCGGCCGTGGCCGCAGGTCTCAGGCGTCGGTGTCCTCGGCGTCGCCCTCGGGCGACTCCTCGGTCCCGGCGCTGGTCTCGTCGTCCGACGAGGCGGCAGGCGCCTCGTCGACCGAGTCACTGCTGTCGTCCGACGAGTCACTGCTGTCGTCCGACGAGGCGTCGGAGTCGTCGGAGGCCTCGGGGGCCTCGTCGCTCGCTACCTCGGGTGCGTCGTCGGCCGCGGGTGCGTCGTCGGCCTCGGCGTCGTCCGCCGGTGCCTCGTCGCTCGCTGCCTCGGGCGTGTCGTCGGACGTGTCGTCGGACGCTTCCTCGGGCGTGTCGTCGCTCGCGGCGGCCTCGGCGGCTGGTGCCTCCTCGGCCTCCGGCTCGGCCGCAGCCTCGGGGGCCTCGGCGGACGGCTCGGGCGAGAAGCCCTTGGCCTCCACGCCCCCGTCGTCCACCAGCGCCTGCTGGAGGCGCACGGCGTCGGACAGCGGGGCCTTGAGCAGACGGGCGAACCCGGCCAGGGCGTTGTTCATCATCCCGGCCAGCGTCGCGAGCAGCTCCTCCTTGGAGGCGAGCTCGGCGAGACGGACCGTGGCCTCGGCGTCCAGGACGCCGCCGTCGAGGTAGCCGCCCTTGACGACGAGCGCCTCGTGGTCCTTGGCGAAGGCCTTGAGCGCCTTCGCGGGGCCGACGGGGTCCTCGCCGCAGAACACCAGCGCGGTCGGGCCGACGAGCATCTCGTCGAGCCCGTCCATCCCGGCCTGGCGCGCGGCCAGACGCGTGAGGGTGTTCTTGACGACCTCGTAGGTGGCGTCGACCTTGCGCAGCTCGGCGCGCAGCTCGGCCAGCTCGGTCACGGACAGGCCGCGGTAGTCGGTCAGCAGCGTCGCGGCGGCGCCGGTCAGCTGTTCGCTGACGCGGTCGACGACGGCGACCTTCTCTTCACGTGCCACGTGGGCCTCCGGACTGCTCGGGCCGCGCGTGCGCGGCCGCTGGTTTGGTTTCGGTCCGCGCGGGGCGCGGAAGTCTGTGTGTCGCGCCCCGGGCGCGGGTCCGTTCTCGGGGGAGCCGGCCCGTGGTCGCACGAGGAAGCTCCCTGCGCGGCGGCGCAGGGAGCTCACGACGGCGACCTCGCGCGGGTGGCGCGGTGGTCGGGCTGTGGTCCTGCGCGGGACGCGCTCCGCCGGCGGGGCGGTGCGCCTTCGGCCCCAGCGGGGCGTCCAGCGGTCATCGGTGTTGTCGGACGGAGGCTACCGGGACGCCAGCGGGCCGGCGAACCGGCCCGCGGCGTGTCCGTGCAGCGCTCGGCGAGCGAGTGCTGCGGCTCGGGCGACCTACTCGTCGTCGTCGTCCTCGACCAGGTCGCGCGACTTGGCCGGGTCCAGTGGGACGCCGGGGCTCGCCGAGGTCGAGACCGTCGCCGACTGCAGATAGCGGCCCTTGGCGGCGGCGGGGCGCTGCCGCAGGATCTCGTCCAGCAGGGCCTCGTAGTTGTCCATCAGCTGGTCGACGGTGAAGCTGGCCTTGCCGAGCACCGTGTGGACGTTGCCGTTGCGGTCCGAGCGGTACTCGACGCGACCGGCCTTGATCTCGGACACGGCCTTGGCCACGTCCATCGTGACGGTGCCGGACTTCGGGTTCGGCATCAGGCCGCGCGGGCCCAGCACCTTCCCGTGGCGGCCGAGCTGGCCCATCATGTCGGGCGTGGCGATGATCGAGTCGATGTCGGCGATCAGTGCGTCGACGTCCTCGAGCAGCTCGGCGCCGCCGGCCTTGTCGGCGCCGGCCTCCAGCGCCTCGGTGGCCTTGCTGCCACCGGCGATGACGGCGACGCGGATCGTCTTGCCCGTGCCGTGCGGCAGCGAGACCGCGCCGCGGACCATCTGGTCCGCCTTGCGCGGGTCGATGCCCAGCCGGAACGCCATGTCGACGGTCGGGTCGTAGGTGGTCGCGGAGACCTCCTTGAGCAGCGCGAAGCCGGCCTTGGGGGCGTAGAGCACGCCCGTGCCGATCTTCTCCTGTGCTGCGCGGTACTTCTTTCCGTGCCTGGCCATGTCTGGTCCTCCTGGTGGTCCGAGCGACGGCGCGCGGCCGTCTCCCACGTCGGGTCGGGTCGCGTCGCGACCCGTGTGCTGCGTCAGTCCTGGACGGTGATGCCCATCGAACGGGCGGTGCCCTCGATGATCTTCATCGCGCCGTCCATGTCGATCGCGTTGAGGTCGGGCATCTTCTTCTCGGCGATGTCACGCACCTGGTCACGGGTGACCGAGGCCACCTTGACGGTGTGCGGGGTCGCCGAGCCCGAGCCCACGCCCGCCGCCTTCAGCAGCAGCTGGGCCGCCGGCGGCGTCTTCATGATGAAGGTGAAGGAGCGGTCCTCGTAGACCGTGATCTCCACGGGGATGATGTCCCCCTGCTGCTGCGCGGTCTTCTCGTTGAAGGCCTTGCAGAACTCCATGATGTTCACGCCGTGCTGGCCGAGTGCGGGGCCGACGGGCGGCGCCGGGTTCGCCTGGCCGGCGGGGATCTGGAGCTTGATGAAGCCGGAAACCTTCTTGGCCATGGTGGTCGTTCCTCTCGAGTGGTGCAGACGGCGGCCGGGGCCGCCTCCCACGTGTGCGGCGTGCCCGTCGGGGCACGCAGGTCGGTCAGGGTGCCGCAGCGCGGCACGCCGCGCACCTTCGCGCGGTGCAGCGGCGCGCTCGTCGCGCGCCGCGTGGTCGACTCAGATGCTGGCGACGTTGTCGAACGGCAGCTCGATCGGGGTCTCGCGGCCGAAGACCGAGACCAGCACGCGCAGCTTGGCCTGGTCGAGGTTGATCTCGGCGATCGTGCCGGTGAAGTCCGCGAACGGGCCGGTGGTCACGCGCACCGTCTCGCCGACCTCCATGTCGATGTCGATCTGCTGCTTCTCGGGCACGACGTCACCCGTCTGCGGCGCGTCGCCCTCGGCGGGCTCCTCGACGAAGGTCTTGGGGATCTTCAGCGTCGAGGCGACCTCGCGGATCGACAGCGGCACGGGCTTGACGCCGCTGGCGCCCACGAAGCCGGTCACGGCCGGGGTGTGGCGCACGATGCCCCACGTGTCGTCGTCCATGTCCATCCGCACGAGCACGTAGCCGGGCAGGAACTTCTTGTCGGAGATGACCTTCTTGCCCTTCTTGTACTCGGTCACCTCCTCGGTGGGGATGACGATCTCGTGGATGCGGTCGGCGACCTCGTAGGTGTCGATGCGGTTGCCGAGGTTGTCCTTGACCCGCTGCTCGTACCCGGCGTAGGTGTGCACCACGAACCAGTCGCCGTGCATGCGGCGCAGGTCACGCTGGTCGCGCACGTCGACGATCGACTGCGGACGACGGGGGCGGGCCGGCTTGGGGTCCACCGCCTCCTGCTCGGCCGCGCCGTCCTCGACGGCGTCGGCGGCTGCCTCGGCAACGGCCTCGTCGGACGCGGCCTCGTCCAGCGGAGCCTCGGCGCCGGCCATGCCGAGCAGGTCGTCGAGGTCGTCGGAGTCGGGTGCGGCGTCGGCCGGGGCATCGACGGCGGCGTCGGCCTCGGCGGACGCCTCGTCGACGGCCTCGTCGAGGTCCTCCGGCTGCTTGCCGGTGGCCTCGGCCAGGTCGGCCTCGACCGGGGCGGCGTCGAGCTCGCCGGACGTCGGCAGGTCCTCGGCGTCGGCCTCGGGCTCGGGCACGGGGGTGGTGTCGGGCTGGTCAGTCACAGGTTCACCCGAAGATGTTGAGGACGGCGTTGGAGACGACCCAGTCGATGCTCCACACGATGCCGGTCAGGACGGCGGTCGTCACGAGCACGACCAGCGTGTAGCTGACCACCTCGGGACGGCTCGGCCAGTTGACCTTGCGCAGCTCGGAGCGGACCTCCTTGAGGAAGGTCCCCGGGCTGGTGCGGTCGCGCGTGGTGGGGGCCGAGGTGGACTCGACCTTCTCCACGCGCTTGGCCTCGCGCGCAGCGGCGCGCTTGTCCTCGCGGTTCATGTGACACCTGCTGGTGGCGGGACGGGTGCGTCAGGATGTGGCACGGGAGGAGGGACTTGAACCCCCAACCCCCGGTTTTGGAGACCGGTGCTCTGCCAGTTGAGCTACTCCCGTGGGCCCCCCGCCGTTGGCGGACGTGGCGCCCTCGAGGCGCGGCACGCCCTGACAAGGGAACGCTGCCCCCTCGGGAGCAGCACCCGGGGAGCCTACCCCGGGGGTGCGCACCCGGACAAGCGCCGCGCGGCCGGCGGTCGCCTCGGCGATCGACGCGATGGTGACCGGCGGTCGCCTCGGCGGCCACCACGGGTGGCGCTCGGCCAGCGTGCGCGTCAGGCGGGCAGCGCGGCGGTGCCGCTGCCACGCAGGACGACCACGTCGCCGACCCGGCCCCACAGCTGGACGGTCGCGACGCCGTCGGTGACGTCCTTGACGGTCCCGCCGAACTCGGCGGCCTCACCGACCGGCCACGGCTTGGTGAAGCGCACCTCCAGCGAGCGCACCGCGTCCGGGCCGCCCGCCCAGTCGGTCAGCACCCGGGAGGCCAGGCCCATCGAGAACATCCCGTGGGCGATCACGTCGCCGGTCGGGCTGACCTCGCCGGCGAACTCCGGGTCGAAGTGCAGCGGGTTCATGTCGCCCGACGCCCCGGCGTACAGCACCGAGGTGGTCAGGGTCGAGGTCATCTCGACGGTCGGCAGCTCGCTGCCCACGATCGCGTCGCTCATCAGGAGGCCTCCTGCGGCTGCGGGGCGGAGCCGAACAGCACGATCGTCGCGATGGAGCGCACCGCGAGGTCACCGTCGGCATGGAGGCACTCGACCTCCATCGACACGAACTCGTTGCCGCCCCTGGGGGTCACGCCACCGAAGCGCGGCGTGCACGTCAGCACGTCGCCCGGCCGCACGTGGCGGCCCCACTCGTAGCGCTGCGAGCCGTGCACCAGGTTCCAGTGCAGGCCGAGCTCCTCGTCGCCGAACAGCGGCGCACCACCCTTGGTGATCGTGAACGCGGCCGCGAACGTGGGCGGCGCCACGCAGTCGTCACCGTCGGAGAAGTAGCGCGGGTCGGTCTCCCCCAGCGCCGTCGCGTACTCGCGGATCTTCTCCCGGCTCACCTCGTAGGTGTAGGAGGGGTACTCCCGCCCGGCCAGCTCGGCGTCAACCGCCACGTCTGCTCCCGTCGTCGTGGTCGACCCCCAACGCTAGTGCGCGGTCGAACACGCGAGGACCCGCCACCGGGGCGGGTCCTGCAGCGTCGGTCAGCGCCGGTCGCGAGTCACTTGGTCTCGCGGTGGGGCTGGTGCGCACGGCAGCGCGGGCAGAACTTCTTCAGCTCCAGCCGCTCGCGCTGGTTCACGCGGTGCTTGGTCGTGATGTAGTTGCGCTCGCGGCACTCCGTGCACGCCAGCGTGACCTTCGGCCGGTTCATGCTCTTCGCCATGTCAGTTCCACCTCTTCAGAATCCCACACACGATCCGTGTGGGCGCCCTGCCCTCGCGGGCCGGGCCGAGCGGTGACGCATCACCGCGGAGTCGTGGTCCGGGGCCCCGGCGAAGGGGGGCTCAAGCGGAGCGCAGGCCCCGAAGGGCCGAGCACCAAGGTCCCCCCGAGCTGGGGCCCCGGATCACGACGGACGACTCACTCGATGATCTTGGTCACACGGCCAGCACCGACGGTGCGGCCACCCTCACGGATCGCGAACCGCAGACCCTCGTCCATCGCGATCGGCGCGATCAACTCCACCGTCATCTCGGTG
>Ga0136604_1000548_pt1 | contig 18449 bp, 22 predicted proteins | sample AntRauFillE10628_FD_104928 | JGI IMG/M metagenome (GOLD analysis project Ga0136604, IMG submission 104928) | Saline lake microbial communities from Rauer Islands, Antarctica - Metagenome Filla E10 #628 | ecosystem: Environmental > Aquatic > Non-marine Saline and Alkaline > Saline | place...
CATGCCATTTTTTACAAACGTTCGGGTGCCAGGCAGATATGCACCGCTGAAGACTAAATATATATTTTCTAACCCACGACTGTTATCAACTTCTTTTTGAGTCTCAGGGTCAGTTTTAAGACCGATCACAGCTACTAGAGATGCATTTGTCTTCTCTCCAGACTTGTTTGTGCTGCGATCAAGTACTCCGTCGATCGAATGCATTAGTGCTTCGTGGCTACCACTGGATATAGCTGTATCTGAGCGTAAGTCTATGAAGTCTTCAGGGTTTGATTTATTTTGAAGCCTAAACACAGGTTTGTACTCATCGTCACTTATCCGTGAATTACCATGTAGTAATTGGTACTCACTAGTTGGAAATGACACGATTTTTCGTGAAGGTTCACTAGTCTCAATTGCCGCTTTAATCTGTGCTGCTGCTGGCTGCTGGTCAGCTTTTTCAATAGCTTCTTCATAACTCTGTTCTTGCCCCACCATCTGCTTGACGCCTGCTTCAAAAGGGTCTAACTCCGTGTCATGACTGTGATTAATTACTTCTACCATATGAAAATTAAATCATATTTAGTTAAAAAAAGCAATAGCATTTTACATCAAGACCGACACTTTAGGTTTTTTTGCTGTATTTTTTGATGTGGTTTGGTATACTTTAAGTATAAGTTAAAAAAACGAAAACTAAAATGGAAACACGAACACTCAGTATTGATGGACTTGCGGCTACTTCATCACCTCCGCGTGAAGAGGTAGTATTGTTTGACCGTGCAAAGCACAGTAGTGAACCGAAACGATCGCAAAACAGCCTGGACTCACTGCAGCCTCGGAGAAGAACTGCTAAAACTGACACCAAGCTACGGGCTACAAAAGCTAAGCAACGAGGTTGGGATGTGGTTGCCCAGGCACGATTAGACGCTAAACACCGCGATCGACACAATCAACGACACGCTGCAAAGAAAGCCGCCCATCACCACCGCCAACGACACGATATTGACAATTACGCACAGGCTCACACTTCTAGCTTAGAGCTAGACGACGCCATGAACAGAATCAAACCAAACCAGTCGAAAGTGAGCGTTGGTTTGCATATTTCTAATTTGTTTCAGTCGCACACTATGAAGTTTGCTGGCTTCGGCATGATGGTGCTTGCAATTGTTGGTGGGGCAGTGTTGTTCACAGGTTCAACAACATCACAAACTACCACGCAGTCAATTGGTGAAGTGCAGGCTATTACTACCACTAACACCATCCGGTCTGAACCAGTTCAGCCGATCGAACAGAGAAACGAATCTGTGCAATCTTCTCAGGTCGCAAGCCCTGATTCAGACGGCAACCTCGATCTGTGGACGTCCACGCTCGAATAAGTTAGATATTAGGCACAAACCAGCTGTTGGTCTGCGAATTTTGCTATAATATAACCACCGTTTAGCCAAATATTATGAGAAAAATTATTATCCTTACATTTGTGGCAATTGTTGTTTGGCAAATAGCACTAACTAATAACGCTGTAGTGAATCTACCAGAATACAGCGTCAATAATCTCGCTATTTCTGAAACTGAATATTCTGAAAATGATCGTCTAGACACTTCGGAATTAAATAGTAGTCATGAGCGAAACCCCCAGAACCAACAAGACTCTAATTCTAAACCGCAGACGACAACACGTTTTGCTGAGACTGAATTGCCATCGTTTCACGAAGGCAACTTCGCCAAACGAGAATACAGAGCGCTCGCTGTACCTAATGACCCCTACGCCGATCAAAGCTGGGAGCGCACAATTGGGCTCGATGTTGCTCGTAATCAGCTACTCGGCGATTACACGCCAAAGGTGGCTGTAATTGACGGCGGGTTTGCACTCGAGCACGAAGACCTGCGTGATGTATGGCTGACCAACAGCAGTGAAGCAGGTGCAACCACGAATGAAGCAGACAGTATTTTAAACTGTAGTGATCAATCTTTGCCGGTAGATTATAGCTGCAACGTGGTTGACGATGATTTTAATGGAATAATCGACGACGAGTCTGGCGACACGTCATACGAGAATAAATCGCTACTGAATTGTACTGATCAGAATTTAGCTCTGGACAAGTCTTGTAACCTGATTGACGATGACGATAATGGACTTATCGATGACTACAAAGGCTTTGATTTTGCTAATTATGAACGCAGCGCAGCTGCTGGTGAAACAGATGCGAATGGCGACGGGGTTAATCACGGCACGCTTGTTACTGGAGTTTTGGCGGCTACAAATGATAATAATATTGGTTTAGCGGGTGTTAATTCGAATGTTGAAGTGTTGCCTGTCCAAGTATTGGACGATGACGGCCGTGGATTCAGCATAAGTGTTGCTGACGGTATTATTTATGCAGTTTCCCGGGGGGTTGATGTAATTAACCTTAGTCTCGGCTCTTCCAGTAAGGACGCATATATAGAGCAGGCTATCGATTATGCAACAAGACAGGGTGTCACGGTTGTTGCTGCGTCTGGGAATGATGGTTGCGAGTGCTTGTTTTACCCTGCTGGTTATAAACCGGTGGTTGCTGTCGGTGCTGCAAATGGGTCTGAACAGTTGACTAGTTTTAGTAATTATGGAGTCGAGCAAGATGTAATAGCACCGGGAGTCAGTCTATATACTTCAAGCTGGAGTAGCGCTAATCAAACAGGTTTGTATCAATACGCTTCAGGAACTTCTCTAGCCGCTCCGGTTGTTAGCGGGGTGCTTAGTCGTTTAGTTAGTTATCACCCAGAGCTGTCACCGTTGCAACTAAAATCATTGTTGCTTGAATCCACAGACAAATCGATGTTGAGCGGCTCTGATGTTCGCAACACACAATACGGGTATGGCCTGCTTGATGCTGATTACGCCACAAGTCGCGCAACTATCCCGCTAACCAGCTCTCAATTGACAGTGTTTGACTATATTCGTGCGGGCGACCAGGGCGTTAGTGGCGAGTATCCAAGACAAGAATTAGACGTCGGCGCAGTAGCGTATCAGTGCACGGGCGAGCAAAAGCCGGCCACGAGTGTTTATAGGCTCTCAAAAAACAGCAAACTCGCCTTCACCGCTAGCGAACAGGAAGTCGAGGCTGCTAAGCGAGCAGGGTTTAATGCTACGAGACTTTTTGATGTTTGCATCTTGTTCCCTCATGATAATCCTGAAACGCAGCGAACTATTAATACTGCGCGAGAAATACTCAATACGAGCAACAAAAGACTTTATTGACAGTTATTTCGGTCAAAATCTGACTACATTCGCTAATCTCGTGCTATAAAAGGCGCTTGCTTTAAATGCTCTTTAGATTCGACAAGGTCGACAAGGGCGCACGCTACGGCTTGACGATTGATAGTTTGCGTCGGTAGCGGCGAGTTGCTTGTTAGTTTGTAGGTGAACTGGCCGAAATTGTTCATTACTGGCGAGCGGAGACTAGTCCAGGCAAGTGGGCTTTGCTGTAATAGTCGTAAGTGTTGTTCGCCGTCATCGACAACTTGTTTTGCGACGAGCCTTAGTACTTTTCGGTTAATACTATCAATAGGTCCAAAGTCTTCATCGGGTAGCTTGGCTGCAGCACCCGTTACGGTGACAATACGTGTAATTTTAGTAGCTTCCATTGCTGGAATTATGGCTTTCATGCCTTCAGTAAGAATCTTTTTTGACTGTGTCCCCCAGCTACCCAGGCAGCTGATAACAGCGTTGCTACCGTTAACTGCATTGTTGACTGAGTTTGAGTCGAATACATCTACTTCAACAGTTTTGATTTGTTCTAAATTTTCAAATGGATTTGTGTTGTGGGTTGCGGCAACGACGCTGTGGCCACGCTCAACTAGCTCTTTAACTACGAATTGGCCAACGTTGCCATTTGCTCCAAAAACAGTAGTATTCATATCCAAATTATATCAGAAAGTGGCAGGGATTCTGGCTCGGATCTCGTTTAGTCGGAATGGACTAATCCTCGGTAAAATAACAATAGTAAATTGATTTTGATGTATAGCCTGTTTGGTACGCCCTGAGGGATTCGAACCCCCGACCTTCTGGTCCGAAGCCAGACGCTCTATCCAGCTGAGCTAAGGGCGCACATATGCGACTAGTTTAACAAACAGGATGTAGCTTTGACCACTGTTTATTTTAATTTGACACTGTATACTGTCACTCATATGGCAAAATTTAAACCAAAAATATTGAATGGCTCTGATTTGGCGGGCTTTATCAAAGCTCGCCAGGCTCGGCAAGTGCAGCAGCTTCCGTTAACGCCCCGTCTGTGTATCGTTCAGACCAAAGAAGACCCCGTTATCGACACTTATGTTCGCTTGAAGCAGGAATACGGTCAAGACATTGGCATTGATGTCGAGCACTTTATGGTTGATCAGTCGAAAGTAATCAATGTCATTGATGAACTAAATCAAAACAATGATGTTCACGGCATCATAGTGCAATTACCACTCGATGATCCGATTGAAACCGACACTGTGGTGAATACGGTCGATGCTAACAAGGATGTTGATGCACTAACGCAAGACACTGGTTTTACGTCAGCGACTGCCACTGCGATTTCTTGGTTGTTGGCCGGTTACAACATCGAACTACGAGGGCAGAAAATCGCAGTTATTGGCCAGGGACGATTGGTTGGTGCGCCGTTGAGCGATTTATTGGAATCTAGCGGACTCGATGTAGTGCGCTGTGATATATCGACTAACAATTTGGCAGAAATCGTTACAAGTGCAGACATTGTCATTAGCGGAACTGGACAGCCAGAACTGATAAAGAACGACTGGGTTACGTCGGAAACTGTAGTGGTTGATGCTGGGACTGCCGGCGTCAACGGGGCAGTGGTTGGCGATTTAGAGCCAGCTGTCTACGATCGCAACGACATCAAAATCACACCGAAAAAGGGCGGCGTTGGCCCGCTAACTGTGTGTGCGTTGTTTGAAAATGTGATCGACGCTACAACAGTTTTTACTCAGGAATATTTGTAGTAGCGACCCTATAGTCTATTCGCTACTGTTAAATTGTTGATGTTTAATTTTTTGATAGAACGCATCTTGTCTGACGAGCTGATTGCGGTCAGCATCATTTTTTAGTAGTAATGCGGTAGTTTCTTCGGCGAATACGCCGTTTTGGCTGCCTTTGACCAATACAACATCGCCTCTTTTCAGTAGCGGGGCTAGGTAGTGTCCGGCTTCATATGGCGAATCGAAGCTGATAACCGAATCTTTAGCCATGCCTGTATCAATTGCAGTAGCGGCCAAATATTGTCTAGCGGTATCGCCAATTGTTATGAGCTGGTAGAGGTCAAGTTTAGCTACGTATGTACCGACTTTTTTGTGTAATTCGGGTGCTAGATCGCCGAGTTCGTTCATGTTGCCCAGTACAGCTAGTCGGCGCTGAGCTGGTAGCTGAGCCAGGCTGTCTAAAGCAGCGATTACAGCCTGAGGAGTAACGGCGTTATAGCTGTCATCGATGACTAAGCTACCATGCTTGCCGTCCAATAGGTTCATGCGGCCGGAAAAAGGCTGAAGTTCTTCGAGTTTGCTCACACGTTCGTCGGGGTCAATATCGAGTATATCGCCAACCGTCCAAGCTGCTAGTAGTGGTAGTAGGCTGTGCTTGCCTACCAGTGAGGTCGTAATCTCGTGGCCATCGATAGTAATTACCGAAATACCGTCCTTAGTTGTCTGGGTTTCGTCTGGTGTGGTGGTGTTGGTCGAATCGAAACCGTAGCTTAGAACACTATCTCTAGGCTTCATGCGTTGGCTGAGCAGCTCATCATCACCATTGACAATAACCTGCTTAGAAAAATTAGCCATCATTGTCTTCTGTTCATAGATTGTCTCTAAGCTGCCAATTCCTGCTACATGGGCTGGTTGTACAGCGGTAATAATACCAATATCAGCCTCGATGTAGCGAGCAAACAACTCCATATCGCCAACCCTATCGATACCCAGCTCTAATACGAGCAGTTCGTAGGGATAGTTCCAGAATAGTAGCCGCCAAACCATTATTGCGAGGTTATGTAGCCATGCTAGCGGGTTTAGAATCAATTTCGGCGACTCGACTTCAAATAGTGCTTGCGGTAGACCGAGCTCCGAGTTGTAATTGCCCTGGTGCCACTGAGTACGATAGACACCTTCTACCACCGCAGCTACGGCACGTTTAGTGCTTGTTTTTCCGACGCTACCAGTGATGGCGATCACAGTTGGCTGGTGGCGCTTTAACAGCTGTTTTGCTAGTCCGCGAAATAGCGGTGAAAGGAATGCGAAACCAATGTTTTTTATCCGACGGTTCATCTGTCAATGGCTATTTTACATTGTTCAGTTAGTATATCGCTCATTTTTAGCCCGGCTTCTTTAATTTCTGCTGGAATAAAACTACGTTTAGTCATACCGGGGCAGGTGTTGGTTTCGATATAGAACAACCCGTTGTCATTATCTAAAATAAAATCACTACGAGTAATACCATTGCAGCCAAGTGCGTTATGGGCGGTGATGGCAGCAGACTGAATTAGACTGCATTCGTTAGCGGTCACATCAGGTGGGGTGATTTCCTGGGCAAAACTATCCTCGTTGTATTTGGCTTCATAATCAAACAAACCATCTATGATTACTTCACTCGGCGGTAGTGGCTGCAACTGGCCGTCGCTCATTTCTATGACTCCACATGTGAATTCACGACCAACAATAACTTGCTGGATAATTAACTCTTCGTAGTTACTGTTTTCGATTCTGTTGCGCAGTTGTTCGGTGTCCTCACAAATCGAAACTCCAACGGTTGATCCACCAGTCCGTGGTTTGATAATAACTGGAAATTCCATATCGAGCTCTTCCGTTGGTTGTTTGCGGTGAATAGCGATAGTGCGTGGCATTTGTAGTCCGGCCTCATGTGCGACTAAGCTGGCTGTAAATTTATCTATCGCCAGAGCTGACGCTGCGACATCTGATCCGGTATACGGGATTCCTGTTGCTTCAAGCGCACCTTGGATAATCCCGTCTTCACCAAATAGACCATGGAGCATCGGTAGCGCCACATCAACTTCACTCTGTAGAAAGTGTAGTGCTTGAGCGGGCGTTAGAGACTTTTCTCCGACATTCCACAGCGTAAGGTCTTTATCAATAACGACCGACACTACATCGTGGTCGCCGAGTGCTTGCTTTACATTTGCTGCTGAGTTGCGTGACACTTCATGTTCGTCGGCCGCGCCACCAGCGATTAATGCTATTTTCATAGTTCCATTATAGCGTGTCGTAGCCCTCAAAATAATCGAGCTTTATTCGTGAACGTTTAACGCCACTACCGAGCAAACTCTCATTTAACTGCTCGCACAGTGGTTGTGGTCCGCTGAGGTAGATGATATTTTGATCTGTTATGAATGGCTGAAGTTGTTCATAAAGGGGGCGAGTCTCCTGTTTGGTAACATCGTGCACAATTGACTTCAATTCATCTATAAATATGTGTTGATTAGGATTTGCAGCATAAAACAGGTTGATTGTAGGCTTTCGCTCAGTTTGGTCAGCCAGCCAGCGCGCCATCGATAGATATGGAGTGATGCCAATTCCACCAGCCACCCACAACAAATGTTTGTTGTCGGAGCGGGGTAGATTAAAGTTGCCAATTGCCGGAGAAATTATGACGTTGTCACCAGGCGTCAATTGCTGCAGTTTCTGTTTAAACTTGCTCCTTTGGTCTGAAATCTTAGTTATAAAATCTAGCGAGTTGCTGTTGCTTGGACTAGATGCGATCGACAGCCAACGCCCACCGACATTATTCAGTCCAAGTTCGACGTAATCTCCAGCATCAAACGTCAATGCAGCAGGACGAGTAAACTGAAACTGCCAAATGTCATCAACTAAGTTTGTTGATGATTGAAGGGTTATTTCCATTAATGTTTAGCTATCGAGTACGCCAGCAACAGTCTCGGCGACGTCTTTCGGTGTCATTGAGGCTTTGAGGATGAAGTCTTTGACTAGCTCATCTTGCTTGATTGAGTTCGGTGCTTCGTTTTCGCCCATGTTTGTCAGGATAATGACTGGTAGGTTTTTGCCATAGTCTGTCTTACGGAGCTCTTCAAGCATCTCGTCGCCGTTCATGTTCGGCATCATTAGGTCTAGTAATACGATATCAACATTAGTGTTACTGAGAAGTGTTAGGCCGGCTTGTCCGTCACCGGCAGTTACTACATCGTAACCTTCAGCCTCGAACTTCATGCGGTACATCTGCACGATAGCCATGTCGTCTTCGATGAGAGCTATTTTTGCCATATTTTATATTTTAGCATAGTAGATCATGATTATATTTTGATAAATTATAAAAATATTATAAAATATATTTTATGAAAGATCATGAAAGCTCAGAAGAGTTCTATCCAGGTCAGTCCAGCATGAAAACGAAAGCTATAGCAGCAACTTCGCTTGGCTTGTTGGCTTTTGAGCAAAGCCCGCTTAACGAGATAATAAGAACAAATATAGGAGCAAATGTCCTAGACAGTAGTGAGAGCGCGGTAACTGTAGGATTAGCTGTAAGCGCAGCCACTTTTGCAATAGAGGCTGTTTCTGGTGTTGCAATTGCCTATGGTGTTCATGAGAATAAAAATGTTATTGAAAAAGTTCGCTCGAAGTTAAGCCTGTCCGCCAATAAAGACGATGAGAAACCTTCGTTTATTCTGGACTCTTTAACCTCTTTAGGACTCGGTGCAGGTGTGCTAGTTGCCAAGAAAGGCATTGAAGGTCGCGACAAAAGCACCAAGGAAGGAACAAGGCGCGCCCTGGGCGCTTCAGCTCTCATCGCGTCATTCAGCGGTGCAGTAGGCTATTTAGCAGCAGGTGGTATTAACAAGTTAGAATCAATAGGACTAGAGAGTCAGGCGCAGTTTGTTGTAGATACAGCTTCTGACTGGAAATTTTGGCTTGGTGCCATTACAGTAGGTTATACATTTAAATTTGCTAAAAATTCAATTTCTAAATTTCGGGACAAGAGAGAAATCAATGAAAATTAAAATCTCAAAAGGAAAAGGTGCAGGACCAACGGAATTATCTGCATTTGACTCATCGCTATTAGATGCGGGAATTGCTAATTACAATCTTATATATTTGAGTTCTATAATTCCTCCAAAAACAGAAATAGTAATTGAAGAGAAAGGGATTATGGAAGTTCCTGGAGACTGGGGGGATAAACTTCACGTTGTTATTGCTCAAGAGCGCACGAGTGTTCCAAATACTGAAGCATGGGCGGGTATTGGGTGGGTGCAAGATCCAAAATCTAAAAAGGGCTTGTTCGTTGAGCATCATGGACACAGTAAATCTACAGTTAAACAAGACATAGAAGATAGTTTAGACGCTTTGTGTTTAGGTCGTGGTATAGATTTCGGAGAAAAAAAGATGGTACTGCAGGGCAATGTTTGCAAGGATCGGCCGGTATGTGCCTTAGTCGTGGCTGTCTATCAAGCTACTAATTGGGATAATAAGCCAAGTTTCTTTAAAGATTAGTTTTATGACGACACCTACTCCATCAGGCAAAGAACAGGAAATCAGCCAGGCAATTAGAAGAGCTGAGATTCAATCTAAGTCTAATTTGGAACATTTTTTAGAATATTTTGACACCAAAGTAAGTCTTGTTACAGGTCGAGATCAATTAGAGAAAGTCGAAGAACTTGAAGCAGCAATATGGTCAACAAATGGCTTTGGCTCAATCGATGAATATGACAAGTACAAAAAGTGTTCATCAGTTTTTGCGGCATTTTTAGATGAGGAATGCTTGGGATTCACTAGAATATTTCATGGCGGCGAACTGTATCCGCCCCCATTCACTACAATGGATTTTTTTGATTCAGAAAGAAAAGTCGAAACACTAACTGCCTGTAGCTTAGGTAAAATTGAGGAAGTAGGAACATTGGGAGTGGATCATGATTCCAGCGAAATCCCTAGAGGCATACTTTCGGCAAACATGTGGAGGCTTGCATATAGAGATGCTGTTAACCGTGAAGTAGATACGTGGGGGATAATAATGGAACCTGAAAGAGTGGTTGAAATGAATGAGAAATTTAGCTTTAAATTTTTCCAGCTAGGTCCAGAATCATACTATCAGGGCGGAATGTGTGCCCCGTTCATTATGAGCTTGAGTGAAGTTGCGGAAGCTATGGAGCATCAACTTCCAGAACTTTATGATTGGTTTGTAAACGATGAGGTAGTAGCAGCAAACTAATACATAATTGTTAAAACACTTATGCTAAACGTATAATGTTTCTATGCTTCTTAATTTTGCATTAGTTTTTTTCGGTCTTATTTTAATTTTGCTAACTGCAATAATTATCGTCAGTAATCATAAGAATAAGGCAAATCTTTTTTTAGCTGGATTTTTGTTTACGGGCTTTATTTGGCTGTTATTCAATTTGCTAGCAAATCAAACAACCACTGTAAATGATGAATTGAGATTCTCCAGGCTTGCATTGCCGGCAGCATATTTGTTGTCTCTTATGTATTGGAAATTTTGTGTGCATTTTGTAGCATCCCAGAAACAGAAAAACTATCAAAAATTACTTCTATGGTTAATGGCTGTAGTTGTTGCCGCACTTAGTTTCACAGATCTTAATGCAGGACTAGTTAACGGTGAGATTGTTTTTGGAAGTTTATATTTTGTTGCGATTCCAATGATAATCTATAACTTTTTCATTGGTAGCTGGATTTTGATAAAGGCAAAGAAAAATGCAAATCATCAGAAGAAGCAGCAGTTAACGTATATCTATTGGGGGATAGTATTGAGTGTTGTTCCGGCGTTAATTTTTAATGCCGTCCTACCTTTACTAGGGTATGTTGAAGCTGCAGAGTTGGGGGCTCTGTCTGTGGTTTTCTTTTCTTCATTCGCTACTTTTGCAATTGTTAAACATAAACTTCTCGATATCAGACTTTTGGCTGCTAGGGCATTAGCCTACATTCTTGTATTAATAACATTAGTTAGCATCTATAGTTTTGTTGTTTTTGTGCTTCTTGGCTGGATTTTTGAAGATATTGAATACACTCGAACCCAACAGGTTGTGTCAATGTTTAGTGCGGCATTGCTCGCTCTTACGTTTCAGCCCCTCAAGCAGTTCTTTGATCGTGTAACAAATCGTGTTTTTTTCCGAGATGGCTACAATACTCAAACTAAAATTAAAATTTTAGGTGATATATTAGCTGAAGAGATTGAAATTAAAGTGATAGCTGAAAAAGTTACAGGCTTGCTGATGGATGCTATTAGATCACAACATGTGCAATTGCTTGTATTCGATGAAAGTAAAGTCTTTTATAGCTATTCAACAGATGAGCGCGAGGAGTATCCATCTGTAAAAGGATTGAAAAGACTGAAAAAGACAGTAAGCATATCCGATGACCTTAACGGGGGAAAGAATTTATTAAAGAAGCATAATATAGATTTAGCTGTAAAAATTAAAACACAGGGCGTGGCTGTTGGTTTTTTATTGTTTGGGTCAAAAGCCAGCGGATCGATTTATACAAGCCAGGATATTGATCTTTTGACTATTGCTAGCAAAGAATTAGCAATTGCACTTGAAAACGCTAAAAACTTTGCCGAGATTGAGCAATTTAATGAAACTCTGAAGAAAAAGATTAAAATTGCAACAAATAACCTTAGAGAAAAGAATAAAAAATTACGTGAACTTGATCACGCTAAGGATGACTTTATCTCAATGGCATCACACCAGCTGCGGACACCACTGACAACAATTAAGGGCTATTTGTCGATGTTGAGTGATGGTGATCTTGGTAAACTGGACGAAAAACAACAACAGGTCGTAGAGTCGGCTTTCGCTAGCTCTGAGCGCATGGTTTACCTCATCTCTGATTTATTAAATGCGTCGCGCATTAATACTGGTAAGTTTGTGATTGATAAAAAGCCAGTAAAATTAAAATCAGTCATAGAGAACGAAATAAAACAGCTTAGTCTCACCGCTGAAGCACGCGACATAAAGCTCACTGCTAAGCTAGGCGATAAAGACCCTGTTCTAAATCTCGATGCCAATAAGCTTAAACAAGTAATTATGAACTTTATTGATAATGCTATCTATTACTCCGAGCGAGGCAGTGAGGTTGTCATCGATTATCATGTTACAGCTGATGCAGTTGAATTACAGGTAAAGGATAACGGTATTGGTGTGCCGAAAGAAGCTCTAAACAACCTGTTTACCAAGTTTTATCGTGCAGAAAATGCCAAACGAGTTCGTCCGGACGGCACTGGTCTTGGTCTGTTTTTGGCTAAAAAAGTTATCACTGCTCAGGGTGGATTTATTATATTTGAATCAGAAATCGGAGAGGGCAGTACGTTTGGTTTCAGGTTTGCACTAAGTGCCGTGGCGACGAACGAAGAGCCGACCAACTAGGCAATTAGTGTCCACACACCCCAGACGATAAAGCCAACTATAGCCACTAGTCCGATTTGGACGCCCTTAATCTTGATTTCGTTTTTGTTGTCTTCGTACCAGCGCTGCAGACGCGATTTGTCTTCGACTACAACCTTCTTTACTTTCGGTCGTTGGCGTTTGGCGTCGTCGCCCTGGTAACGTTTATTGCGTTTTTTAGCCATATACGTACAGTATACTGAACCTATGACTGATTACGAGCAAACTGAACCAAAATCGGTGTATCTAGCGGGTAAAATTGCCGGTAATGAAGGCACAATTGCAGGTTTTGCAGACGAACTAGAGCTACGGGGACACGCCGTGTTAGAGAAATGGTTCGAACAGGGCCGACTGCCACGACCATATCTAGACCATCGAGAGGTGTCAGAGCCAGCAGCAACTGCCATGATAAACGCTGCAATCGATAGCGATGTGTTTGTATTGTTCCCGACCGAGCGTGTTCTAGGTGCGGCTGTTGAGCTCGGGGCCGCGCTGGCTTCTACTGCGGAGCGACAAGAAAAGAAAGTGTACATTGTAAAGCCTGCTGAGCTTGAGAGGCAGTCGGTGTTTTATGCCCACCCCGCAGTGTTTGTGGTTGACGGCCTGCAAGCAATACGCGAACAGGAGTGGTATTAAATTATGAAAAAATCGCATCCACCGCTAATCCTGCAGCCAATTTCGGCTGGTTTTCCAAATCCGGCTGAAGATGCAGATTCGGTGCCACTCGATCTAAACGAACTGATAATCCGCCGCCCGGCTGCGACGTTTTTTATGCGGGTCGAGGGTGAATCGATGCGTGATGCTGGCGTTCATACTGGCGATATTGTAGTGATCGACAAAAGCTTAGAGCCCACTAGTGGTGATATGGTGGTGGCATTTTTAGACGGGGAATTTACGCTAAAGACGTTTAAGCGCGATGCTAACGAAGGCTGGTTAATGCCGGCGAATGACGCATACGAACCGATTAAAGTCAGCGATGAAGGACAAGACTTTCGGATCTGGGGTGTGGTGACGTACACCATTCACGCCCGACGTAGCTAAAGAATCGTGCGGGCGAAGAATTTATTAACAATCAAAAACGCGCTAATTGCGCCAAATATCAGCAGCATCCATAGTGGCATATCAACCCAGCGGTTTACAAACCACAGTAGAACCATCATCAGGCCGAACACCACACCAAATGCAATCAGAAGGCTTTGCCAGCGAGGCCTGGTTTTCATGTCGTTGTTATTCATGGATTGATTATACCTGAATCCACAGCCAAATCAGCAGTAGCATCGGTAGGATGAAGGTCAGCACAAAAACAACCCACAGCAGTCCATGCATTTGGTCTGGTTGGTCACGGCCCTTTTGGTCCATTTCATCGACCAGTTCCTCGCTGGGTAGTGGTTTGTCGTCGCTGAGTTTTTTCTTTGTCATAACTACATTATAACTGATGTCAGGCCGATGCGTCTAAGTGTCGATTTGTGCCAACTCGATTATCTCATCAGCTGAACATTGTGCAAGTTGCTCGATTGGTGTGCCTGATTTCTCTACTGCTTGATCGGCAACATAGGTGCCAATGCGGTAAAGAATATGTTTCGTACCAGTCTCCGGGTCCCAAAACTTCCACTTGCGAAAGTCCTGTTTCCACGACTCGTCTAGTTCAGCTACTTGCGGCAGCCAAGTGCTTATAAACTCTTGATCGTAACGAGCATATACGGGGTCTGAATCTGCGTGACTAATCTCGAATACGCAGGCTGCACCTTCGTATACTGCATTTTGGAGCGCCGATAGGTCTGGGTTGGTCTCTTCTCCGGTAAAACCGTGCGCCACGTGATACGCTTCGTGAAATAGACCGGCTTTCATCTCGTCAGCAAGTATCGAGTACTCAACCAGATCCGCACCGAGTGCAATTTCGTTTTTTGATAGCGCAAATCCGCCTGTATTTGTTCCCGGTACGATGAGTGCGTTGTTAAACCAGAATGTCATTTCGTCTAGCTTTGGTATGACTGGGAGTAGTTTACGAATTTCCGGCCAAACCTGTTGAACATGACGTTCAAAGGCAATTTTGAATTCGTCGCCGTAAGAGTCAAAATTAATCTGCATGAGTATATAATAGCAACTAATGAAACGTGTTTACGCCGTCATCGATTGCAACAACTTTTTTGTCAGCTGCGAGCGAGTATTTCGCCCGGAGCTAGAAAAAGTACCGCTGATTATCCTGAGTAACAACGATGGCTGTGCGGTTAGCCGATCAGACGAGGCCAAACCACTGATTCCGATGGGTGCGCCGTTATTTAAATACAAGCCACTGCTCAAAAGCCACGGTGTGCAGTGGTCGAGCGCAAACTTTCCGCTGTACGGCGACATGTCGCGGCGTGTGATGGAGATTCTGTACACTGCCAGTCCGAATGTAGAACCGTATTCGGTTGACGAGGCGTTTTTGCAGATTGGCGATATGGGTATCGATGATTACCGTCAATGGGGGTTAGAATTGCGCCAGCAGATTCTGCGCTGGACTGGGATTCCAGTGTCAATCGGGATTGGTGCCAGCAAAACTCTTTCGAAAGCAGCAGTCGAACGAGCCAAGAAAGATAAATCAACCGGCAACGTATTGGACTTTACGAAATCCAACATTCGCGATGCCCAACTAAAACAACTACCAATCGAAGACGTGTGGGGTGTTGGGCGAAGGTTGGCGCCAAAGCTGAAGGCATATGGCCTGCGTACGGCTCATGATCTCAGTCAGGCTGATCGTAAGTGGCTAATGCAGCTTTATAACATCCACGGCGCACAGATGATTGACGAGCTGAACGGCGTTGACTGTTTTGGTGCAGACATTACTTTTAATCAGCCGCCGAAGAAAAACATTACAGCTAGTCGTAGCTTTGGAGAGCGATTACGAGAAATTAATCGCATAGAGCCTGCTGTAGCTAGCTTTGTGGTCAGGGCTGCAGCCAGGGCGCGCAAGCATCAACTGTTGGCGTCTGAAATAGGAATTTATCTTGTATATGGTCAGCACGGTAATTTGCGCTCAGCCAAGACTAGCGTAAAGCTGCCAGAGCCGACCGATGACACAGCTCAGTTAATCACTGTCGCCCAGCAGTTACTGAGCGAGCTGCACGATTCAAATTTACTGTATAAAAAAGCCGGTATCAACCTCGGCGGACTGGTGCCGCACGTAGCTGCCCAACAACGGCTTGATAATCCAGCTAACCAAGCGGGCGTTGAGCGCCGCCAGCAACTGATGCAGACTATTGATGGACTGAACCACAAGCACCGCAAAGGCCTCGTCGGATTTGCCGCCGAGCGTTCCTCTGACGGCTGGCAGTCCAAGCGCGAGTATCAATCCAGAGCCTACACCTCTAACTGGGCGGCGTTGCCAGTGGTACATTAGCAGCATGTATTTTATTATCCTGCTGTTGGCGCTATTTCTCGGTATTCCGCAAAGTAATACCGTTGGCAGTACAGAGCCCTCATTGCCGATAATTGATGATTTAGCTGATCGAGAGCTGCAGGCTGCCCAGCGCGACACCCAGTATCGTAGTGATCTCGGTCGAATCGGCGCCGCACTCGAAAATTATGCAGCAAACAATAATGGCAGCTACCCACAAGACTTGCAGCGAATTGTGAGTGAAGGTGTCATCGACGAGGAAGATTTGTATTTGGAACTAAACGAGGTCAATTACGAACTAGATGGTCGGCGGTATCAGTTGTCGGTTGAATTGCCGGGCGGCGATACGTACGAATTAGATAATTTCTAAGAAGTCGGTCATAGTTTTGGCTAAGAAGTACTGCGTCTAGCCTGGAATGATCCTCAATCCGAGAATCTGCGCAGTCGTTTTAATCACCGAGCTTAGGCTTCGGCCCTACCAAATTAAAAACCAGTCAGAAGGACTGGTTTTTAATTTGGTGATCCCAAGGGGAGTCGAACCCCTGTTTTCAGGATGAAAACCTGATGTCCTAACCACTAGACGATGGGACCGGATTTGCCTGCATATTCTAACAGGGGTTCCATCTGTTCGGCAAGTAGTTATTAGTGGGTTGACCGCTTATGATTGCGAGCGATTGATAAAAGGCATAAAATATAGCCTAATGAGTGAAATACCAGAATTGGACCCGCTATTATCAGAAGTTAGTCTTGAACTAGCCGAAACCTATAGCGACCTACCCACAGACGCAAGTCGGCGGTTTGCGAGTCTGGTTGACACTGCTATCGACGCCAGTCATCAGGTCGATGCATTGTCTGGTACTGCGAACGCAGTCAATTTTGAGCTTACACCCGAGCTAGCGACGTTGATAAATACAGAGGTGTGGGGTTCATACTCATCAGCTACGACCGGCTATGTTCATGTTAATCATTTGGTATTTCCACTGAAATCAGCAACGATGCGTCGTAGTTGGTCGACCGAAGTCAGAGTCGACGCCGAGGACATGTCGCGCGGCGTCTATTGTAGCGTGGGCTACGACCGGTCAACGGGCAATTCAACTACCACCCTAAAACTGCTCGAAGAGCAGAGTCCGGACGATTACATCGACCGTGAGTTAAGGGGTATTTTCCGCCAAGTGGCTGTTGGTGAGCTGGCCGGTGCCATGGTTCGGGCAGAAGTCGAAGATGACGACCACATGCGCGTAGCAGTTGCCGAGTGGTCAGAGCTGACCAATCCACAACGACTTGTCGAGGTCGACAAACGTGCACTGACAGATCGTGATGTCGACCAATTAGCCCAGTATCTGCAGGTTGCCTCGGGTTAGAGGCAGAGTAAACCGATAAGTTTATAGTAGGATAAATCGCCTCACGGTTAGTTTGCTAAACTACAGAGTATGAAAGTAATCAAATTTGCCACCGGCAACCAGCGCAAGATTGCCGAGGCAAACGCCGCTTGCAAGGACTTCGACATCGTCGTCGAGCCGGTGAAGGTCGAGATTGACGAGATTCAGCACCACGATCCACTCGAGATTGCTAAGCACAAAGCTCGTGCGGCGCAGCAGGCCGTCGGCGAGCCAGTCGTCGTGACCGACGCGTCATGGGCGATTCCTGGGCTGAACGGTTTCCCGGGCGGCTATATGAGTGATGTCGAGTCTTGGTTCAACGCCGATGATTTCATTGCTTTGATGTCAGATAAATCCAATAGAGCTATTAGCTATACCGAAAATATCATTTACTGTAATGGCGAAAACGTTAAGGTGTTTAGCGAGACTTATGAAGGTGTAGTTGTAGATAGCCCCCGCGGTGTCGGTAATTCCATTGAAACGGTAGCTGAGTTCGATGGAAAAACTATTAGTGAGCGCCGCGAGGAGGGTGGTTTCACACACAATCCCGATGATTACGTTTGGGACCAGTTCGCGCAGTGGTTCAGGGGTGAAGCTAGCACGGGCTAATACCTAAGCCAGACCTATCTACTAGATGTCGACAGTACTCATAGACAGAAGTAGCTCGAGCGGAGTAGTAACGCTAGCCGTCAGTCAGAATCCAAGGTAGAGACTATGACCGTGCTACAATTTAAGTCAAATGGGCATGGTATTACTTTTTGCTATATTTGCGTTCGGTTATTGGGTGGGCAGCGGTCCGTCCGACAAAAACAAGCAGCATCCTGAGCCGCGCGATTACGCAGCGGGCAACAAACTGGCGGTTATTCGTCGGCTCGTCGGCAACACGGACCTGAGCCCGAAAGATAGAATCGCAGCAATTGCAGAGATAGTGGGTGCAATCCAGGGCGATTACGAGCAGCCTCCAGCTGCAGATGTCGGTAGCAAACCAGCCGCCGCGACACCACTGGCGACGACTCCCACGCCAACCCAAGGCGAACAGTTGGACGAGCAGGTTCCATCGGTGTCGAACACCCCAGTTCCGGTCTCCGCTATTTCCCTCAGTCGCTCCGAGCAGCTGCTGTATTTCGGTGCGTTCCTGTTTGTGACTTCGGTCGGGTTGTTCACGGCGTTTGCGGATGTCAGCGGCGTGATCCGAACGATGTTGGTGGCGCTAGTGGCGGTGGTGATGTATGGCTCCGGATTCTATCTGTACAACTCGACCAATCGCCTACGAACCGCTGGCGAAGCATTTGTCGGCATCGGGATGATATTGCTGCCGCTCATCGG
>Ga0136604_1000549_pt1 | contig 18370 bp, 11 predicted proteins | sample AntRauFillE10628_FD_104928 | JGI IMG/M metagenome (GOLD analysis project Ga0136604, IMG submission 104928) | Saline lake microbial communities from Rauer Islands, Antarctica - Metagenome Filla E10 #628 | ecosystem: Environmental > Aquatic > Non-marine Saline and Alkaline > Saline | place...
GCAGGGATCGGCGCGTAGCTTGCGCAAATACGGTCGGATTTCAGGTATTTGGTGACAGATCCAGTAGGGAATCGTCGAACTGCCGGCCGCCGATTGCAGCCAGGCATGAATGTAGGCCAGCACCAGCGGACCATTGCCGCCCTCGATCACTTCGATCGATTCGACGCAGCAGCGATCCTGGTTCGCCCGCCTGAAGCTTTTAAGGAGTCGCTCTTTTAGCGAGCCTTGCGGCGCGGGTATACCCGGCGGCGTGGTCGGGTCAATTCGTCGAAACAAATCCGCCATCCCGGGAAGTTCGGCCAGTTCAAAGGCACAGGCGTAGAGTTCACGGTCCTCCGGGGTCAACTCGGCGAAGCGTTCACAGCAATCCTTGAGCAGTTGAGCGCAGGCGCGACTGTCTTGAACCGGGTCATTGCGACTTTCCCGCACCAACTTATCTTCTTTTGTCAGGTGGTGATACGGTCGGGTCGGGTAAGCGATCGGTGACAGGTAGAGCGTATCAATAACCTTGTTTGCAAAATCCTCGGGGCCGTGCAACTGCCTCAGCTGCGGCAGATCATGTGCGAGGATGTTGTGCCCGCAGAGGTATTCAGCCGAACGAACCCAGTCGCGGAATACTGGCATCTTGTGCCGAACCTGTTCGGCGTTTCGAGCGATTAGGGGCGGGTGTTCTCCGAGCAACGCGCCGAATGCAAAAATCGTATTGTCCTCCCCGCACTCCAGATCGAAGAAGACGCTTGAGTCGGTGACTGTGGTGCCAGTGCTCCCCATCATTGGTTCAATTGCCGTTCAGGCTAACAGTTCGGTTGGGGTGCCTTCGGGGAGAAAGACTTGGAGGGTTTTTGGGGTGGGTTGCATTCGCTTAAAGGCTATCTAGCCATGGGCGCTCTCTGTTCCTTAGACTTGTGATCATGGCTTTTGCGAAAGCTGAATATTCCGCTTCGCTACCCATAATATCCAGAATGTCATTAACAACATCTTCAAAAGCTTCATCGGCTGATGCATCATTTTGATAAGCATGTTCAAAGTGTTTATCGCCCCTCTCGACGAGCTCTATGATTTTATCGTATAGTGCTAGACGAGCCTCCTTTATTTCTACTTCGTTCAGGTGATATATATCAATACTTCGATTTGCTCGATCATATCCTATCTGACGAGTTTTGTCATCTTTATCAAATCTCTCAACGACACGTCCGTCTTCTCTGTATGCCAATAATGCGACATCGCTATGGCTACATGGATCAATGAGAATTGCGTTTTCTTGGCGTAATAGTTGTGTATAACTAGAGCCATGGTTAGCTACTCGATTAGCAGGGTTGCGTAATGGAAAGCTATCGCCTTTCCCTTTTACCTCGGAACTCGCTCTGTCGGATCGAAGGCAGTTACAATAAGTGCAGGCTAGTCGGTAGTTTTTATAGTGAAAGGCTAACCAATAGTAACCCTCATGGGAATCATCTTCGCTGACACTACTTTTAGGTCTGAAATGGTCTACGTGCCGATCTGAGCGCTTATCATAAGATTCGCAATACCAGCATTTTTTATTTGAGATTCGTTCAAGCTCCTTCTTTACGCGTGGATTTGCCCAAACGGAAGAATGCTTTTTAACGTACTTCTTTCTCTCTTTGGGTGTTGTTTTAGAGCAGACGTCCGCAGTTCGTTTTGCAGCAAGAGCGGACCATTTAGAATCGATGCTCAGTTGTCTCTGGTCGATATGGATCATGGACGCTTCTTCTTGATTTTTGCAATGAATTCATGGGCGAATTTCTGACGCTTCTCGTATTCCTCCGGTGTGAGAGCATTGCCTTCAATCGAATGTTCTTCTTCAAAATGAGCCATAGCACGAGAGAAGAGACTGAAATATTCGTCACGCACTACATTTGAAAAATCGACATCACCAATAATTCCGTTGATTTTCTCAATTCTAGCTGCAGTTCGCTTTCTCTTTTTCTCACTTTTAGAATCTAGAGATGGCAAAAGCCTCCTTTTCTCGTCGAGTAGATCAATCGTTGGCCTGTCCAGAGCTGACCCAAAGCCGAACATATCGCTTGTGAGTATACCCTCAAAGCCCATTCCTCTGGGAGAACGATCTGGGATTTCAGCGTAGCAACGATCAGTTGTTTCATCGCGCTTTAGAATCTGGATCTGCTCACGTTGTAATCCGCTGATGACAAGGGGGTCATGCGTGGCCATGATGATGTGGCGCGATTCACCGCCTTTTTCCTGGGCATCCATGTCCACAACATGTTTCAACATGGAGAGGTATTCAGTTCCCCAATGTGGGTTCAAGTGGGTGTCAGGTTCGTCGAGTAGTATGAGCGCTTCTCGCTCTTTCGTGAAGCGCAGTAGGCCGAGAACCATTAGTAGTTGCTGCTCACCTTCACTGAGTTCGCGATAGGTTAATTCGCCATCGTAGTTTCTGATTTTTACTCGAATCTGAACATCATGAATGACTTCTGAGAGATCTGCGCTTTCCATCGCGGCAAAAAAGTCGTTCGGCGAGTCGTAGTCGGCTGAAAGTTCATGTAGACGTTCCGTATCTTTGACATAGAGGTATAAGTGCTGCTCAGTTTTATGCTTCTTAATGCTAGTTGGAACTCTTTGCTCAATTGTCATCGGAGCGAGTGCTAAGTCATAGAGCCGATCTAGGAAGCTCCGGACTAGTCCCTTAGCTCCCCATAAGTGAGCCTTCCGATTGCCCCAGCTAGGTTGCTTCATGACGAACAATACTGATTCGAGTCCCTCAATGCGAAGGTTCTCTTTGAGGAATGCCATAATGGCCTTGTCTTGCTGGGCGAAGAATGCGAGGAGCGCATACTTCGCGTGCGAGTTCTCAGCGCAGAAGAATTTTCTTAATGCCTTAAGGTTACTGACCCCAATGTTCTCCTCTTTGATGATTTTCTCATAGTAGCGCTTCTTGTGGGAAAAAAAGTGTTCTTTTAGCCGCTGGCTTGGTCCTGAGTAATAGCCGAAGACATATGCCGGAAGTGCCTCTTCTAGCTTTTTAGTTGTTTCTTTGGATGAAGGGCCGTCGGCTTCTAGCATGCATTGCAGAGCTTTCGACCTGGTCCCTTTGCTTGGGTCGTTGGTGATTGTGACCTTTGTGCCACGACATGAATATACGATCTTGTATTTAAATTGCGTTAGTTGCTTCAAATCTAGATCGCGGAATATAATGACTAAGGCTTCAAAGAGATTAGATTTTCCGGTTCCATTCCAACCTATGACGACGGTGAATAAACTCTGGGTGTCAAAGTCTACCTCAAAGTCGTTCAGGTTTTTAAATCCGTCAACGTATAGGTAATCTAGTTTCATAGCTTTAAGCTTAGTGATACTTTCGTCGTGTCCTCTCTGCTCTCAGTAATACGACCGTCTTGGACTGCTAGTTTGAGCTCAGCATAAAATTCTTCGACTTCATCTGGAGAAAAGCCTGAGAGCTGAAATAACTCTTCAGGGCTAAGCTCATCATCAGGTTTCTGGAAGGCTTCAATGATTGGTTTCCTCATAATTTTCTTAGTTGGAGTTGACTGCTTTTCTTTTCTTAGAGGCTTATCATTAGTTTTTTTGCGTGCCTCAGCGATGCGTAGAAGAAGTTTGCTTGCAGGTGCGTCATTTGGATCTTGGGTAACGAGCTCGCCACGGAAGGCTTTGGAGAGCAGAGAGTGATTTAGGGCGTTTAGATTGTTCTCAGTCGAGATTACTTCTTTGTTCCAATTTCCAAGTGCCAGTAATGCGAGATCACATTTTCTGCTAATCTCAGTTTGCTCATTCAGTGGTGCTACCGGGACTGGCATACTGCGTAGAATAGAGAGATTGAGGACATCCATGGTTCCGCCATGTGCTTCAGCTTTCATTGCTGTTCTTGAAATTGGGCTTTCAAGATACCGCTTTAGAAATTCAGGAGTAGCTCCGCCTTTTGCTAAGCTAACTTTGACCAGCCGTGGATTTATAATTCCCGGCTCTATTTTTTTCGGGAGTATTAAGACTTTTCCTATTGTTCCTACGAGACTTATTAAAATATCGCCTGGAGAGACGGCACAGGATTTCAGCTGCCTATATCGCTTTTCATCAATATAATAATCACCGTAGTATGGGTCTTCTCTAATGACTTGTTCTTGCCCGTAGATTTTAAACCCTGATGGAACATAGAAACTTTTCTTGAGTGCAGATCCAAACGGTCCGGCTTTAAGGGCGTTCTTTTCGAAAGCTGCCAACTCCTCAACTGTTGCCCAGCACCACCTTTCTGGCAATTTAGGAAGCTCTTTGAGTTTGGCTTTGCTAAGGGGTCCGGGGGCTTTATATTTTTTCTTCCAGTCTTTGGGAGGGTCTTTGCCTTTGGCTTCGTATTTTTCGATTTCGGCTTCTTCCCAGCGTTGGCGGCGTTCTTTGCGGAGGCCTTTGAGGAGTTGTTCAGCGGGTTCGGCGTCGGGGTTTTGCTCGCGCCATTCGCGGGTGAGGTCACCTCGGAAGGCTGCGGCGAGCACGCTCTGGCGGTAGTGCTCCAAAAGTTTTGGCAGGTCGTCCAAGGCTTCCCGTGCCGCGTCGATGCGAGCTTCGCATTTTTCGAGCTTCGCAACGATACGCTTTTGCTCGTTGGCGGGGGGGAGCTTGAGTGCAAAGCTCTTAATTTCTGAGAATTTTGTTCGGGGAAGGTTTATTCCACTCGAATGTGCCATTGCGTATTCGACAAACTCAGGAGTGAAAATGAGACGCTCTACATAACCAGAGGAAATTCCCTCCTCAGGGCTGAGGACTAGAATGTCAGTTGAGCAGATGCCTTCTCTGTCGCTCCTCCAAACTTTGTTCAGATAAGGACGAAGCTTTCCGTAAAGAATGTCGTTTCCAATGAAGTGGTTCTTCGTGCTTTTTACATCACTGGCTTTGCCGAATGATAAGATTTTACGCGTGCTACTTTCAATATGCTCAAGGCCTACGTAGGTCTTGAGCTTCGTATCTTGAGGGTTTGCTTTAGATTTAGATAGCGAAACAATTTCTCCCAAAGAAGCTTGAGCCCATCCGCGTAGGATTTTGCTCATTTCACTAACTCCTTTTGCAGTGCTTTGATTTCCTTGGCGGCCGTTTGCAGGCGGTCAAGAATGCTGGCGGCTAAAACTTCGGGCTCAGGCAGCCCGTTATTGTCATCACTGCTTTCATCGCGCAGCCAGTTGATATCCAGATTCTCATTACGATCCGCGATCTCCTTGCGACTGAATTTGCGGAACCGTCCGTCCTCGCCCAAGTCCTTTCGTTGACTACCACCATTGGCATCTTTGCCATAGGACTTTTCGAAGTCTTTAAAGTGGGCCTCGGTCAGTGGGGTGCGCTTTCCGAATTTCGGCATGTTGTTGCGCATGTCGTAAACCCAGACGTTTTTGGTGCCGTCAGTATCTTTTTTGTGCCGCTGGAAGAAGAGCACGTTGGTTTTCACGCCCTGGGCGTAAAAGATGCCGGTCGGCAGGCGTAAGATGGTGTGTAGGTTACACTTCTCCATGAGGTCGGCACGGATCTTAGCACCGGTGTTGTCTTCGAAGAGCACATTGTCGGGTAGCACGACGGCAGCGCGGCCGCCGGGTGTTTTGCTGGTAGGTGTCCGCAGGCTGCGGTAGATGTGCTGGAGGAAGGCGAGTTGTTTGTTGGAGGTGGCAAAGGTGAAGTCGTCGCGGCTGGGAGCGCCGCCGCCTTTTTTTGTGCCGAAGGGGGGATTGGCCAGCACGAGGTCGGCGTTTTTGAGTGCTTTGCCCTCGTTACTCAAGGTGTCGCCCAAGAGAATCGGGCTGTGGATGTCGTGTAGGAGCGCATTCATGATGGCGAGGCGGCGGGTATCCGGCACCAGCTCGACGCCGACAAAGGCCTCCTCTTTCTGGAAATTTTGCTGGGTAATCGTGAGATTGAGTAACTCATCGGTTCGGTCTTTGATGTAGCGGTCGGCAGCGACGAGAAAGCCAAGGGTGCCGCAGGCCGGGTCGTGGATCGTTTCGCCTGCTTGTGGCTGCATGCAGCGCACCATCGAGTCGATCAGGGTGCGGGGGGTGAAGTATTGCCCAGCACCGGACTTGGACTCCTCGGCGTTTTTCTGCAGGAGCCCTTCGTAAAGGTCGCCCAAGCCTTCCTCCCGGGCGGAATACCAATCGAGCTGAGCGATGTTGGTGACTAGGGTATGGAGGTGGCGTGGTTGGCGCAGGGAGGTCTGCGCGTTGGCGAAGATGGCTTTTATGCTTTCGTTCTTTGACTCACCCAGCGCGACGAGCAGTTTGCGGTAGTGTTGGAGTAATTCGGTGCCTTCTTTGTCGGTCAGGGTTTTCCAGCGATACTCCGGTGGGATCGGTTTCTCCGCATTTTGCTCTTCCGACATTTTAAGGAAGAGCAGGTAAGTGAGTTCCGTTACGTAACTGGAATATTGGACGCCATCGTCCCGGAGGACGTTGCAGAGATTCCAGAGTTTGGCGACGATATCGAAGGAGGTGGACATAGTGAGTGAAAATCGAACGTTGAACATCTAACGTCGAACTTTGAATGACTTAGTTGGTGGCTATGGTATGAATATGTTCGAGTGCGGCGATAGCTTGCTCTGCGATTGGCTTGAATGAGTCAGTGATCTCGGGGTGCTCGGTGATGCGTTGCCAATAGAGAAGTGCATGCGGATACATTTCGAGCCATGCGGATTGGTCTTCGGGCTTAGGGAGTTTTGGCTCAAAGCTACGCTCGATCACTTCGCCAGTGCTGCTGGGCCGAAACCGCATGGGCAGCATGTCGTAAACCGGCGCGAGTGAGTAGGGGCTCTGTTTCGGCAAGAAGAAGCTTACGTTGCCCCAGTGCATGTCGGTATTGGCGATGAGTTCGCCGAAACAGTGCAGCTGGATCATGCGGTCGCGGTCCGCTTCCGAAATCCACTTGCCGGCATGAAGCTTGCGGGCGACATCGGCCCAGGAGCCATTGCCCATTCCAATGTAAGCGGCATCGAGTGCTCTCAACGTTACCAAGCCCTTACGCCCTGAGGTGCCGACGCGGTCGAAGCGCTCGGACTCGATAAAGAGGCGGTCCTCAATATGGAAAAGGCGTGTCTGGGCTGTGGCTAGGCCGGCTTCGTTCAGAACCTGATTGGCGAGGTGTTCGGCGTGTAAGAGGTCGAACCAGCGTTGGCCTGACGGGGTGTCGAGCCTTGGGCTGAACTTAACGATAACCGCTCGCGGTGGGGCCTCAGGTGTATCACAGACCATGGTTGTGAACTTGGGTTGTTCACCGCCGGCGGAGGAGCCGAGTTCCTCGCCTTCGTTTAAAGCAAGTTCGGCCAAATTGATGTAGGTGCCTGGACTGCATTCCCCATAAAGGCCGTCTTCGATGCGAACGCGATCCCGTTGAAAGGCGTTCAGGGCGCGGCCATCGCCCACGATGAAATTACCCTGTAGATTGATACCATGACTGAACAAAGCTTTCAGCAATTCGAAGTCGTTCCACTTCTCCGGGTTGTCATCGAACGAGTAGACTTCGGCCATGTGCTTGCCGAAGGCGCGTCCCAGAAAACCGGCCGGGCGCAAATCCTCCAGAAACCAAGGCCATCCCGGGAAGAGCCCATTTTTGAACTCATCTCCGAATAAAGCGGGTTGAGACTTTTGCAGGGTCAGATGCCATTCTGTCTGTGTCCCGGCCTGGAGCGGATGTAGATGTCCTAGTAGTTCGACCTGCCCGTTCTCCTGCACTTGATAAAGGGGCACTTCCGCGGGCCAGTCTTGGTGGCGGGCGGCGAGCCGGGTGGCTCTGCCTTTGCCGATTGTCACTACGGAATACCCCATTTCCTGAACGCGGCGGGATAATGTTTGGCGACTCAGCCCAAAGTGGGCAACGAGCTCACTCGACAAGCTCGGCCCCTGCATCCTAAGGTAGGATAGCATCTCTTGAGCACTATTTTGAGAGCTTGGCATGGAACGATATATTTAAGTTATATCTAACTAATATAGAGAGAATTAAACCTAAATAAAAGCTATAAATGAGACGAAATTGCGACGATTTTGGGACGATTTATGCGGCCCCGTCACTCCAAATCTCGTCATGCAAGTCCCTTAAGAGCGTGTCGAGTTTACCGGAGAAAGATTTATCAATGCGCTTGTAGCCTCCAAGGTTGGCGTAAGCACCGGAATTTAAAGTTTCCTGGTCCACCAGTGCCTGCTGCTTGATCTGTTTAGCGATACGTTCGAGCCAGCGGACTTGATTTTCCGTCCATTGGAAGTTGGGCTTCGAGCGAATCTTGGCTACGGCTTTATCGACGCGGTCTTCAAATGGGATGAGCGGTGAGCCGAGCGCCTCTGAGCGGATATAGCCGATGAGATGCGCGGCGCAGTCTTGGTGTTTAACCTCTCGCCAAGCGGGGCGGAGTTCGCGTTCGCTGAAATGCTCGTCGGCCATCGCCAGCATGAGTTCCTTGAGCGATTTTCGATTGAGGCTACCGGGAGCGGTTAAAACGAGTTTTAACGCTGCATGTGAATTCCTGTGGTCTTCGATCCATTGGTTGAATCGGTTGAGGTAGTCTTCTGGTTTTTCACGTCCATCACCATAGCCGCGCTCCACCTTGATGACTTCGTCTTCATGGTCGGATATCAACATGCTGCCGTAATTCTTATCTCCCTTGATATTGTCCAGCCAGTCCGCCAGCTGTTCGTGTTCTTTAAAGAGGTCGAGTGTCTGCTGGCCGTTTTGGCTGGCTGACATAATGAGTTTATCGGGGGTTAAGCCTTCGAAGCGGGTCGCCATCTCATCGGCTTTGCGTTCGATTCGCTGTTTTAGGCGGCGCAATTTAACGACCAATTCGGTGTTGAAGGCATCAGCCGCTTTGGTGTCTTCCATCTCAAAGGCCGATTGGATGAAGGCCACGGTTTCCGAAATCGAGGCCTTTGGGTTTTTAACGACGGGCTTCATGGAGCTGAAGCCTTCGAGTGCTCCGTACAGATCCACTGCGTCGAAGATTTCGAAGGTTTCTTTGTCGTGCCCTTCTCCAAATAGATCCGGGCACAAGCGGGTGGCACGCCCCAGCATCTGCTCATATAAAATGCGGCTTTTCACCCTCCGGACGAAGACCAGTTTGGTTATCGACGGAATATCGACTCCAGTCGTCAGCAAATCGACTGTCACGACAAACTTTGGGTAGGCTTCGTTTTTAAAGCGTCTGACCAGGCTCTTGTCGCCGACCATTGAGGTGCCGGTTATTTTAGTGACCAGAGCATCCGGTTGCGGCCCATAGCATTCATCCAATTTATTTTTGAGTGCGGTCACAAAGATGTCCGCGTGTTGATCCGTCGCGCAGAAGATGAGCGTTTTTCCGGGGATTTCGGGATCTAAATATTTGGCTAGTTCTTCGCATACGGTTTCGTTGAATGGCTTGGTGATGACTTGCGTGTTGAAGGCCTCCACTTCCTTGAGCACTTCATCGGGCGCTGTCTGGAGGTCGATGCTTCCGTCTCTCGGGTTGTAGAGCTGCATCTGCTCGCCTTTTTTCCACTTTATCCCATGCTTGGTTAATGCAGTGGTGATGCGAATCGGGGGCGTGTGATCGCACAGCCAACCGTCGGTCACCGCTTCGCGGTAGGAATAAGTGTAAACGGGGCGACCGAAAATATCTGAGGTGTGCTGTGCTGGTGTGGCCGTCAGTCCGATTTTAACGGAATGGAAGTGTTCGACGACGCGTCGATACTTGGAGATGAAATCGGCTTCCGAGCGGAAAGTCAGCTCATGCTCGTCCATCTCTTTATCGAGGTTATAGCCGCGATGGCATTCATCGATGATCACGCAGTCGTATTGGTCGACAGGGGGAGGGGGTTCGTCGCTTACCTGGGTAATCCGCCGCACCATGCTCTGGACGGTGGCGATGTGCACCTTGGTCTCTTGCTCGATTTGAGTCTCACCGAGCTCGGCCACATTGTAGATCTCGGTAAAGGTGTTGATCCCTTCAAGTTTGATTTGATCGAACCCGTTTTCGAAAGCTTGAGATCCGAGTTCGGTGCGGTCGACGAGGAAGAGAATCCTTCGGAAACGCTTGGCCTTAATCAATCGGTAGATCAAGGAAACGGCTGTGCGAGTCTTGCCTGTGCCGGTAGCCATTGCTAGGAGGAGTTCATTTTGTCCGGCGATAATGGCGGATTCGGTCTCGCTGATGGCCTCGATTTGATAAGGGCGGAGTCCCGGAAGATCGACGGGGCTCTCGGATAGGTCCTGGTTTGCAGTCGGGATGTCCTGCTTCAGTTCGGCGAGTAAGCCCTCTGGGGTGCGCCAGCCATCTATCGCGCAAGCTTTATTGGTGGGTAGGCGCAGGTCCTGGTAGTAGATCCCACTCTTTTCCTGCAATTGTTTTAGATAGGGCCTGCCATTCGTCGTGAACGCATATGGCACAATGTAGTCCACCCATGGGCTTCCCTCGGGAAGGGGATAACCCTTCGAGTCCACATCGCGGGCATAGCGCAGGGTTTGCGAACTGTGCTTCGCAGGAATATCGACATCGAAGCGTTTTGCCTCTGCAACCGCAACGAGTTCGCGCCCAATAAATAGTGCGTAGTCGACCGGGCCGGAAGCTGTCGGCCACTCAGCAATCGCCTTATTCTTGCCAGGTTCGGGGCGAGTGCCAGCAGAGGCACGAATCGTCTTTGTGTCCGCCTCCCAACCCGCATCGCGCATTTGAGCGTCAATGATCTCTCGTGTCTCGGCCTCACCCAATTCGGCGAGGAATGCTTGCGAGGCCTTTTTAGCGGCAACTTGAACTTGGTCGGATTCCTTCTTTGTCGGCTTCGCTTGGTTTGTCTGTTCTTCAATGAACTGCACCTGAGTCGCCTGAAGTTTGTCTTCGCTTTCCTGAGCCAGCTCAAGCGCCGCGATTTGGTCTTCATAAGCTTTAGTTGCTTGGGCCTCTGCTCTTTCTCTAGCTTCCGATAGTGTCGTGATTCGATCTTGAGCCGCTTCCAGCGCTTTATGCTCTTCCGCATATTTTTGCTTCAGTTCTTCCAGTTCCGCCGCTAATTCAGCAGATGACTCCTCAGGCTTAGGGGGTGGAATAAACGCACCGGGTTTAAAGTTCGGATGCTTTAAGCGATGAAACCAGATCGCGATGCCGCGCCCTAGCTTCAAAGCATGAAGGGCAGTCCCGAATTCTGCAGTGCCGGAATGCACCGCTTCGTTGGCCATTCGTCGAATTGTATGGAAGGCATCGACTAATTCTCTTGTTAGAATTCCATCGTCTTGCATGCCGTTTATCAGCGAGAGCAAGTCAGGCTTGCGGTCCCGTGCTGTAGAAGAATAGCGGGAGACGTTCGCAGCAATGGCCTCGCAAAGCTGACGAAGGCGCGTTAAACACAGGTCTGGCTCGGTAAAACAATAGGCCTCAGCCCCAGCAGCTAATTTCAGCAGGTGCGAACTGTGCTTCGATAGAAAACGGAAGTTGACTGACTGTACCTCTTGATTTGCCACGCAGTTATGCTCAATGGGATAAATTTTCTTCTTTAATGCTCGTTTGGGTAAAACCATTCAACAGAAAACGGTTGGCACTATTTTTGGGAAATTTTGAGGGCTAAAGCAGCAATTGAACGCAAAAAAGGCAGGTCGTAGAGCTTGTGGAAGATTTCAAATCAGACAAAATTCAGTTTGGATTGGATCGGCATAGGAGGGGGTGTCGATGCGGCAGTAGTCGAAAAGGTGGCGGCGCAGGGTGGCTTTGCCCGTGGAGCAGAGCCGAAACGCTCCAGCTGCGAATTTGGTTGAAATCATGGCTGGCGGGAAGTGAATGGCGGGGAAGCTTGGCATCAGCAGGGAGCCAGCCCGGCGTGAAGGTAGCTGGTAAGTAACGTTTTTGATCTCGCCGCCAGAAGATTTAAGACAAAGATAAAAATATGTGGAATGCCCTCTGGATAAGCTATGCTTATGCTTTTACTTTTGGATTGTCTTCACGAAAAAAATTTTCGGCTGTTGAGCTTAGGTGAGAATACCTTCCTTTATCCCTGCATGGTCGTAGGGGACATCGACGGTGGAAACGTACGCTTGCTGATTAACTGCCAACTCAGACCATGCTATTGTTTTCCGCAATCGTTCCTGATTCCGAACGGGTTCCACCGACCATGGTGGTATCGACATGGTCCGTGTTGGATCATCGAAAGGAATCATGAAAACAAAAAAGAAAGCGGTGCTGGATAACCGTTCCAACCAGTTGAACCCGCAACACCAGGCGTATCATCGTGCGCGGGGGCGGACCGAGGGCGCGGCCTTGAAGGCCGCGCAACATGAACCGTCCAGGATCAAAAATCGTGCGATCCAATTGAACCCCAACAATGGTCTGTTTGGAGGGGACTCTGAGAAGTAGGTCGCTGTGACCTGACTCGTTCATTATTGAAAACTGAACTGCGCGGGTGATTCGGGCTATGCTGGTTCACCCGCGCTTACAGAAAAACTGATTGTGTTATGAAAATTCTTCAAGTTATCCACGGTTATCCGATGCGGTATAATGCCGGGTCGGAAGTTTACACTCAAGGGATCGCGTCGGCGCTGGCGGATCGGCACGAGGTGCACGTCTTCTCCAGAAAAGAAGACCCTTTCCAGCCTTCATTCTTGATGTCGCACGAACCGGACCCGTCGGACCATCGGGTTCGACTGCATCTTGTCAATCACCCCCATTCCCGAGACCGCTATCGGCATGCAGAGATTGACGAGGCCTTCGCAAAAGTTTTGCGGCAGGTGCAACCGGATATCATCCACATAGGGCACTTGAATCATCTTTCGACTTCACTAGTCGAAGTGGCTTCAGTTTTTCAAATCCCCGTCGTCTACACGCTACACGATTATTGGTTATGCTGCCCAAGGGGACAGTTCGTGCAAATGATGCCCATGGATAAAGACGATCCTTGGGGTCTTTGTGATGAGCAGGAGGATCGCAAATGCGCGACCTGTTGCTACTCCCGGTATTTTTCGGGAGATAATGAGGATCACTCTCGCGATGTCGAATACTGGACGGACTGGGTTGCTCGCCGTATGGCGCATGTGCGAGAGTTGGTCGAACAGATTGACCATTTTATCACACCATCCCGATTTCTCGGCGAAATTTTTAAGAAAGCGATGTCTGTGCCTGCCAAAAAGATTACTCATTTGGATTACGGGTTTCACATTGATCGACTTGAGGGAAGAACCCGTGAAGCCGAGGAGGGATTCGTGTTTGGGTATATCGGTACCCATACTCCGCCCAAAGGGATTCAACATCTCCTTGAGGCCTTTTCAAGGTTGGAGGGTTCATGTAGACTGAGAATATTCGGAAGAGATCGTGGGATGCTCACTGCCGCCCTTACGGAAATCTCCAGTCACTTCCCGATGGATGTCCGAGAGCGAATTGAGTGGCTCCCGGAATATCAAAACGACCAAATCATTTCGGATGTCATGAACAGGGTGGATGCGATTGTGACGCCTTCGATTTGGTTGGAAAATTCGCCATTGGTCATCCATGAGGCATTACATGCCCGGGTTCCCGTGATTACCGCAGATGCCGGGGGCATGAAAGAATTGGTTCAGCATCAAGTGAATGGGCTCCTCTTTGAGCATCGCAACTTGGAATCGTTGGCTGAGCAGATGCAACGCTTTGTCGTTAATCCGAGCTGGGCGATGGAATTGGGACGGCGAGGCTATTTGGCTGACCCTGCTGGAAATGTCACTTCAATGGCGGAGCATATCGAAAAGCTGGAGCAACTCTATTTGCGCACAATCCGTTCAAGAAAGCCTGATTATGAAGCGATGCGTCCGGGGCCTTGGAGGATCACCTTTGATACCAATCCCGATGATTGTAATCTCAGTTGCATCATGTGCGAAGAGCACTCAATGCACAGTCCATTACAAGAATTGCGACGTCGTGCCGGCAAACCGCCTCGCCGCATGCCGATTGAAACGATCCGCAGAGTCATGGAAGAGCGTAAGGGGACCCCCTTACGTGAGATCATCCCCTCAACGATGGGAGAACCTCTGATCTATAAGGATTTCGAGGAAATTATAGATCTCTGTCATGAGTATGGGGTGCAGATGAATCTGACGACGAATGGCACTTTCCCGCGTAAGACTGCCAGTGAATGGGCCAAGCTTATTGTGCCTGTGACTTCTGACGTGAAAATTTCCTGGAATGGAGCAAATCGCGAAACACAAGAAGCCATCATGCTGGGCAGTCGGTGGGAGAAGGTGCTGCAAAATTTAGAGGATTTCATCGCCGTAAGGGACGACCATGCCAACCAGGGGGGTAACCGTTGCAGGGTTACCTTGCAGCTGACTTTCTTGGAAACCAATGTTCGCGAACTGCCGGACATTGTTCGCTTGGCGATCAACTACGGTGTTGATCGTGTCAAGGGGCACCACCTTTGGGCGCATTTTAAGGAGATCAAGGACCTGTCGATGCGGCGGAACCCTGAGGCGATCGAGCGCTGGAACCAAGCTGTCCGTGAAGCTATGGGAGTTGCTGAGAATAATCCGCTTCCTAATGGTAAGATAATTCTATTGGAGAACATCTATGAGCTGGATCCTTCCGCTCAGGAAGAGTTGTCCCCGCATGCGCCGTGTCCTTTCCTCGGGAAAGAGGCATGGGTCAGTGCTGAGGGGCGCTTCAACCCTTGTTGCGCACCTGATGCGGAGCGCCGAACTCTAGGTGAGTTTGGGAATCTCGAGGAAGCAAGCATCGGCGAAATATGGTCGAGTGCTCCCTACCAAAAACTACGAAAATCCTATTTGCAGCAGGATCTCTGCAGGCAATGCAACATGCGGCAGAAGGAGGCTTGGTGATCAAGATGAAGCATCATATTCGTGAATTCCGGGAAAAAGGTTATACTTCTCTTCCTGCCTTAAGTGCCGATCAAGTAAGACTTCTCAGAACAGTTGTTTCTGGTGGTTTGGAGGAATTGCGATCTTCGGAGGAATTAACCGAGGACGATTTTTACCCGCACGTATCGGTTCTAAGTAAAGACAATGCCTTACTCCAGCAATGTGTTCAGCAGATCCTTGAGCAAGTTTTTGATTTAGTTTCTCTCTTTCAACCTGTTCGAAAAAAGCCAGTTGGTTCTCTATTATTTATGAAGACGCGTTACAATCCATACGCGACCCACGCACATCAGGATATTGCCTATGAATGGAGCAGAGATGTCGAAGAAAGAGGAACGCTGACCACTTGGATCGCATTGGATGACTGCAGCCCGATGACGAGTGCTCTTTCTTTCCTACCTGGATCACATCTTGGTCCTGTAGAGGAGCCCGAGGACTTTCTCCGGACGGATTTCGAGGATCGTCAGTTTTCCGAGAAATGGAAAGAGGCAGCTGAATGCCTGACAATAAGGGCGGGTGGAATGGTTGTATTTGATTGTCGGACGTGGCACGCGGCTCCCCCTTTATCCGAAGAAACAGTTCGGCATGGAATAGTGATCCGCTGGCACTGTCCTGAAGCCGCTGCCGCTACCCCTCTGCTTCGACCTTCCATAAGCAAAGAAGAATTTGGCATGTATACGTCTGGCCGTCTCTTTCGGGAGGCTCTGCTTTCGGTATTAGGAGAAAACGATTCTGACTTGTCGTCATATGAGTGCGCAAAAACCTTTCTAGAATTGAGCGAGAGGGGCGGGATTCAAATGTCGGATCGTGTCGAGAAGTCTCTCAGAGTATTTCTGCGGGCTCGTGATTTCTTCGAGGACTTTCATATCAAATCGGACGATTCATTTGTTTGGTCCAGTATTCGCGATACTGCGATTCCTTACCTTCGAGATCTGCAAAATAATCCGAAAAAGCTCCTTTCATGAAACGCCCTCGAAAAATCCTTATCTTTGGTAACATCGGCAGTGGCAAAACGTCACTTGCCCGGAGCTTGTCAGAGGCAATTGGTATACCCTGCGGAAGTATTGATGCGTGCCGCATTTCTTACAGTGATGGATCACCATCTGGAGAAGCTTCAGCTTGGAGCCATTTCCTCGAAAAGGTTGAATCTTCAGAGTCACTTATTTTGGAATGTGTTGGAGGCGGCCCATTTTTTGAACTGTTAAAGATGGCCCTCGACAAAAGCGGGGCTGAATTAACAGTTTTATTTGTGCATACGCCTGCAGAGGAATGTCTCAAGCGGGTCAAAATTCGAGGCTTTCACGCTCCCTATCCCCACTTTTCTCAGAGTATCGACGAGGTCATTCATTCGCTGTCATTGTCCTTGAGGGACGGGCTTTCTAGACTGCCGAATGTGGTTAACATTTTAGACGGAGAGAAGAGTGTTGAAGACCTCGTTGAAGAGGCATCGGCGCTTATTGGGAAGAAAACTCATCCCGCTTCGGATTCAGAGTCTGCCTCAAAGGGTTCCTCGCCCTTGAGCTGGAAGCACTCCAAGGTCAGTGCATGTGGCACGCATCATGTAAATGAAGGGAAAGCGCTTTATGGAAGAAAGTTTGATCACGTTTTACCATTTCACACTCCAGGCCTAGCTCCAGTCGATGATTATTCCGGTGCCTATCATATTTATCCAGATGGCTCATCGGCATATTCCGTCCGCTTTAAACGTACGGTAGGTTTCTATCAAGGTTTTGCAGCCGTAGAGGATCGCGATGGGAAGTGGTTTCATATTTTGCCTGACGGAGAAGCGCTGTATACTCATCTCTACGCCTGGTCTGGTATTATCAAAACGGCTATGCTACGGTCCGTGATCTGGACGGGTTCTATTTTCACGTCGATCGGAATGGAGAACGGCTTTACCGGGAGCGTTGGTCCTACGCCGGCGATTATCGAGAGGGTTCAGCGGTGATTCAGTGTTCGGAGGGTCGACATACGCACATAGATTGCACGGGAACGCTACTTCACGGTGTTTGGTGGCAGGATCTTGATGTTTATCACAAGGGTTATGCGCGGGCTCAGGATGAATCGGGATGGACACATATACAGTATCAAGGCGAACCCGTATACGAGAGACGGTTTGCACAGATCGAGCCTTTCTATAACGGGCAGGCGCGGGTGCTCAATTTCGACGGGTCTCTTGAGATTATAGATGAGAGCGGTGATACCGTGCATACACTACGGTCACCTTCTCGCTCGGTATTTGCAGAGCTCTCGGGAGATATGGTGGGTTTCTGGAAAACCGAGACGATTGCTTCAGCTGTAGAATTGGGGATACCGGATGCTTTGCCCGCTTCGATTGAGTCGCTCTCGCATGACCTTAATCTCAACCTGGCGCGATTGAGCCGTTTTTTGATAGCACTCGGCGAGCTCGACTTGGTAATCAAGCAAAACGGAAAATGGAGTTTGACGGCAAAGGGGGCCTTCCTTCGTTCCGACCATCCGACCACATTGGCGGATGCTGCCCTAGAGTATGGGAATGATCTTCAAGCCTCTTGGAAATCCCTGCCCGAAGCTTTGCGGCAAGATTCCTCGTGGGAACCGCCGACAGTCTTTGAGAATGTTGCCAGTGATCAAGAGCGCTTGCTTAAGCATCATCGGATGCTGCGGAGTTATGCACGCCATGATTATGAGGCCCTGGCTGGAAAATTGGAAATACCGAACGAAGCTGTCGTCGTTGATGCCGGAGGCGGGCTGGGGACGCTTGCGGAATTTCTGAGTTGGCACAATCCAGATGCTCATTTCAAGGTGTTGGACCTGCCTCAGGTTGTGAAACAGGCGTGTGAGTTGGCTGAGAAGGAGAGTCGTCTGGATTATGTTGAGGGCGATCTGTTCAAATCATGGCCTATCCAAGCTGATGTCATTCTTTTGGCGCGTGTGCTCCACGATTGGGCGGATGAGGATGCTGAGCAAATCCTCCTCCGTGCCAGAAAAGCTCTGAAGCCGGGAGGCCGGATCTATGTTATTGAAATGGCACGTGAGGGCTGGAATTTCCGCGGAGGTCTGTGTGATCTGCACCTTTTGGCCTGCACTGGTGGCCAAGAGCGTGGCATCAACGAATTCGGAAAATTGCTTCACAAGGTGGGCTTGCGTATAACCGTAACATCCAAGGCCAGCCAACTCACCACGGTGCTGACCGCAGTCCCGGAGGAAAAGTATGACTGGGTCGTTCCCGATAGTACAAAGTTTGGAATTGAGGAAATTCCTCAGGACCGCCCGGTTGCGATGTTACTTAGGCATTCGGTGCGGCCTTTCCTGCCTCCCGATTCATCTGGGGATGAGGTTCCTTTGACTGAAATCGGGGTACTGCTCTCTAAGGAACTAGGAGGTCTTCTAGGTCCTCGCCTGGCCTCGGTATCGGCGAGTCCACTGGCTCGAACTATGCAGACAGGAAAGGCTTTGGTTGAGGGGGCCAATGTATCAATCACAGTAAATGAAGACAAATGTCTCGGTGACCCCGGCGTGTATTCCTATGGAGCCGCTTCCGGTAAGGTTTGGGCGAGGAGAGGGCACGAAGAGGTGATGA